>Ga0118677_10008934_pt1 | contig 15860 bp, 15 predicted proteins | sample AliMusrvi5mmetaG_FD_86154 | JGI IMG/M metagenome (GOLD analysis project Ga0118677, IMG submission 86154) | reverse complement strand
AGCCCACGCTCCTAAGTTCCCTGTTTCGCAAAATCAGTCAAAAATCGTTGCCTCCGGTTATAACCGAAATCGAAGAAGAACCCGAACCGACCCCATTAGTGCGAGATTCACTGGTTGAATTTCAGGCTGCCCTGCCAGCCGACCTGGACATTGCCCGGGAATCGTTCGACCAGTTTTTCCACAATCTGGCCTTATGCCGGGAGCCGATTGCATTTGAGGTGTTGGGCACAGATAAGCGGGTGTTGGCGCAGTTCGCGGCCAATCAGGGCGCCATACTCGTAAGCGGCCTGCGGATCCCACGAAGAGGCAGCGGCCAGGTCGTTGGGCAGCGCCGTCGAGTAGCGTCCGGAGGCATCGCCGCGGGTTACGCCGTAGGCCGAATCGGCCATTTGAACAGCGGGAATTCCCAACCGCGGAATCGCAATCGAGTAGCCCGCGCCGCCATTGGACTCGCTTGGCCCTGAGACGAAGAAGGGCATGCCCTGCCCATGGAGCAGCGAGATTTTCTCGTCGAGCGTAAGCTCTTTCAGCACCAGGTCGGCGCGCACATCGGGCGCAAGGGTGGCATCGGACCAGGCATAGTGCTTGGGTTGCGGCATGCCCGGGAACTGGGCAACCGCACTTGGGGCTAATACAAAAGCTGCCGCCAGGGCAATCGCGCCCAGGGCGCGGCTCCGGCAAGTTGAAGACATCATCACAGGATTCCACCTCTCTAATGGTTCATCGTGGTTAGGCGGCTCGCGCAGGCGGGGCTCTTCAAAAGGACTTTCGCGACGCGCCAAGGCACACGAATCACTCGGGCATCATGTTAGGAGCGGAGGCCGAGCGGCGCAAGGTTGCTACCGTGTGAAAGTGCGAACCACCCCAGAGGCATCGTGGAGGAGCTTTAGATTGTTGCCGTTGCGCCTATAACTTGGCGTGGCGTGAGGGACGTATGCTACGTTGAACGGAGCAGGGGATTGCGGCTGCGTGAGCGGCCAACCAGTTTTCAAGGCGTTGAATCGCATGATCGAAACTGAAGCACACATCGATGGCTGGATTCCTGCAACGGAAGGCGACCAGAAGGCGGTCCGCAGGCAGTTGGAGCGGATGCTGGAGAGTCCGCTTTTCTCAAACAGCAAACGCTACCCCGCCCTGCTGCGGTTCCTGGTGGAGCAGGCACTGGATGGGAACGAGGCGCTGCTGAAGGAACGCACGCTTGGCGTAACCGTTTTCCATCGCGCGCCGGATTACGACACCAACCAGGATACGGTGGTACGGCTCACAGCCAGCGAAGTTCGCAAGCGGATCGCCCAGTACTATCACCAGCCGGAACACGCCGGGGAGTTGCAGATCGATCTGCGGCCGGGCAGTTATGTGCCGGTCTTTCGGCAGGCGCCAGCTGTTGTGGAGAGCCCAGGCCCTGTCGCAGGGCACGAACTCCTTCGCGCCGGGGATCCGCAGGGTCTTGTAATAGGGCATGATTTTAGTCGTGCCGAAAATGCTATCTCTATAAATCGGGCTTCAGCCCCTGAGGGGGGCTCTCCTGGCCTTCCCGCCAGTCAATCACCTGCCAGGGAATCCGTAGTCGTCCACTTGATCGATGGCAGCTCAGATTCAACTGACGGAGATGCCGCCTATCCAGTGCGTCGTTCTTTTGCTCTTTCTCTCCGTTGGGGGGCATCGGCGGCGGTGTTGGCTGTTGTCGTTGCTTCTGCGCTGATTGCCTGGAACGCCAACCAGTCGGCGCACGGCGCAAACCGCCAGTTATGGGCGCCAATTCTCAGCGAGCCGGGGCAAGTGCAACTGGTGATCGCGGATCTATCCTCCACTGTCAGCGCTTCGGCCGACCGCAACCAGGCGCAAGCCGCCGGGCTCATTCAACTGTTGCGCATGGGCGAGATGGTCAACTATCGCGACACGCTGGCGCAGGCCGGACTCGTGGGTTTTCTTGCGCAGCACAACAAGCCCTTTGCGCTCGAACTCTCTTCGCAGGCCAGTTATCCGGACTTGCAGCGCGGGGCCAGCGTGCTGGTGGGCGGCCTCGATAACGTGTGGACCATGCGGGTGACCGAGCCGCTGCGCTTTCACTTTGTGCGGCGCGGCGGTACCTATATTTATTCCATCGAAGACCGGCAGCATCCGGAGCAGGGCGGATGGAACGTAAACATGGCACAGTCTTTCGACCACGCCACCGAGGACTTCGCCCTTGTGGCCCGTATCTTCGACCAGACCACCGGGCGGCCGGTGCTGGTGGTGGCAGGGCTGGGCGCCAACGGCACCAACGCAGCCGCGCAGTTTCTGCTTGACCCCGCGCGCACAGCGGAGTTGACCGCGCACGCGCCGCGCGATTGGCAGCGGCTGAATATGGAAGCCGTACTGCGTACGCAGATTCTGGACAACCACGCAGGCCCGCCGCATCTTGTTACTTGTACTTTCTGGTAAATGCGGCCGCCCTAATTTCCGGCATGAGGCGAATTCGGCCAAACCGGACTGAACAGCTGAATGGTGAGGATGGGGCTGTCCTGGTAGATCTGGCCTTCCTCCCGGATGAAGAGCGGAGCCTGCCCGCCAAGGATCCAAATCTGGATGTTGGGCGGCTGCTTCCCAATGATGGGCGCAACCATGCCCGCAACTCCGCCAAGCTCAATCTTGATCTCAAAATGCAGCGGCTTTCGCGAAGAATCGACCAGCGTGAAGGGCTCTTCGCCGCGGGGAGAGATGGCCAGCTTGACCATCCGCGGCTTCGGCGTAGTCACCAGCATGGAGACTCTTGTATCTCCAGCATCGGGCCGCAGGTTTTTGATAATCAGGCTCACCATCCCGTTTACCAGATCCGGCGGCATGTCAAGATGCTCCGTCTTGACTTCATCTTTGCCATCCTTCCCCGTGGTGCGCACCGTAACTTCGCGGCTGCGCGTGTCGATGGCGAGATCGAGCGGCTGGGGGAAGAACGGCCCTTTCTGAATGTGGTGGTCGGTGATCAGGCGGAAGCTGCGGTGCTGCGTGAAAACCGTCGTCTCATCGTCAACGGAGCCATCTTTGAAATGGAAGATCAATCTCGCGGTTACCCGATCACCACTGACGTTTTGCACCAGGTCTCCAACAGCCAGCAGACGGCCATCTTCCGAGCGCAATTCGAGAAAACCGTGGAGCGTTCCCTCCGGATAGCGAACGGGTATCGGCTCCGCGGAAGCGCGGGATTGCAGGCCGCAGACAAGAATAGCGACGAGTGACAAAGACTTGAGGTGAGATAGCAAAGATTTTTTCATCGTTAGTTTCGATAGATACGCGCGGCAAGAGTCCGCCGGATTCGCATCCATTCCTCTATCTACGAAAGCAGAAGACAGGTCATTCAGGATGTATAAAAGGAGTCGTCGCAGATCGGCTGTCCGGCCGGAACCGTAACCGTCCGGAAAAAGCAGAGAATGGGACGTGGCATGGTCACCGGGGTACCCCTCCAATCCGGCGTCCGCCGAGGAAGCCCACAGACCTATGTTCCATACTGCTCGTCGCTCACCTGCTCCATCCAGTCAACTGTCTTCCCGTTCAGCTTTTCCTGAATCGCAATGTGCGTCATTGCCGTCGTCTGCGCCGCACCGTGCCAGTGCTTCTCGCCCGGTGCAAACCAGATGACGTCGCCGGGCCGGATCTCCTCAATCGGGCCGCCCAGGCGCTGCGCCCGTCCGCAACCGGAAGTGACAACCAGCGTCTGGCCAAGCGGGTGGGTATGCCATGCGGTGCGGGCTCCGGGTTCGAATGTCACATGTGCGCCCACAACGCGTGCCGGATCGGGCGAGTCAAACAGCATGTCTACGCGCACCGTGCCGGTGAAGTAATCTGCCGGCCCCTTGCCCGAAGGCTGTGAACCGACTCGCTTGATCTCCATTTTGGATATCTCCTTCGACGGATGAAACTTCTCGTCCTATGGCTGCTTTTTGATGAAGACGTGATAGGTGACATTGTCCCAGGCGTTATGGATTCCGACCAGAAGAAGCAAGAGCGTGGATCCGGCAACGCAAAACAACGATGCGCCCGGCTGCGCGAGTCCGCTTGCCGCCGATGCGGCCAGTGCGATGAAAGCCGCAATCGGCAACACGGAGTGAAAGAGCCAGTCTTCAAACTCAGGCCTGTACGCAGTTTGGCGCTGCATGGTCCGCGTGATGATTGCGCAGTAAAGGATTCCGGCTAGGCCCGCCGCTCCCCAAAAAGCAATCACCGGCATGAAACTGTGCCAGGGAGCGCACATGAGAGCAGCCAAAAAGAGTACGGATGCAAAGTAGACAATGGTTGGAGTTGAAAATGCCGCTCCGGCATGGGCCAAATCGACCTTGCGGGGCAGACTGGCAATCAAGGCAATCACAACAAACTGCAATCCGATCAGAGCGCCCGCTGAGGAGCCGACAATTACATAGAAGTTTTGCCATTCTGTGAGAGCTGTCATTGAGCCACCTGAAGGTCCACGGTTCAACCATCATATCTCTTCGATTCATCTCTCGACCTGGCAATCCGTTCCCGAACCCTCTACAGCGCCTTGCCCATCTCATACGCCTGCTTCATCGCCGGGCTTCCTTGAATATCGCCAATCCCCCACGCGCCTGTCCCGTAAACGATGCCCTTTTCCTTAGCCCCCGGCAGGCACGAAGTAAATCCGCGGAAGCCCTCGATGGTCCGCTCCAGCGCCGGCTCGTAAGTGTCGGCGGCGGTCACCACGAAATAGAAATCCTTGTTCGCGATCTTCGTGTATTGAGCCACGGTGCGGTCAATTAAGGTCTTCATCTGCGCGGACATCGAGTAGAAATAGACCGGCGTTGCCATCACGATCACATCGGCCGCTTGTATGCTCTCAAGAATCGGCGCCATGTCGTCCTTCTGCGCGCACCGCCCGTTCTTCTTGCAGGCATAACATCCGGTGCAGTAGTTGATGTCTTTCTCCGCGAGCACCACTTTCTCAACCTCATGCCTGGCTTCGATTGCGCCCTCCATAAAGCGGTCGCAAAGTGCATTTGAGTTGCCCTTCTTCCGGGGGCTCGAGGAGAGTATCAAGACGCGCTTGCTCATCGGTTTCCTTTCGTAACTGCAATTCATGTCAGTTTCCTCCGCCGGGCCCCGATCATTTCTCAGTACCCGCCGGTTCCGTCTTCAGGCCGCTTTGACACGCGGGCACTTACCGCCCCGTCGTCTTTTCCAGGGCCTCGGGATAACGTGCGCCTTCCACCTTGATCTTCGTGAGCGCGCCTTCGATCTCATGCAGGTCCCCAGCAGAAAGCTCGATAGCGGCTGCCCCGATATTCTCTTCCAGCCGATGCAGTTTCGTTGTCCCCGGAATCGGCACAATCCACGGCTTCTGCGCCAGCAGCCACGCCAATGCTATCTGAGCCGGTGTTGCATTCTTCTCCGCTCCGATCTTCCCAAGCAAATCAACCAGCGTCTGGTTTGCCATGCGGGCCTCCGGCGTAAAGCGGGGAATGATGTTGCGAATGTCGCTCTTCTCAAAGGTGGTGTTCTCGTCCATCTTTCCCGTTAGGAAGCCCTTTCCCAGCGGGCTGAACGGCACAAAGCCAATGCCGAGTTCCTCAAGTGTCGGGATGATTTCCTCCTCCGGGGTGCGATACCAGAGGGAGTATTCGCTCTGCAGGGCGGTAACAGGTTGGACTGCGTGGGCGCGGCGGATGGTCTTGGCGCCGGCTTCCGACATGCCGAAGTGCTTCACCTTACCTTCCGCAATCAGATCCTTCACAGCGCCGGCGACCTCCTCGATGGGCACGTTGAGATCGACGCGGTGCTGATAAAAAAGATCAATCGCGTCAACGCGGAGGCGCTTCAGTGAGGCGTCTGCGACCTGACGAATGCGGGCAGGGCTGCTGTCCAGGCCTTTTCCACCGTGAGTTCCGTCGGGATTGATATCAAATCCGAACTTGGTGGCGATGACGACCTTCCCGCGGAAGGGCTCGAGCGCCTCGCCCACAAGCTCTTCATTATTGAACGGGCCATAAACCTCAGCAGTATCAAAGAACGTAACTCCACGCTCGACCGCCGCGCGAAGCAAAGCGATCGAATCCTTCTTCTCAGGAAACGGAGCGTAGCTGAACGTCATTCCCATGCAGCCAAGTCCCAGTGCCGATACTTCGAGATTGCTCTTTCCTAATTTGCGCTTTTGCATTGTTTCTCCTTCAGGGTGCGACGCCGCCAATCGGCCGGTACGACTTCTCAGTAGTGCTCCCACTCAACGAACCAGCGTTCATCGGGCCGCGCCGATTTGATAATCAAGTGCCCATCCGAGGTGAACCTGTAAACTCTCGGAAGGTCCTTGCCAACCAGAAGGCTGCGCGTATTCGATGCCTCAATGTGATGAGTGAGTATGTGCTTCGCCTCGTCGATGTTATAGCTTCCAAACGATGCTTCGTACCCATTCTGCACGTAGTCATTTGAGAGCGCGCTGGCCGATTCCGGGTACATCAGCTGCACTGAAACATGCCCGTCGCGCGTGTAGAGCAGCATGCCTTTCGGCTGAGGGCCAGAGCTTGGTTTGCCATCCGCTCCGGGCGACTCGATGTGAACCAGGCGCCACGCACCGATGAGCCTTTCGCGATTCCCGGCGGAGACTGAGCCTGCATCACGCCTGCGATTGCCACTAAAGCACCGAGCACGCCACAATACAGAGCTTTCATTTTCGTGCTCCTCCCGCGGAATTCCGCTCAACGCCCTACGAGCGTTTCATGGAAATTTGAATAGCGAGCCCCTTCCAACTTGATCCTGGAGGAAGCTTCTTCGAGGGCGCTCACATCTTCAGGCGTCAGTTCAACTTTCTCCGCTCCGAGATTTTCTTCAAGCCGAGCCAGCCTGGTTGTGCCTGGGATGGGAACGATCCATGGCTTCTTGGCAAGCAGCCAGGCGAGCGCGATCTGCGCGGGTGTCACGTGCTTCTGCGCTGCGAACGCAATCACAAGATCAACCAGTGCCTGGTTGGCCTTGCGATTCTCTTGGCTGAAGCGAGGAACCGTGCTGCGGAAATCTGTACTGTCGAACTTGGTATCCGCATCGATCTTCCCGGTCAGGAAGCCTTTGCCCAACGGGCTGAACGGAACGAAGCCAATCCCAAGTTCCTCCAGCGTCGGCATCACCGTCTCCTCAGGCTCCCGCCAGAACAACGAGTACTCACTTTGCAGCGCGGTGACGGGCTGAACAGCATGGGCCCGCCGTACGGTTTTCGCACTCGCTTCAGACATGCCGAAATGCTTTACCTTGCCCTGCTCGATCAGATCCTTCACAGCGCCGGCAACATCCTCAATGGGTACGTTGAGGTCGACGCGATGCTGATAGTAAAGATCGATAGAATCAACGCGCAGCCGTTTCAGCGATTCTTCCGCAACTTTCTTGATGTGCTCCGGCCGGCTGTTCAGTGCGCTCCACCTGTCGCTGTCGCCAGGATTTGCTTCCCATCCGAACTTGGTCGCGATGACCACCTTCCCGCGAAACGGCGCGAGCGCCTCGCCGACCAGTTCCTCGTTCACCAGCGGCCCGTACACCTCGGCGGTATCGAAGAATGTTACGCCCTGTTCAACGGCTGCATGAATCAGGGAAATCATTTCCTGTTTGTCTTTGGCAGGCCCATAAGACCAGCTCATTCCCATGCAACCGAGTCCCAGCGCCGACACTTCCAGATTGCTGTTTCCTAACTTGCGCTTTTGCATTTCGCTCTCCCTTCGGATGTTTGGGACGGTCGCGAGTCGAGCCGTCCCACATCTTTTATCGAATCCGGCCTTACTCAGCCTTGAGCGAAGCCATGTCGATGGAGAAGCGGTATTTCACATCGGAGCGGAGCATCCGCTGGTAGGCTTCGTTGAGCTTCTGGATTGGGATCACTTCCACATCGGAGGTGATGTTGTGCTTGCCGCAAAAGTCCAGCATCTCCTGGGTTTCCGCAATGCCGCCAATCAGCGAGCCGGAAAAACTCTTGCGGCCAAACAAGAGACCGAAGACATTCACGGCCAGCGGCTTGTCTGGCGCGCCCACCATCGTGATATTTCCGTCCCGGCGAAGCATGTGGATGAAGGCATTGATGTCGTGCTCGGCCGCCACAGCGTCCAGAATAAAATCGAAACTGCCCGCGTGTTTGGCCATCTCGTCAGCGTTGCGCGAGAGCACCACCTCATCGGCGCCCAGGCGCAGTGCGTCTTCCTTCTTGCTGGCGGAGGTGGTGAACACCACAGTGTGCGCGCCCAGCGCATGGGCAAACTTCACGCCCATGTGGCCCAATCCGCCCAGGCCCACAACGCCTACCTTCTTGCCCTTGCCCACGCCCCAGTGGCGCATCGGCGAGTAGGTCGTAATGCCCGCGCAAAGCAGCGGAGCCGCACCCGCGAGATCCAGGTTGGTTGGGATGCGGAGCACAAAATGCTGGTGCACGACAATGCTGTCTGAGTATCCGCCATATGTAACTCCGCCCAGATGGCTGTCTGGCGAGTTATAGGTAAACACGCCGTTGGGGCAAAACTGCTCGTAATTATCGCGGCAGTTGGGGCAGGTCAGGTCGGCGCCCACCAGGCAGCCCACGCCCACAATGTCGCCGGCCTTGAACTTTTTCACGCCCGGGCCAACGCTCGTCACCCGGCCTGCAATCTCGTGGCCCGGAACGCATGGGTAAGCCGTGGGCATGATGGCGGCCCACTCGTTGCGCGCGGTGTGCAGATCGGAGTGGCAGATGCCGCAGAAGAGGATCTCGATTTGAACGTCGTCGTCGGTGAGATCGCGCCGCGCGATCGTGGTGGATGCAAACGGCGATGTTGCGCTGGCTACGGAGTAAGCTTTTGCCTTGTACATAAAGTGACCTCAAGATTCCTGTTGATGTTGATTATCGTACCTGTCGACGTGCCTGCAAAATGTCAATCTCCTCGCGCTCTCGAAATTGGAATTGGTACTCAACGGTGCGATGCCTCCAGCACGGAACTAGAAGAACAGCAGGTAGGTAGCGTTGAAGGTGAGCGCATCACTTACGCGCGGGGTGATGGCCTGGCCGCGAATATAACTGAGGCCTAACGTAGCGAATTGTCCGTTGTGGACGGGGAGCGAGTAACTGCCGGTTAGAGAGGCGCCGTTGCGCCATACGGTCTTGCTCTGAGCCACAAGCGTATCGGTGAGGTAGTGGCTATGGCCGCCATAGGTGGAAACCACAGAGATCATGTCATTCGGGCGCGAGCGGAAGGGAGCCTTCTGGTAGATGCGGGCCTCGTAGTAGAGGTCGTATGCGTTGAAGCGCGGTGCCGCCTGGATGAAGGTGCCGCCGACATAGAGCCCGTGAGCCGGTCGGGTTGGAGAGGGTTGACGGAGTTGATAGTCAATAAGCGCGAAAGCTGCGTGGTTGCCTGCCTCCCTTTTGCCATCGGCGAAGCTTAGGTAAGGCGTACTGTTGTGCATATACCCGGTGCGAAACCACAACATGGGCGCGGTGGCCGCAGGCCGCTGGTAGCCGGCCTCTTCAATTACAAGAAGCTTGTCTCCGTGTGGCACAGGGCGGAAGCCGGTGTGATTGCGCTGCACTTCAGTGGGTCCACCGTCGGGGTCGATGCTGCGTTGGAAGCCGGATTTCAGATAAGTGAACTTCGGACCGTTGATGCGGATATCGGCGCCGGGCGTGGTCATCGGAAAGTAGGACATGCCGACCTCGTAGGGCAGAACAGCATAGACGCCCTGCGGGCCGGTGCTGGTGTTGCCGCCGACAAAAAGGCCGATGAAGTCGAGGCCATTTGTGGTGTAGCCGCCTTTCAACTCCACGCGGTCCTTCCCGAACTCCTTGTAGAGGTAGAGATCCCACAACTGGAACGCCTTGGGCCCGGCGGGGTTCCAACTGACCCAGTTCCAAACGCTGCCTGTGTAGAACTGGGCGTGATGCAGGTGCAATTGACGCAGGTCGGCGCTCAGTATGGGCTGAACCATGACATTCCCGAAAGGGCTCTGGCCGACGTAGGCCTGCTGATCGGCGGGGACGGGTGCAGCAAGAGTGTTTTGCACATACTGCGACATGGAGATGACCCGGAGGGCCACCCCCTTGCTGAATAGCGCCCGGCGAAAGCGGGAATTAACATCCACGATGCTATCGACTATTGGCGGCATCGACACGTCGCCGCCGAGATAGTTCAGGTCTTCGATGGAACGCTCAGAGGCTCTCGGAGCATCCGGCAGCCCTGTCTCCGCAACGCTTTGAGCATGAGCCCACAGGCACACCAGCGTAAGGAATAGGACGATAACGAATGGCTTGCGGGCGTAGCTAATCGTGTTTTGCACTTTCTTCTCCGGCGGGCTTCGTCATCGGGCCCGGCGACGCCGGCCAGAAAAGCATTTCCGCAATTCCGATGCTATTGAGGAAGGGATTCAGGGCGGTATCCCGATCCTTCCTATTGCTTGCCTATTCCTGTCGAAATATGCTTTTTTGTGCAGGACGAGCGAGTTCGGCGGTAGATTGAGTTTGAAGGAGCCATGCGAAGTGCAGACAGCGGAACGGAAGGTCAAAAGCGGAGAAACGCCGGCGGAACTCGCCCGGTTGCGGGCCGAACTGGCAGGCAAGATCGCATCCCACATCCAAGTTGAAGGGCCGATTGCCACAGCAGTGCCCGGTTTGGGACTTTCGCGGCACAGCGCGCCCTCAGAGTGCTACTCCGCCGCCTACCAGCCGGAACTGGTTGTCTTTGCCCAGGGAGAAAAGCGAATCAATGCCGGCGGCACGACACATATATGCAATGGCTCCAACTTCCTTCTTACCTCGGTCGACATGCCGGTGCTGGGCCAGATCACTGGGGCATCCAAGACCGAGCCGTTCCTCGGGCTCTTCATCAAACTTGAAATGCCCGTGGTGCGCGAAATTCTCTCGCAGGACGAGTTCCTGGTTCCCGGGGTCGCCTCGGGCACCCGCGGCATGGCGGTGGGCAAAACCACAGTGGAGTTGCTCGGCGCCTGCTGCCGCTTGCTCGACCTTCTCGACAAGCCCGCAGACATTCCCTTTCTCGGCGGCCTGATGCAGAGGGAGATCATCTATCGCGTGCTGCGCTCGCCGCTGGGCCGCCACCTGCGCGCCATCGCCACGCTGGGCGAGCAGAGCAACCGGACCGCAAAAGCCGTTGCCTGGCTCAAGACAAATTACACCCGGCCATTGCGCGTTGAAGAACTCGCGGGCGTGGCGCAGATGGGCGTTTCCACGTTCCACCATCAATTCCGCTCGCTCACCTCGATGAGCCCGTTGCAGTACCAGAAGCGGCTGCGCCTGCATACGGCACGCGTGCGGATGCTGACTGAGGGCATTGACGCCGCCAGCGCAGCCTTTGAAGTCGGCTATGAAAGCGCAAGCCAGTTCAATCGCGAGTACAGCCGGCTCTTTGGCCAACCGCCCATGCGCGACGTGAAAGCGAGCCTGCTTGCCGGCGCTGCCTCGGCCCGCGACTGAACGGCAATCGCACCGCAGTCGTCAACGGACCACGACGAAGGTCAGGGCCAGGGCAAGCGTGGTCAGCACCAGGATGACCGGAACGGCCCACAGCCCAAGCATCACCAACTGCCCGGCGCCCACCTCTTCCCCATCGCGCCGGGCAAACGCGAGCACCAGCATCGTTGCCAGTGAACCGAAGGGTGTGATCATCGGGCCCACGTTGGCGCCGATGAGTGCCGCAAGCACCGTGCCCATGTGTGCATGAGAGCGCAAAAGCACGCTCCGCGCGATCAGCGCAGCGGGAAGGTTGTTCGTGATATTCGAGGCGAACGCCGTCGCCCCCGCTGCTGCAAGAAGCTTCCCAGCCGATCCCGGCCTCATCTCCGCGAGCCACCCAGCCGAAACATCCACGATGCCCAGGTTCTCAAGTCCCTGCACGGCAATGAAGAGACCGATCACAAACGGGAATAAGTCCCATGCGATTTCCTGCACAAAGCGAATCTGCACGCGTCCACTCGCCATGCCGGCGACCGCCAGCACGGCACTGGCCGCGAAAGCGAAAACGTACGGCTCAAGGCCGACCAGCGGCGCAAGAAAGTAACAGACAAGCACGGCCGCAAGAGCTGATACGCAAATCAGAAAGTAGGGACGATTGGGAACCACGCTGGCCGGCAACGGAAGCGATTTGCTGTCGAAGCTGGCAGGCAACTCGCGGCGAAAGTGCCAGCGCAAAACCGCGTATGTCGTGACGAGCGCCACCAGTTGAGGCACAAGCATTCTTGCCGCGAACGCAGCAAAGGTCTGGCGGAAAGCGTCCGCGAAGAGCAGGTTGGTCAGGTTGCTGATGGGCAGCAGCAGCGAACCCACGTTGGCCACAAACGCGCACAACAGCACGTACGGAGCACCAGGAACTCTGAGCCTTTTTACCAGGGCCAGCATCACCGGCGTCAGCATCACGGCCGTTGTATCCAATGACAGGATGGCCGTGATCGCCGCGCCTGCCACAAACGCGTTCCGGTAAAGCGAGTGCGCGTCTCCCTTCGCCACCAGCGCGCATCGAATCGCAGCCCAATCGAAAAAGCCGCTTTTGCCGATCAGAAGAGACAAAGCCAGCAGCGAGACAAGGAAGAGAAGTGTGTTCTTTCCCGCCAGGACCGCCCCGAGCGCCTCGTGCGGAGTCACTAGGCCCAGAACCAGCATGGCCGCAGCCGCCAGCATGGTCCACCAGGCCTCGCTCCAGCGGCGCGGGCGCAGCACCATCAACACCAGCATTGCCGCGAAGACGGCCAGCGTGGCAATGATCCGCGCTGTACCAGTCATGCGGTTTCCAGGTGTGCGTTGCGGGTCTCAGGCATAAGCAAGTACAGAATAGCGAACGCCGCCAGCGCCACTGCCCCAATGACAAGAAGCCTGCGCGGTTTGCGTATAATTTCCAGGTTCCGCGTACAATGGTGATAGTGGGTAGTTTCGCCCGGGAGGGTTATACACTTTGCCTCTATATGCCTATCGATGCACGCAATGCGGCCACCGCTTTGAAAAGCGCCAGAACTTCTCGGCAACACCCGAGTCCCAGTGTCCCCTCTGCCAGGGCGTGTTGGAGCGCCCGCTGACCGCCCCCGGCCTGAGCTTCAAGGGCAAGGGCTGGTATGTCAACGACTACGCGGCCAAAAGCTCCGCGCCCGCAGCCGAGTCTGCACCGGCTGAAACCAAGGCCGCTTGCGCCGGCGACTGCGCCGCGTGTCCCGCCGCAGCAGCCCCCGCCTCAGCCACCGCGAGCAGTTAGAATTTCGGGCGCTGTGCGCCGCCCAGAAGCGCAAAGGGCGGCATCCGTAAGATAATGGTGACCTTGAACCCTCAAGGCGAATCCATGACCCCTAAACCAGCGAGGCCATTGGTTCGCGTACTCACCGCCGCCGCGCTGTTGCTCTTTGCCGCCGGCTTGATCGCGACCCTCCTTCCCGTTCTGGCTCATTGGACCGTCGCCCTCCGTTGGGCAGGCTTCGCTCTCTTTCTTCCCTTCGCCTTTCGTCGCCGCTCCCTGCTTGTCTGGACTTTCTTTGCCATGTTGGCCGGCGCAGAACTCGGCGTGGACGCGCCACAACTGGCGGTTCAAGGCCACTTTTTGGGCGATATCTTCCTCCGCCTCATTCGCATGATCGTCGCTCCGCTCATCTTTGGCGGCATCGTCACCGGCATTGCCGGCCACAGCGAGTTGAAAGGCGTGGGCCGCGTGGCCCTCAAGTCCATCCTCTTCTTTGAAGTAGCCACTACGCTGGGAATCATCCTGGGCGCGGTCGCCATCAATCTCACCCATGCCGGAGTTGGCGTCACCCTGCCTGTCAGCATTGACGCCGCTACGCCTGCCGCGCATGCGCAGAACTGGCAGCAGATTCTGATGAACATCTTCCCTGAGAACATCGCCCTAGCCGTTGCGCAAAACCAGATTCTCCAGGTTGCCATCTTCGCGTTGCTCTTCGGCACTGCCCTGGCCACCCTGCCTGAGCCCCGCCGCGCTCCGCTGGTTACCGTGCTTCAGTCCCTCACTGAAACCATGTTCCGCCTGACCAGGATCATCATGGTCATGGCTCCGGTGGCCGCAGGCGCGGCGCTGGCTTACACCGTGGGCAGCATGGGCGTTGCCACCCTGCTGCCGCTCGCCAAACTGGCCGCCACCTGTTACGCAGCGCTGGTGGTCTTTGCGTTGCTGGTGCTCGCGCCCATCCTGTTTTTCGCGCGCATTCCGGTGCGCCGTTTTGCCGCCGCCATCGCCGAGCCCACTGCCATCGGCTTTGCCACTGCGTCCTCTGAGGCAGCGCTGCCCTTGGCCATGGAGCGCATGGAAGAGTTCGGGGTTCCCCGCTGGATTGTCGCCTTTGTTATTCCCACCGGCTACAGCTTCAACCTCACCGGCTCAAGCCTTTACCTTTCCATGGCCGCGCTCTTCGCCGCCCAGGCTGCGGGCCTCCACCTCTCTCTCGGCCAGCAAATCTACCTTCTTGCCACTCTCATGCTCACCAGCAAGGGCATCGCCGGCGTTCCCCGCGCCACCCTGGTCACCCTGATGGCTGTGGCTCCGTCATTCCAGATTCCCGCCACCGCCGTGCTCATGCTGCTCGGCGTTGACACGCTCATGGACATGGGCCGCACAGCGATGAATGTGATTGGTAACGGCATGGCCGCCGCCGTCGTCTCCCGCTGGGAGGGAGAACTCAACCTCGCCCAAGATCTGCCATCCTGAGCGCAGCGGCCCGGTTTGATCTTCCTCTGCCGCAAAAAGCTGGGTGCCCCAGGTCTCGCTTCTGAGACCTGGGATAGCACAAATGCCCACCGTTGAGTTTTCTGTAAAATCAACCCATGCCCGGCCACATCGGTATCGTCGCCTGTTCCGCTGAGGGCGCATCGCTCTGTTACCGCACCATCTGTCTTGAAGGCGCGCAGTCTCTCGGCACCCACAACCACCCCGATATCACCATGCACGCCTACGCCCTGGGCAAGTACATGGACTATATCTATCGCAACGACTGGCAAGCAGTGGCCGACACGATGCTCTCCTCCGCGGAGAAGGTGGCAAAGACCGGCGCCGATTTCCTGATCTGCCCCGACAATACTCTCCACCAGGCGCTTCCGCTTGTCGTGCCGCGCTCGCCGCTGCCCTGGCTGCACATCGCTGAAGTTGTCGCCGCTGAGGCCGCCAGCCGCGGCTTTCGTCGCATCGGCATCACGGGAACCCGCTACCTGGTCGAGAGCGAAGTTTACCCGGAGAAGCTCGCCGCGCGTGGCCTCGAGTATCTGCGGCCCAGCCTGGCAGAGCGTGAAGAAATCAACCGCATCATCTTCGACGAACTGGTCTGCGGCGTCTTCAAGCCCCAAGCGATCGCGGCCTTCCAGCAAGTCTTCGCGCGCATGAAAGCAGAAGGCTGCGATGCGGTGGTGCTGGGCTGCACCGAAATCCCGCTCATCATGAACGACGCATACTCCCCGCTGCCCACGCTCGACTCCACGCGGCTGCTGGCCCGCGCCGCGCTCAAGCGCGCAGTCAGCGCCTAGACAACACGGAACGCCTGCCCCGTTCTCGCAAGATGCCGGGTGCCCCATGTCTCGATTTTGAGACATAGGAAAGCACCGCTATCAACCAACCGTCAATCGAGAACTCCACCAACCCCGCTAAGATAGTCACAGCGAAGAAAACCTATGCCCCTGCTCGATCCCATCCCGTCTCCCGTTGAACACGCCGACTACGCCGCTCTCGAGTGGGAGCCGCTACTGGCCCTCGTCGCCGGTTTTGCCGCATCCCCGGTCGGCCGCAACGCCATCCTCGATCTCACCCCGTCCACAGATGAAACGTGGGTCCGCCGTCAGCATGACCTCACCGGCGAGTTGCGGCTGATTTTGGAAGAGCAAATCTCCATCCCCGTCGGCGGACTCATCGACCCCACGCAACTCGCCGCCAAGGCGCAAATCC
>Ga0118677_10008932_pt1 | contig 15862 bp, 14 predicted proteins | sample AliMusrvi5mmetaG_FD_86154 | JGI IMG/M metagenome (GOLD analysis project Ga0118677, IMG submission 86154) | reverse complement strand
TCCGGTCCGGCCACCGGCTCTTTCAATGGCTTTCACCGGGAAAGCGATTTCCTAGCAATTATGAGATGCCGCCGTCTGTGCCTGTGGGTTCCCGCCGTCACCGTTTCTCTGGCCCTTGTGTCCGGCGTCGCGCTGGCGGAGGACGTTAAGCAGTACGCCAGCACGAAGCCCGCCGCCTCCAGCGATGGCGGATGGATGGCCCGCTACAACTCGTTCAATGAGCGGATCAAGAAGGGCAACGTCGGCATGCTGCTGATCGGCGACTCCATCACCCACGGCTGGGAAGGGGCCGGGGCCGAAGTCTGGAAGAAGTTTTACGAAAAGCGGAACGCCGTGAATCTGGGCATCGGCGGCGAACAGACGTCGCACGTCCTCTGGCGGTTGGACCACGGCAACGCGGACGGCATCCAGCCCAAGCTGGCCGTGCTGATGATCGGCACCAACAACGCCGGCTCCGGGCAATCTCCCGACGAGATCTTCGCCGGCGTCGAGGCCGTGGTGGCTAAGTTGCGGGCCAAGCTGCCGCAGACCAAGGTCCTCGTGCTGGCCATTTTCCCCCGCGGCGAGAAACCCCAAGACCACCTCCGCGAGGTCAACTCGAAGGCCAACGAAAAGATCGCCAAGCTGGCCGACGACAAGGACGTGTTCTTCCTGGACATCGGCCCCAAGTTCCTCCAGGCCGACGGTACGCTGACCCGCGAGATCATGCCCGACCTCCTGCACCTCTCGCCCAAGGGCTACACGATCTGGGCCGAGTCGATCGAGCCGACGGTCAAGAAGCTGATGGGCGAGCAATAGCGTAGAAGCGGCGTGGCGTTGCATCTCCTCATAACGGGCATCGAACTCCTTGCAGGAGTCGCATTGGCCGCAGACATCCAGTGTGGACAGGTTCCGATTGGTATGGCGGCGGCGACTACTACGGCAAATTGCCTACAGACGATCCAGCCGGGCCAGATTCCGGCATTGACCGTGTCCTTCGTGGCGGTTCCTGGAACATGGGACCGAACGTCACCCGTTCCGCCATGCGCTACTGGGACTTGCCGGGCATCCGGAGCCGCGCCGACACTGGCTTCCGCGTTGCCAGGACTCAGTAGCAATGGGTGCTGGCGATTCTTTGACGCTTTCTTACACGAGAGGCACTCGCCGCAGCCCTGCACGTCGTGATCGAGCATGTTAACTGAGGTTACTTCGTGACCTTCGGCTCGGAACTGTTTTTCGATCCAGCCCAGCACTTTGGCTGTGTTGCCCTTGCGTCTGGGGCTGCCCAGGATGGTCATGATTTGCGTGGTTCGGTTCTCCTATTCCAGCACTTATACACTCTTAGTCCACAGGCAATGCCGCCGATGTCGCCCATGTAGAGCACCGACCCGATTTCCAGGTCCTCGTTTGGGCGACACGCAACGCCGCCGCGTGTCAGCGTCTCGACGAGTTCGCGGACTGGCCGCACAGGGATCGGAAGCCGGCTCTCCATGTCGCGGAGGAGTTCTTCCACTTCTGCTTCATCGTCGATAACTCCCATTTCCCCGCCCTCCGGTCCGGCCACCGGCTCCTCCAACGGCGACCACCCCAGATTCTAGCAGTCCTTGCTGCGCGGCATCACCAGCCTCCCTTCTGGCGAGGGGTGGTCCCCTTGCGGCGTCAGCTCCGGGCGGGAATTGGCCACCGGGTGCCGCTGCGGATCTTGTTCGACGGCTGACGGCACCTTCCTGGCGGCCAATTTCATCGTGACAGCGGTCACATCGGAAGTGCCCTTGTCGGTCGTGACGTCCTGCCGGCACTCGACCCGACATTCCAGGGGGCGCCGCGGTGAAGACCGCCTGAAATGATGTTCCGGGACGGCGGGTTTTTCCCCAATTGGGGAAAATTTGCCCCCCGGCGATGAGGGAGCCGGTCCCGGTGAGAACCGCGCAACCCGTTCATCATGCGCTTCGGCTACGGGCGGGAACGCGCGCGCCATCGTGGAAAGGATCTTGGAAAAACAAGGGCTCCTGTGGATGAGACATGCCGGGCGCGACCGCTGATGGAGACGGTTCGCAACCACGCTGCCGGGGCGGCCGTGCCGTCGAACTGGCGCTGCGGTGGCCCGGCCCCGGATCGGTTGTCCTGAACGTGGGCACCGGCCGAAACCACTCGGTCATGCACATGCTGGCAGTCGCCAGCAGGGCCGCCACACCAGCGCTCGAACACCAAGCCCCCCTCCCACTCGGCTGACGCGGCGGAAACCCTCGCGTCGATCACAGCCGCCGGGGCGCAACTCAGGTGGCACCCTCGGATTTTCTTCCAGGACGTGCCGGATTCCTGACCGCCGCAGGCCACGGATGTCGGAGTTTGCCATTGCATTGGCGGCAAGCTGGCGCGAAATGGCAGCATGTTTGGTCGGTTGGCGAGAATTGCACGCGGTATGGTGGCTGGGTTTGCCGTGGTTCTCGGGGTGGGTTGCGTGGCGATTCCGGTGACGGGAGCCAGGCGGGAGCGGGCGGTTTACACCCCCGCTTCGTGGCCGGAGAAGTTGGCGGCCGATGTATACCGGCCGCAACCCGGCGTGCGGCCTGCGCCCGCAGTTCTGCTTGTGCATGGTGGCGGGATGCGGGGCGAGGGCGCGCGGTGGGAGATGAACGGGATCGCCGCGAAGCTGGTGAAGCGCGGGTATGTGGTGATGAATGTGACGTATCGTTCGATCCCCACCTACCAATATCCCGCGCCCGTCGAGGACTTGCGCCAGGCGCTCCTTTGGATGCGGGCGCATGCCGGCCAGTATGGAATCGACCCGCGGCGGATCGCCACCTTCGGCTATTCGGCGGGCGGTTATTTGGGGGCGTTGGTGGCGTTGCAAGGCGGCCCGGAAAACATGCGGGTGCGGGCGATCGTGGCGGGCGGGTCACCGTTCGACCTAAGGTTTTACCCCGGCGGAGACCTGATCCCGACCTATCTGGGTGGCAACCAGCAGGAGGTGCCGGAGTTGTATGATGAAGCGTCGCCGGTCAATTATGTCCACCGCGGCGGTCCGCCCATCTTCATCTATCAGGGCAGCACGGATCCGGTGGTGCGGCCGGAGCACGCATTGAGAATGCAGGAGGTTTGCCAATTGGCGGGTGAACGGTGCGAGGTCCACTGGTTGTGGGGCCACGGCCATGTGGGCGCGTTTCTTTTCTCCGGACCGGCGGTCGATCAGGCGATCGATTTCCTGGACCGGGAAATGAAGTGAGCGGGCGGCCCGCCGGCTATGGGGTCAGTAGTATCAACCCCGCCCCCCGCTCCATCCACCGGCTCTTCCAACGGCCTTCACCCCGTCCACATCCCCAAATCCGCCAGCGCGGCCCTGACGTTGCCCCTGGGCCCATTCCGCTATTTGGCGGGTGGTGGACAATCCGCGGGGGAGCCCCCCAGCGACGAGTGACCGTTCAGAGAGGGAACCACTCTCCATGAAGCAGCCCGTCCGCGCCCACGCTGGAGATGCGCAGCCATGAAGTGACCACTCGAACCATGGGACTGCCGGATTGCTTCGGGCCTGGTCTGCGACACATCTGGCCGTGTCACTGTCAGGCCGCCATGTACTTATCATGAACATAATTCAAGTCATCGAAAGTCCACGAACATCTTCATCGTACAGTCCGACCCGGAGCCAAAAAGTTAAACCCCTCTTTCCCCCGCCCTCCGGCCCGGCCACCGGTTCTTTCAACGGCTTCCACCCCAAACGCAATTTCCTAGCATTGGCATTTGTGACAAATCTTGCACAGGCGGCAATTCCTCACAATCGTCTGTCCTGAAAAGTCTTCCGCAGCGTCAAAACCTCCTCAGCCTATCCGCCCATGAACAAACCTCCTTCCATCCGCCACTTTCATTCTTTGGTCTTTGGTGCGCTGCTGCTTGCCGGTGCGGCGTCCGCTCAGCAGAAGGCTGACTTCAAGAACCATCCGTTCTTCAATCGTCTGGTCGGGGAGTGGACTTCGGAAGGCGAGGAAAAGGGGAAAGGAACGACGGTGAAGTTCAAGCAGGAGTGGAAGGGGCAGGTGCCGGGTGACAATACTTTCACCATAGAGGGCACTCGTGAGATTGCCGGGCTGGCCACGCATTACAAATGGACATTCAAACGCACGGATTCCGGCCCGATCGAAGCGTCGCTCCAGCCGGATATTAAAAAGCCGCCGTCCATGCGCTATGAAGTGAAGGTGGCGGATGACGGATCACGGATGGAAATGACGGCGCTGCTGCCAAGCAAGGTCAAGGTAGCCATCGTGGAATCCTTCAAGGACGGCGGCCATGATGTGCTTGAGGTTACGGTGACAACAAGCGACGCTTCCGGCACCCGGGTTTATTCCAGCACGGCAGTCAGCAGGAGAAAGTAGAAGTCCCGCTCAAAGCGTCCATGAGGGATCCTGTCCCGGCCCCCTGCTCTGAATTCACGATTGCACCACGATCAAACCTGTCTTCAAGACCCCATGCCTCCTGCGACCAAATCATGGTTGGTGCCGTTCACGGCAATCTGCTACTCGCTGCTGTTGCCGGCCAGCCTGGCGGCGGCAGGCTTTGCCTTCGCGGAGTATGATGAAGGCCGCTCTTCCTTTGCCTATCACAACGCGCCCACCGAGTGGTGGGGCATGGTGGGAGAAGTCGTGGGAAGCGTGTCCGTCCTGTGCTGCATCATCGCCATTCTGTTTCTCTTCACGCGAAACAAGGCAATGTGGACCGCTTCGCTGCTCTCATCGCTGGCAGCGCTTGCCGGCTGCCCCGTTTGGATCCTTGCGGGCCTGGGGCAGGTCAGTGATGCCAAACAGCATGGTGGTGACTGGGCCGGCTCGCACGTGGTGTCGAGCATGGTCTTTGGTGTGGGAATCCCCGCGATCCTTGGCCTCATGGTCATGACGGGGCTGATCTGTCTGTTGCGCCAGCGTCCTGGTTCATCCGCGGGTTTAGCATGATCGTAATCCAGCGGCATGAAGGTTGCATCGGGCACGGGTCCGCGACACATGTGGCCATATCGCTGTCAGGCCGCCATTTACTTATCATGAACATAATTCAAGTCACCGAAAGTCAATGAACGCCTTCATCGCACACTCCGGCCGGTGCCGAAAAGTTCCACCCCTCTTTTCCCAGTTCTCCGGTCCGGCCGCCGTCTCTTCCAACGGCCTTCAGCCCAAAGCAAATTCCTACCAGTCGGCAGCCGGGTCATCACCCGGAGCGGGCAAAGCGGCCGGGTCTATTGACATCCTGAAATCGACCGACCAGAACACCTTCGTGCCCATTGCCGGGGGCTGCGCCGGGACGTCTTCAGACGTCATCTTCGACACCGCCCCGCTCGGTGTGGGGGCTTTGCCAATTGCACCTCCCGTCGGCGGGGCATTCAACTGCCGGCGGTAAAGCCTGAATTTGCGAGATTCTCCTTGGCACGGCGGACCGCAAGGCTCTTCCTAGCTCCGAGAGGTGAGCACCATGAACTCGGCGCCCAACTCCAACCCGCCGCCACCCATCATGAAACAATCCCTGCAATGCCTCTTGTTGTCCTTCTCGCTGTTGCCGCTGACGCCCGCATGACACAAGCCGCACTGCACAAGCCATTCCCCAGGAATCCGCAAGAATGACTGCCAACAATCAGATGATGCGCGGCGACACGTTCCGCGAAAGAAATCCAAGATCTCACGGCGTTGCGTGTCGTCCGGTTATATGAAACCTATCACGCTGTTTGCCATGACGCTTCTGGCCGGCTTGCTCGCCGTTCCCGGCCCGGTTAGAGCGGATCAGGATCCTGCCAACGACGGCCGTAAGCAGGAGTCGGCGAACGGGCATGAGTTTGTCTGTGGCGATTATGTTCAGAACAAAATCATGGTGATTGGTCGTGACGGTCAGGTGAAGTGGGAATACCCCGCGCCGCAGGTCTGTGACCTCTGGGTGTTGGATAACGGGAATTTCCTGTTCACGGTCGGCCACGGGGTGATGGAAGTGAACCGGGAGAAGAGGGTTGTATTCAAGTACGAGACGACGAGCGAAGTGTTCTCGTGCCAGCGCCTTGCCGGTGGCAACACGCTGGTGGCCGAGACCACGGCGGGCAGGCTGGTGATCGTGGATCCGGCCGGCAAGGTGGTGAAAGAGGTGCCGCTGCTGCAACCGGATGAGAAAGGGAGTCATGGCTACGTGGCCAATGTCCGGCAACTGGCGAACGGGCATTTCATGGTTGCGATCTATCAGGGGCAACAGGTGCGCGAGTATGACGGCGACGGGAAGGTGGTCATGCAGGCGCCCGCCCCGAGCGGGGGCCGGGTTGCGGTGAGGCTTTCAAATGGGCATACGTTGATCGGGACAGCGGATTGCACGGAAGATCCCCGCTGCTTCGAGGTTGACGCCGCCGGGAAGGTGACATGGGAGTTTTCCAACGCGGATCTACCCGGAAAGGAGCTGCGGCATGTGTGTGGAATTCATCGCCTGCCAAACGGGAATATCGTGCTCTGCAATTACCTCGGCCACGGCCAGTTTGGCAAGGCGCCCCACCTGATAGAGATCACGCCGGACAAAAAAGTTGTCTGGACATACGGAAACCACAAGGATGTCCGGACCGTGACCTGTGTGCAGATGCTCGAGGACGCGGGTGAGAAAGCCCTGCGATGATGGTTAGAAGAAATCACCGCACAATGACCGTCCCATGAGAACAGTCGCGAAACGAATGATTGTCCGCTTGCCCGTCCAGCCCTTGTTGATGCTCCTGCTGGTTCCGATGCTGATCCCATCGGTTGCTGCCGAAAAGCGGAATACCGATACCACAGCGGCGGATCACGGCGTTGTTGAAGGGCGGAGCCTTCTCTTTGCGAGCGAGGGAATGGGCAAGATCGTCATCTTGAAGGCGGATGGGAGTGAACGCGCCCTGAGTGCTCATGCGTGATTTCTGGGCACCCGCCGGTTCGCGGGCGAGGTGAAATTCGGTGGAGCCGGTTTGGGCGGTGTGGGTTCGAACGCGCCGATGAGCAGCGGCCGGCCGGCATGGCAACTGCGGATTTCAGGAAAATCGGAGTTTTCTCATGTCAATTCGCGCAGCCGAAGGCCGAGACCAGCACCGGCCGAAACTCCTTTCCGCCACCTCGTGCTCTTCAAGTTTAATGACGCCGCCCCCGCCGCGGCAGTCAAAGGTGGCGGCAGACTTCGCCGCGTAGAAGGGCAAGATCGATCCAGGACTTCGAGTGGGCACCCATGTCACCTGATGTGCCAAGGAACCGCTTGCTATCCTTGATTGGAAAAACGCCCGTGTGTGCGGTTTTGACGCTCGATCCAGCCCGAAGAAACCTCAAAACGAGCCGGGAAAACCCATGAAAACCCCTTTAACCGGGTTTCGGAACGACCTATTTTGCGAAATTCCTCCGATTTTCCCGGTGCCAGAAAAGCATTTCGGGCCTCTCCGGGTGCCGCTTATTCTTCGCAATCCATTGTAAGTGTATGGATTACGACGCGACTCCATCCCGCTCGTCAGTCCGCGCATCAGGCCGACTTGCCTGCCAAGTGAAATCTCAGGTAGTCGGGACGATCCACTGGAGTGACAAAAGGGATCATGGATACCCAAAAGAAACCGAAAGGACGAGCCATGGACCTCCCAGCCATTGTGAATCCCAATCCCGATCTCAAATACATAGTCACCGCCACCGGAATTGAGTTTTTCGGCGACCTCAGCCTGGCGGAATGGGGTGAGCTGGGAAGCCGGTTGGCACCGATTGCCAAGTCGATTGCCTTAATGTTAGGGGACTGGGTCAATTACGGAAAGAAGGCGTACGACCACAAATACAAGGAAGCGGTGCGAGTAACCGGACTCGCCGAGAAAACCCTCCGCAACTATGCATACGTGGCCCGCAATGTCGGCCATTCCTTGAGGGACCCGAGCCTCGGCCAAGAACACCACGCGGCCGTTGCGCCGCTCGAACCTCACCTGCAGAAACATTGGCTGGGATTGGCCAAAGAGCACAACCCGAGCATCCCCCGCCTGCGCAAATCGATCCAAGCGGGCCGCCTCGTCACTGAGGAGGAAATGGAGGATGCCAGAGCCGGCAAGAAGCAAACAAATCATGTGGCGTTGATCAACCGGCTGGTCTGCTGGTTGACGAGCGAAACCTGCAAAACTCCGGTGGAAGAGTGGGATGCTGACCGGCGGGAGGCGATCAAACGGGATTTCCAGCCTCTACTGGAGATCTGCGGGCAGTTGTGATTTTCTCCCCATTCGGGCATCCCCGTTGTCAATCCGACGAAATGTCCTGTCGACAGGACATTTCACGCAAGCTGTTCCGAAGGATTCCGCCCCGGACCGTTCGCCTTCGTTCCGTGGTTTTGGCGTTTGTTTCCGCCGGTTCATGCGGGGTTGCCGTCCCACACCCCGCCGAGCTGCCGCCAGCTCGACCGCGTTGGCACTTCGCCCCTAAATCCCCGCCAGGGGACTTCTCCCCTCCCGTCCCCCAGGGTAGCGGGGGGAATGGTTGGTCTTGCCGGTTGGGGTTGCGCGCTCGTTGTCACCTCTGCTCTTCGTTCATTCAGATCCAATAGAATCGTCGCCATTGAACAGCGCCGCCTCGTGTTCTTCGATGTCGAAAGCGTCATAATCAATTAACCGTTCCGGCGTATGCCCCCCGTCAGCGCCGCTATGTGGCAAATCCATCAAGGGTGTGGGACGCGGTGCCCAAGCAGGGGTGGCCTCTAGTCACGCGCTGCCCACGCCGTGGGCCTTGACATCCGCCGCCATTTCCACGACTTCCTCATGCATGGCAACCAAGACCACTCCCATCAAAGCCCGCTTCAGCAAGACCCAGATCCTCGACCAGATCGCTACGGACACCGACCTCAGCCGCAAGCAGGTTGCTGCCGTCCTGAACAGCCTGACTGACGTCATCGAAGCGCACGTTAAGAAGAACGCTGTCGGCGAGTTCGTCCTGCCCGGCTTGCTGAAAGTAAGCACGGTGCGCAAGCCAGCGGTAAAGGCACGCAAGGGCATCAACCCCTTCACCAAGGAGGAAGTGACGTTCATGGCCAAGCCAGCGTCCACGGTCGTCAAGGTGCGCCCGCTCAAGAAGCTCAAGGACATGGTGGTCTAACACTCGATTGCGGCAGGGCCGCCTCATTACACCCGGTTTTCAATCCGCCGCATCGGCACACACACTTGCAGCCCAAAAGCCACTGCAAGGCAAACAGAAGAATTCAAGCCATGGGCAAAAGCAAATCCAGCATCAGCAAGTTGTCCAAGCCGCAGGTCTCCCTTACTGCCAAGGTCAACGCGCGGGTGATTGCCGCCAAGGAGCAGAAAATCCTGCCGTTTGGGATGTTGGCCCAGATCAAGCGCGAGGTGGATAAGAATGCGGGGTTGGAGACGCCAGAAGCATTGGTGGACGGCGGCGCGGATCCGGCATTCGCACTTTACGCGAGTGTGCAGCAGATGGTGTACCTATTTGCCGAGTTGCTCCTGTGGATGCCTGAGCTGTGGACCTTTAGGAAACGGCTTGAGAGGCTCGACGATGATTACACGCCCGGTTATCCGCCAATGAGTCCCATCACCGGATCCTACTTTGCCATGTGGACGCAGTGCGACCTGCGGGTTGGCGAAGGCGGGGAGACCATGGCCGGCCTATTTGCCGAGATCGGTGGCTTGTTCGGGTTCAGTGCGGAATACTTGGCGATGGCAAAGACCTTGGCTGACTCAAGAATGGGAGTCTATGAGCACTGCGGGTTGAAAAACGGCAGGATCAGCCTGCGCGAGCTGGTGACCGACAAAGAGTTTTCGTTTGTCGGTAGTTCTGGATACGTCGGGAACAAAGGTGAACTGTGGTTGGTCCGTGCGGTCCCGCCGCCGTTCGCTTTCACCTGCTGGGTCGGCATGGGCACCCCCTATGTGCTGCGAGCCCCGGGGCAGGCCGAGTGGCTGGCAATGTTTGCACGTAACGGAATCCGCAGTGACGAAGTCGGCGTGGAACGGCGCCTTGAGCAGTTTCTAAAATTCGGACCCAAGCCGCGCTTCTGGAGCGAACTGATTTTCGAGGGATACTGCGGACACAATTCCGGCGCGATTTTTCTACAGGGACTCCCGGATGTTTCCGAATCAAGGCCGCATTGTTGCAGGAACTTCCCCACAGTCCCGTTCAATCCATGAGCAAAAACACGAAACCCACTTGGCCCGCCATCCGGCGGCACCTCAAGAGCTGGGAGCCGGATGCGCTGCTTGCGCTGATCAAGGACCTGCACGACGCATCGGCCGCGAACCGGGATTTCATGCATGCCAGGGTTACGGCCGCCGAGGGCGGTGGCAACTCATTTTCAGGCTACCGTAGAATCGGTCCTGCTGTCACTGCTCGGCGGCTTGCTCGGCGGGGGTGCCGCCTATGTCTTTTTCGATGGCTACCGTTCCTCCACCATCAACTGGCAGACCTTCAGCCAGGTGGCGTTCGCCTTCAAGGTCACGCCTTTGTTGTTAGGAAAGGCGATTGGCTTTGCGACGTTCATTGGCATTGGCGGGGGCTTGTTCCCGGCCATCCGGGCCGCCCGCCAGCCCATCGCCGCCGGCCTGCGTGAGCCGTGAGGGCTGCAAAACAAGTGCGACGGTCATAGACTGCCGCGACCGCCGCTACAGAACTCGCTGTCTTGACATGCCACAGAAACTTAGCTAACCTAGCCCGTCATGATCACCGCCAACATGCACGAAGCCAAGAGCCGCCTTTCTGCCCTGGTCAAGCCGGCTATAAACCATCCCGATTCAGCCGGAATTTTCTGGCAGATGAAAACGCCCTTGATCGGTGGCGGCGGTGTGGCAGAGATGGGACGGATTGAAGCGGACGAAGTTGAAACTCAGGTAGGTCGCAAGATTGAAAGCGGGCCAGCAGTAAGCAGTTTCACCATGATGCGTGACTCCGTATTGCCAAGGATGATTCTTGCGGCGCTGGTGGCGCTGAGCGTGTTAGGTCGCGCCGGGGAAGGGCGCACGACCATGACTCTGGACGGTGACTGGCAGATAGGCGAGGGGGCCATGACCGCCAGTCCCACGAGCTTTGGCCATCAGGTGGCGGTGCCGGGTTTGGTGGATATGGCGCAACCGGCGTTTGAGGAGGTCGGGGTCAGGAGCGCCAGGCGCGATGCGTTCTGGTATCGGCGCAACTTCCGTATTGACGGGCCGATTCCCGCGGTGGCGGTGCTCAAGGTCCACAAGGCGATGTTCGGTACGCGCGTCATGCTCAATGGACAGGTGCTCGGCGAACACATCCCGTGTTTCACCCCCGGATATTTCGATGCCAAGGCGGCCTTGAAAGCGGGCGACAACGAGTTGCTCATCCGGGTCGGGGCGTGCCGCGAGGCGCTGCCCAAGGCCGTACCTAACGGCTGGGATTATGAGAAGCAGAAGTTCATTCCAGGCATTTATGACACGGTGGAGCTGGTTCTATCGGGTGCGCCGCATCTCGCCCGCGTCCAGGCCGTGCCTGATATCGAGAAACAATGCGTCACAATCCACACGTGGCTGCAACGCGCCGGGATGCCGGCTGCGGCAAAGCTCAAATTCATCGTGCGCGAGGCTGCGAGCGGGGTGGTGGCGGGTGAGGGGCAATGTGACATCCAAGCTGCGGGCGAGGGGCCGGAAGCGACCGGCCAGGTCACCATCGCGCTGAAGAATTGCCGGCTGTGGTCGCCGGAGGATCCGTTTCTTTACGAGTTGGAAGCCCGCAGCGCGGGCGATGTGCTCAAGACCCGTTTTGGCATGCGTAGTTTCAGGCTTGATCAAGCCACCGGCCGGGCGGTTCTGAACGGCAAGCCGTATTTCCTGCGCGGCAGTAATATCACACTCTATCGGTTTTTTGAGGATCCGGAGCGCGGTGACAAACCGTGGCGCGAGGAATGGGTCCGCCGCCTCCACAAGGCCGTTAGAAACATGCATTGGAATTCCCTGCGCTACTGCATCGGCTTTCCGCCGGAGTTCTGGTACCGCATTGCCGACGAGGAGGGCATCCTCATCCAGGACGAGTTCCCGATCTGGAACATGGAGCAAAAACCTGGCGACTATGACGTCAACGAATTGGCGCAGGAATATGCCGAGTGGATGCGGGAGCGGTGGAATCACCCGTGTGTGGTCATCTGGGACGCCTGCAACGAGACACGCGCGGTGTCACGAACCGGCGAGGCTATCCAGAAAGTGCGCGCGTTGGATTTTTCCAACCGTCCGTGGGACAATGGCTGGGCACCGGCACAGGCACCGGGCGACGTCTTCGAATCCCACCCCTATCATTTCATCGACTCGAAGTACAAGCTGGCCAATCTGGCGAAGGAGTCCGGCGCGGGCACCGGCAATGTGATCCCTAACAAAGGGAAAAACCCGGTGATCATCAATGAATACGGCTGGCTCTGGCTCAATCGCGACGGCACGCCCACCACGCTCACCCGCGACCTCTATCAGAACCTGCTGGGCAAGGATTCCACCACTGCCCAACGGCGGCATGTGTACGCGCGCTATCTGGCGGCTGAGACCGAGTTCTGGCGTTCGCACCGCGCGGCTGCCGGCGTGTTGCATTTCTGCGCGCTCGGCTATGCCAGGTCAGACGGCCAGACCAGCGACCACTGGACCGATGTCGAGAAGCTCGTCTGGGAGCCGGAATTCCAGCGTTATGTCCGCGATGCGTTCGCGCCGGTGGGTCTCATGATTGACGCCTGGGCTGAGGAATATGCCGCCGGCAAGCCGCAGGAGTTTCCGGTGGTGGTGATCAATGATTTATATAGTAGCTGGCAGGGGACGGTGCGCTTCCGTTTGCTCAAAGACGGCACGTGTGTTCAGGAACAAGCCATGTCTTGTGAGGTGCCACCGCTTGGCGATGTGAAACTGGCTTTCACCATCGATTTGCCCGCCACGCCGGGTAACTACCAGGTGGAGGCCACCCTCATGAAATCCGGAGACGCCCCCGTGCGCAGCCTGCGTGATTTCAACATTCTAACTGAAGCGGGGCGACAGGCACGGTTTGGCATCGCCGTGGGCAAGCCGGTTCAAGCCTCGTCCAGCCTGAAGGAGGCAGGTGCCACCGCGCCGGAGGCGGCCGTTGACGGCCAGCTTGACACCCGTTGGTCGTCGGAATTTTCCGACCCTCAGTGGCTGGTGGTGGACCTTGGCAAGCCGGAAATGATTTCGCGTCTGGTGCTCGCCTGGGAGACGGCGTATGCCAAGGCATACTCGATCGAGGTTTCTACCGACCAGCAGACATGGCGCCAGGTCTATCAGACGCAGGACGGCAAGGGCGGCTCGGAGGACGTCAAGTTCGCCCCTGTGGAGGCGCGCTGGCTGCGGCTGACCGGGACCCGGCGCGCGACCCAATTCGGTTATTCGCTCTGGGAGCTGGAGGTTTTCCGTTAGGTTGTGCCGCCGCCGCTGACGATCCCCGCAGTGGGATCCGGCAGTGTGGTAGTCACGCCCGGCGCTACCACCGATCAAGCTCAAGCGCTGGCGCGCGGGATTCGCCATCAAGGATGTGTCGATCACGATGTTGCCGCCTGAATATTTGGAAAATGGTCATTTGGGTGCCTACGCGGACAGCGCGCCGTACGAGTGTTCCAAGTCCTCGCGGATCATGGCCAACGCCGCTAACAGTCTTCAACAAAGGATCCTGGCCAAGGGGTGGGGCGATGCCGGCGGGGCAGGGGCCATCAGCGCGCTGGGCTGCTGGCAACCGGCAAAACTTATTATGATAACAATCACCAGGACATGGTGCAGGCATATGCCAGGTCGCTGGCACCCATGGCTCGATGAGCTGGTATGGTCCGGTCAACCAGGCCGGGTTGGCCGCCCAACTCTCGATTGTGTTAGGCAGGAAGGCCGGCGTGGTGAGTCCGGAAATTGATCCGGCCATCGCGCGGGCAGCCAATTTTTTCGGTTACTATGTCAACCGTGGGTCAATTCCCTACGGCGAGCACCAGCCGTATTACGGCGAGCACCAAATCAATGGTCAGCCCCGGATCTATTATGATCACGCCAGCAACGGCAAGGACGCGTTGTGCGCGGTGATGTTTGCATGCATGGGCGACAAACCTGTGGCGACGGAATATTTCTCGCGGATGTGCGTGGCGGGATTCAGGGGCGAGCAATACAGGCATACGGGGCAGGGATTCAGCTACCTGTGGACGATGTTGGGTGCCAATGTGGGCGGCCCGCTCGCGGCGGCCGAATACCAGCAGAAATTGCTCTGGGACCGTGACATGAAACGCCGCTGTGATGGCTCGTTTGTGTATGAAGGTGGCGAGCAGTGGGGGACCGGTCAGGCCATAGACCGCACGGTCAATGGTCAGACCACCAGCGCCTACTGGGATAATACCTATGAGTATTGGGGCTGTCCGACCGCCTATTATAGAGCCTGTCCCAGAACCGGGACTTTTTGCGGCTGATCCGGTCTATTTACACCTAACAGGAGAAACGATGACTCGATTTGACGGATCCTGAATTAGGGCCGTCAACTGGCCGAAATTGGCGGATTTTGAAATCGCATCAACATACGGGTGATTGACCGGTGCCCCCGGCAACAGATTGTGGCTGGCCGTGTGGGAATGCCCGAAAATCAAAACGCCCGCTTGAAAAACGACATGTCTTCTAACTGATTTCAATCGGTTCTGCGGGTGCGGTTCGCCATAACCTCTCTTGGATTCGGCCATTTTCACGCTGCTTGCCGCACTGGGAAGTTAGGCTGCCCGCTTTTCAGGATCTCGCCGGGGCTTGTTTCGTGTCGCGGTCTTTTGCCGGGCTTCCTGTTCCTGTTGTGCGGCCCGCGCCATTCGCGCCACGACCCACAGATTGTGACTGATTACCGCCCACCCCACCGCCAGTTCACGATGCTCAAATCCCTTCTCCCGCGTCGGACGTCCCATAAATGCGTTTTTGAAAATCCCTATTCGCGCCTCGGTGCCGGCACGTCTCTTGAGACCTTCACGGAAGCTCGCATCGTTTACAAGACGATCCGCAAGTTCTCTAACATCACGCGGGCAGAGTCCGTTGCCAATGTTCATCTCCTGAAGCATTTTACTGTTGGTTTTGCTCCACAGTCCCCGGTCTCCCCAGACGGTCTTGAGCGCAAGATTTTGTTCAACCACCAATCGTTGGATCGCGGACTTGACCAACGTGGAGTCGCCGGGATTGTCTTGATATAACTTGTAATTCAGAACAAGCCCCTCGCGGGATTCTCCCAGCCACAGTTTGTTGCCGAACTCAACTTCAGCCCCCGCCTTACCGCGCACCAGCACCTGGACACTATCATCATAAAGACTCAGTATCTTCCCCTCATTGGGGACCTGGCGTCCGCCGATGATCCTTTCGTGTGCCTGCTTGATGGCGGCGGGCAACTGGGCCAGCACACCCTCGATTCGCCCGATGATATGAAGCGCCCGGCCTTCTGTTATATCGGTTTCATTCCGGCGTGTGACGAGCGCTTCCTTATGGGCCATGGCGTGATCGGCGATGCGCTTAGCGAGGGTTTTCATTTCACGCAGCACCTTCTTGCGCTGCCTCTTGCTGTCAGCGGTACGGCGTGCCGCGCTCATCTTCATGCAGAGTGTGTTCATTTCACTCAGGAACGCCAACGGCTCCATGGGCATGCGTTTCCTCAGGCCTTCCCTTCGGATAAGAACCGTCGCTTTCATCAGTGTGCGCACGGCATCACGCAACAACACCCAATCAATCGGGAAATGAATGTCCGCCGTCAGGCAGGTGCTGTCGAAAAACATCTCCTCGTCGTTGATGGGAGAGGCCAGTCCGAAGGGGACGAATGGCGCGCAGCCCCCACTTTCCGTTAGCAGTGCCGTGAATTTTTCATTGATGGCACGCACAGCTTCCTCGCCAACCCACCGGCTGAAACGGTCGCTGCTGCTCTTGGCGAACACCTTCACCGCATCGACC
>Ga0118677_10008931_pt1 | contig 15862 bp, 16 predicted proteins | sample AliMusrvi5mmetaG_FD_86154 | JGI IMG/M metagenome (GOLD analysis project Ga0118677, IMG submission 86154) | reverse complement strand
GTAGATATTTCCTTCGGTATGTGAGTGAAGCCAAAGATTTCCTTAGCTTCGGTCTTCCTCTTTTACAGCGATACCGAATCCATGAAACGGGTACTGCCAAGCGTCCGACTGTCGGAAAGTGTAACTCAAAAGTCGAGGGTTGGGGAACCCCCTAGAGGGTCTTCAAAGCGCTCGATTAAGCCTCGTATGAGCGGAAAATCAAGACCACATTGTGCCCGCCGAAGCCGAATGAGTCATTTATAGCCGCGATCTGTCCAGATGGCAGGGGGCGAGGCGTATCTCTGACGACATCGATCCTGACCGCAGGGTCGAGATTATCGATGTTGATCGTCGGAGGAGCGATGCGATTGTGCAACGCCAGCACGCAGAAGATTGTTTCGATGGCGCCAGCTCCACCAAGAAGGTGACCAGTCATCGACTTGGTGGCAGAAACTGCGACATGGTTGATGTGCTCGCCCAGCGCTGCAGCAAGAGCGTTAGCCTCTGCAACATCTCCCACTGGGGTTGATGTGGCGTGAGCATTCAAATGAACTACTTCGGCTAAATCAACGCCGCTATCTCGAAGTGCAAACTTCACAGCGCGAGTAACTCCGGCGCCATCTGGATCAGGTGCTGCAATGTGATAACCATCAGAGGTCAAACCTTGGCCAGCGATTTCGGCATAAATCTTGGCGCCGCGTGCAAGTGCGTGCTCGAGGGATTCTAGGACGATTACACCGCCGCCTTCGCCGAGTACAAATCCATCACGGTCGCTGTCATAGGGACGAGAAGCTTTTTCGGGAGCATCGTTGCGCGTAGAGAGAGCCTTCATCGATGCAAAACCTGCAATGGGAAGTGGATGCACTGCTGCTTCAACACCTCCGGTAACAACAATATCGGCGCGACCGGTGCGGATCATTTCCATGGCATAACCAATGGCTTCGGCACCTGATGCACATGCACTTACTGGGGTATGTACGCCAGCTTTTGCTTGTAGTTCTAACCCAACGTTGGCAGCCGGACCGTTAGGCATCAACATAGGAACTGTATGTGGGCTCACTGAACGCGGGCCCTTTTCACGCAAAATGTCATATTGATCCAACATTGTGGTGACGCCGCCGATTCCAGATGCGATAACAACGCCAAGGCGTTCCTTATCTACATCGGGGGAGCCAGCATCGGCCCACGCTTCGCGCGCCGCGATCATTGCAAATTGCTCTGAACGATCTAAGCGACGCATCTCAACGCGTTCCATTACTTCACTTGGTTCTACTGCTACCCGCGCCGCAAACTTTACTGTCGAGGTTTCGGTCCAAGGCTCATCGAGGAGTCGGACGCCACTCTTGCCAGCAAGCAGGGCAGTCCACGTACTAGGTACATCTCCACCCAGTGGAGTTGTTGCACCTAGTCCTGTGACTACAACGCGGGTTCTGTTATTCATATTTATATATTTACTCTCTAATTACTTAGAAGCGCCAACGATGAAGTTAACTGCATCTCCGACGGTACCCATCTTGGTGACTTCTTCATCAGGAATCTTTACGCCGAACTTCTCTTCAGCAGCGACAACTACTTCGACCATGCTCAGTGAATCAACTTCAAGGTCATCGCTAAAGCTCTTGGACATTTCGATCTTGCTTGCGTCAACGCCAGCAACTTCGACGACGATATCTTTGATCCCTGCGAGTACTTCATCTTGAGTTAGTGCCATTTGGTTATCTCTTTTCTTTTATTTGGTTTAGTTCTTTGGTAGAGGTGGTAATTCCACGACTTGACCGGCATAAACCAGCCCCGCCCCGAATCCGATCAGTAGTGCATTCTTGCCATGTAAATCTGGGTGCTGCGCGAGCAGGGCATCCATCGCGAGTGGAATAGATGCAGCCGAAGTGTTTCCAGTGGTCCGGATATCACGGGCGACGATCACGGTATCTGGGAGCTCCATCGATTTGGTCAAAGAGTCGATGATGCGCTCATTAGCTTGATGGGGGATAAAAGCAGCGATATCTGCTGGTGTAAGACCCGATTTTGCAATGATCTCTTTGCCGACCTTCGCTACTTCATAAACTGCCCAGCGGAAAACTTTTTGGCCTTCTTGATGGATAACTGGCCAGGCGAGATCTGTGAGATCTGAACCAGGCTTGTAATCGATCCAGGATGGAACCATCGCAATTGCATCTCGGTTCTCTACATCAGAGCCCATGGTGGTGGGCCCAATTCCAACAGAGTCAGATGGTCCAACTACGACGGCGCCAGCCCCATCTGCGAAGATGAAGGAGGTTGCACGATCATCGAGATCGAGGAAATCTGAAATCTTTTCGGCACCAATAACCAAGACGTACTTGGCTGACCCAGAGCGGATCATGTCGTTGGCAAGTCCAAGGCCATAGGAGAAGCCGGCGCACGCTGCGCCAACGTCAAAAGCGGCCGCGCCCTTTATTTCTAGTTTCTTTGCAACTTCGGTGGAAGCGCTCGGAGTTTGATAAGGGTAGGTAATGGTGGCAAAGATGATGGTGTCGATCTCCTGAGGGTTGATTCCAGCGCGAGAGATAGCAATGCGAGAGGCTTTCACGGCCATATCTGCAACAGATTCGTCGGCAGCCGCCCAATGGCGGGTCTGGATCCCAGTGCGCTGTTGGATCCACTCATCGGATGAGTCAATGCGTTCGACGAGTTCAGAGTTAGGCACCACACGCGGCGGACGATATGCACCGACCGCAAGGATGCGAGCGTTCTGCGTTGGGATTGTAAATTTAAGGGTCATTTATTTGCCACCATGGCTGCGCGCAAATTCGCGAGCACCTTCGATATCGTCTGAGCTCTTGATGGCAAAGAGTTCGATGCCAGGTTGTGCGCGCTTAACAAGACCGGTCAGCGTTCCACCAGGTGCAACTTCGATAACGCCAGTAACGCCTTGAGCGGCGAGAGTCTCCATGCACAAATCCCATCGAACGGGGCCAGCAACCTGACCGACGATCCGAGCCATGAGCTCATCACCGCCCGTAATGATGGCACCATCTCGATTAGAAATCACTGGGGCTACAGGGTCAATCACTGTGATCTCCCGCGCTGCATCGGCCAATTTGGTTACAGCAGGCTGCATCACGCTCGTATGGAAGGCGCCGGAAACTTGAAGTGGGCGAACGCGCGCGCCAGCGGGAGGATTCTCAGCCAAAAGGGCCAAAGCATCGAGCGATCCAGCAGCGACGATCTGGCCGCCACCGTTCTCATTTGCGGGGGTCAAACCAAGGGCAAGAAGAGCAGCAACAACGATTTCACGCTCGCCACCCAGAACTGCGGACATCCCAGAGTTACTTCCAGTTGCAGCCGCAGACATGGCGCGACCGCGCACATTAACAAGGGTCATCGCGCAATCGCCATCAAAGCTCTGCGCCAAACTGGCTGCGGTGATCTCACCAACAGAGTGGCCTGCGAAATAATCAAAGGAGATGTTCTGGCCCGCGAAGGTTTGCAGCGATGAGATAAGGCCAGCGGCAACCAATAAAGGTTGGGCATGTGAAGTTTCACGGATCTCATCGGCATCTGCAGTGGTACCAAGTTCGACGAGATCGAGATCAATGAGGTTCGACCAATTTTCAACGAGAGCACGAGAGGTCGCATCAGCCAACCAAGGAGTTAAAAATCCTGGAGTTTGGGCGCCTTGGCCAGGCGCTAGGAGTGCGAGCATTTAAAAAGTTTATGCGCGCCAATCGGTTACTGCCGAGTACCCCTTCGCTATTACCTCAAATATGACGCGAATTGTCTCAATTAACATCAAAATGATGGCAACGGGCAGAAGATCTACCGATCTCTTGAGAAACCAAGGTGCGCCATTGCAAAGGAGCCACCAGAGCTTGGCCGCACGAGAGTGATGATCGGCCTCCTGAGATTCGGGCAGATCCACTCGCCAACCGCGTGCCTGGAGTGCGCTCGCCATCTCGCGGGCGAGCAATTGATGTCCGCGCGGACCAGGATGCATGCGATCAATATGCCAATTGGAAATATCGTGCACATGCGGAATGTTGCGGGTGTGAATCAAAATCAAATCAAGTTCACGAGCAACTTGATAATAGACATTGTTAACCGCGTTAACGCGACGTCGTATTACCCGTTTAAGCAACCGTGGAACGCGCAATATCTCACCTGGGTCATGCAATTCCACCATGATGATCTCGGTTCCACGATCCATCAGTTCGTGACAAGTGTCTGTGATGTTTTGATAGAGCACGCGGGGATCAAAACCGTTGCGCAACATATCGTTGCCGCCCACCATCATCGCGCAGATATCTGGGGTGCGCTCGAGTGCGCGGGGGAGTTGGACCTCTTTCACTTCAGTGGACTTTGCACCGGGGCGAGAGAAGTTGAGATATTCGCATGAGTCATGAAAGACCTGACTCAAGTAATAACCCCAACCGCGGGGGTTGCCCGCAAGATCGGTATCTCCAGTTCCAAAAGCTGCCGAGTCTCCGATAACGGTAAAACGTACATGACGAGTTTGCGGAGCAAGAGTTGTCATGAGGCCATCATCAACTTTCTCTTAGTTATTACCGAAGGTGCTTTGTTACCAACCCCTTCAATGCCATGCAATAACATCATCAGTTGAATTGTCTTATCCCAAGGCAGCGCCTCTGCTGCGCCTCGAGCAACGGCGCGCAACTTAGGGCGATATAGGAGGGATTCGATGGCATCGGCAAAAGCCACTCCGTTATCTGCGGCGATCGCACCGGCAGGATGCTTAAGATCAATTTTTAGGAACTCACCGACAGCGCTGCTCTGGGAGGCGACAACTGGCGTTCCGCTGGAGATTGATTCGAGGGCAGACAAACAGAAAGTTTCCAGTGGTCCGGGAGCTAGCGAAACATCGGCGCTGGACAAGATCGCCGCCACACGCTTGCGATCGGCGATATACCCCAAGGTGTCAACGGGTAGATCCTTGGCTAACAAGCGGATCTGTTTCCAGAGCGGTCCTAGACCAACGATCACTAGACGAGCATCAATACCTCGGGAGCGAAGTTCAACGAGCGCTTCGATGGAGCGCTGCGGTTCTTTCTCGGGAGATAGTCGACCACAGTGAACCAAGAGAACCTGCGAACCCTGGAGTAGCTCACGTCGAAATTGCAAGGAGCGGTGGTCGGGGCTGAAGTTGATCAGATCAACTCCGAGCGGAATCTTGACCAGATTCTTAGTACCGATCTCGCGGAACTCCGCTGCTGCAAACTCTGTTGTCGCAATCACGTGATCAAAGTTCTTAGCGAGGCGGCGGTTATGCCAATTGACGATGGTTCGCCGTGGCAACCAAGTCGGAAGGAATCTATTAGCTAAGCCGCGCAAAGTTTCGTGGCTAAAGACGACTGTTGGAATCCCGCGTCTGCGTGCGAATTTAGCGATGTTTAAGAGTGTAAAACGATCGGAGATTTCGATGCGATCCGGGGCGAGGTCGGCAATGAGATTGCGAAGCGCCTTGTTCGATTTAATAACGCGATATCCGCCGCTACCCGGCAAGATCATACTGGGCAGAGTAATTTTGCGACCATAGGGTGTCTGCTCTTGCAAGAACTGGGTGCCAGGAACGATATAAATAAAATCGTGACCGTATTTAAGGTAACCGCGACCTAATTCGTGCAACGTTGTTTTGATGCCACCTGAGTTTGGTCCGTAGAAGTTCGCGATGTGAACGATCCTCATGCGACCGCTCCGACAGGGTGCAAAGCGCCGTGGCGTGATTCAATGACCGCCTTGTAATGTCCAATTAACTGTTGGTTAATTGCACCCCAGGTTCGAGTCGCAACGGAATCCCGAGCAAGTAGTGACATCTCTGCGCGGTCGCTACGCGCAATGAAATGTTCGACACTCGCTGCCAAGGCTTGAGCATCGCTGGTATCAATGATGTATCCGGTTGCACCTGTTGTGACGAGATCAGCGGGTCCGCCCGTCTGCGGGACGATGCATGGCGTTCCCGACGAGAGCGCTTCTTGAACAGCCTGGCAGAATGTTTCGTTGGGACCTGGGTGAATAAAGAGATCGAAGCTGGCATACGCAGCGCCAAGATCCTCACCTGATTTAAATCCCGTAAAGATAGCGTCGGGAAGTTCGCGCTGCAGCTTCTCGCGGGCCGGTCCATCGCCCACGATTACAAGTTGCACGCGTGGATCGCGATCGAGAATTGCTAAATCTGAGATGCGTTTCTCATTGGCAAGGCGTCCGACAAATCCCACTACCAACTTATGCGGTGCACCCCACGAGTGGCGAAGTAGCTCATCACGCTTAGACGGATGAAAGAGCGATGTGTTAACACCACGTCGCCACAGGTGGACATTCGGTACTCCTTGTTCGCGAAGATCTCCGCAGGCTGCGCTCGATGGCGCCAGCGTGCGATCGGTGTTGGTGTGAATCTTGCCCACGATCTTGCGCAGCGAATTGTGCGCGATATTCATTCCATAGTGACGCGCAAATCCAGCGAGGTCGGTCTGGTAAATCGAAAGAGAAGGCAGTCCCAAGCGCCGGGCGATACGGGCGGAGTATCCGCCGAGGGCAAAAGGCGAAGCCAGGTGCAAAACGTCGGGAGCAAAGCCATCGATTAAGTATTCAAGTTTGCGGGAAGGCACCGCCACTGGCAGACCAATCGGCAGAATCGAGTGGAGTGGCAGGGCCGCGACGCGTTTGATGCGAGCCCCGTGGTATTCAGATGGCCCTCCATCAGACTCGGGTGCGATTACCATCGCCTGGTGCCCTTGGGATTCCAGGAATTCCAGGACTCGTAGGACAGAATTGGTGACGCCGTTGATCTGAGGCAAGAAACTCTCGGTCACGATAGCAACTCTCATGACCCATATAGTCAGCCCTCAATCAAGCCTGAAGTAGCCCTTGAGGTAAAGCGTTGTTGAAGGTCAGGTGAACTCACAGCGCGGGATCTTCGTAGACTTACCCCTATGGACATCTACCTCGATCATGCGGCGACTACGCCGATGATTCCGCAGGCTTTGGCTGCCCTCACGGAGCAGATCAAAGAGTTTGGCAATGCCTCTAGCCTCCATACAGCAGGGCGAGCTGTCCGCAAGAAAGTGGAAGAGGCGCGCGAAACGCTGGCCAGTATCCTGAACTGCCAGGCGGGCGAGATCATCTTTACCGGAAGCGGCACCGAGGCCAACAACACAGCCATCAAAGGTTTCTACTGGAAAGCCGTGCAAGAGGATTTATTGCGCAATGTCATCGTTGTCGCAGCGTTCGAGCATCATGCGACCTTGGAACCGGTGGAATGGCTAGAAGATCACGAAGGCGCCATCGTCATTCACATTCCGATCTTGGCTCATGGTTCGATCGATCTCGATGCACTCGCCGACATTATTAAAGCTGAACGCGAACACATTGCCTTGATCTGTGTCATGCATTCTAATAATGAGATCGGAACGATTCAGCCCATCGCAGAAGTAGTTGCGCTCGCTGGCGATATTCCTGTGCATACCGATGCAGTGCAAAGTTTTGGAAAAGTACCATTTGATTTCGCCGGGCTCGGTGTCACGTCAGCCACTATTAGCGCCCACAAGATCGGTGGACCGCTGGGCGTAGCAGCGCTCATATTGCAGCGCGGCATTGACATCACTCCCGTCCTGCATGGCGGGGGACAAGAGCGAGATATTCGCAGCGGTACTTTAAACGCTCCTTCGATCGTGGCATTTGCAGTAGCTGCGCAGTGGGCTGCTGATCATCGTGAAGAGAACTATTCAAAGGTATCTGGCTTGCGCTCACTTCTAGCAAAGGTGGTCTTGGATGCCGTTCCCGATGCTCGAGTCAACGGCAGTTCACTAGCCATGTTGCCCGGCATCCTCAATGTCACCTTCCCCGGCACCGAGAGTGATTCCTTATTATTAATGCTCGACAACGCCGGTATCGCCTCATCTACCGGATCTGCCTGCAGCGCCGGCGTACAACGTCCCAGCCATGTGCTCTTAGCCCTGGGGTTGGAAGAGCGCGAAGTGCGCGCTTCGTTACGCTTCTCTCTTGGTACATCAACGACCGCAGAAGAGATTCATCTGGTCGGGGATGTTATAGCTGGCGTGGTCGCTTCGGTGCGCGCCGCATACAAGGGAGCTAAATAGTGAAGGTAATCGCCGCGATGAGTGGTGGTGTCGACTCCGCTGTTGCTGCTGCGCGCGCCGTCGATGCTGGCCACGAAGTTATCGGTGTTCATCTCGCGCTCTCTTCCAATCCGCAGAAGTATCGCTCTGGTGCGCGCGGATGTTGCACCATCGAAGATTCACACGACGCCCGTCGCGCCGCAGATATGATCGGTATTCCTTTTTATATATGGGATATGGCCGAGGAGTTTCACTCCGGGGTAGTCGAAAATTTCATCGAAGAGTATGCCCAAGGTCGCACGCCTAATCCATGTCTGCGTTGTAACGAGAAGATTAAATTCGAAGCTGTCTTGGATCGCGCAAGTGCGCTGGGATATGACGCCGTAGCAACAGGACACTATGCGATCATGAAAGAGAGCGAGATCGGACGCACCATGCATCGCGCCATCGATCCACTCAAGGATCAGTCCTATGTCTTAGCCGTTCTCAACACAAAGCAAATTGCTGGGGCGATGTTTCCGTTGGGTGATACCAAGAAGGAAGATGTGCGCAAGGAAGCCAAGGCGCGCGGACTCTACGTCGCTAACAAGCCAGATAGTCATGACATCTGCTTTATTCCATCAGGCAACAATGCGGGTTGGTTGCGCGACAAATTGGGTAGCGCAGCCGGACCGATCGTCGATGAAGATGGCGTCAAAGTTGGCGAGCACCAAGGGGCCTATACCTACACAATCGGACAACGCCGCGGTTTGGGTTTAAGCGTTCCCGCCGAGGGTGGAGTTCCACGCTATGTATTAAAGATTGAACCAAAGTCCAACACCGTGGTTGTCGGCACCAAAGATGCTCTTGCCGTCAGCGTCATCACGGGCGAGAAGCCGATCTGGTGTGGTGTACAACCGGTTTCAGATACAGAACACCGGGGCTTTGCACAGATTCGTGCACATGGAGCACCGCTACCGTGCACCTACACAACGAGCGATACGTCGATCGTTGCAGTGCTCGATGAGCCGCTCTTTGGACTCGCCACTGGCCAAGGACTCGTTATTTATGATGGCGATCGGGTTGTCGGCTCGGCCACCGTCAGCGCAACCCTGTAGTTTTAACGCATGTCAGCCTTGATTGCCGAGCAGATCGCCGCTTTGGGCGAAGAGCTACGCGACCACCAATTTCGATATTACGTCCTTGATAAACCGATCATCAGCGATGCCGAATTTGATGCCAAACTCAAAGAACTCGAAGCTTTAGAGAATAAGTATCCACAATATCGCTCTGCCGAATCACCCACCCAGATAGTCGGCGGCGGTTTCGCTACGGGATTTGAAGCGCGCGATCACATATCGAAGATGACATCGCTCGACAATGTCTTTGGCTTTGATGAACTTGCGACCTGGTTTGACCGCATTGATAAGGCCAATGTAACCAATTCTTGGCTCTGCGAAGTAAAGGTCGATGGTCTTGCAATTAATCTGCTCTATCGCGATGGCAAGCTCGTCCAGGCTCTTACTCGCGGCAATGGTGTGACCGGTGAAGATGTCACGCTCAATATCAAGACGATCTCGGTTATTCCGCACGAGCTAGTAGGCAAGAACATTCCCTCGCTCCTGGAAGTCCGCGGTGAAGTCTTCTTCCCGCTCAAAGCATTTAACGATTTTAACGAAGAGATCCAAGAATCCGGCAAGGCCGCCTTCGCCAATCCACGTAACGCAGCTGCAGGTTCATTGCGCCAAAAAGATCCGCGCGTAACCGCCAGCCGACCACTCTCCATGGTTGTTCACGGTATCGGCGCCATCGAAGGCGCATCCTTTACCAGCCAATCTCAGGCATACGAATTATTAAAGTCGTGGGGTCTGCCAACGAGCACTCGTTACAAAGTGGTGCAGACTCGCAAAGAGGTAGAAGAGTTCATTAATTTTTATCAGACTAATCGCCATGATGTCGAGCACGAGATCGACGGTGTTGTTATCAAGATAAACGAGATCGACATCCAGAACCAACTTGGCTACACATCGCGCGCACCTAAGTGGGCTATCGCTTTCAAGTACCCACCCGTCGAAGTCACTACCAAATTGCTCGATATCAAAGTCAGTGTCGGTCGCACCGGTCGCGTCACACCCTTTGCTTATATGGAACCCGTCGTGGTAGCAGGTTCAACCGTTTCCAACGCCACCCTTCACAATCAAGAAGAGGTATTGCGCAAGGGGATATTGATCGGAGATACCGTCATCATCCGTAAAGCCGGTGATGTCATTCCCGAAGTACTTGGCCCTGTAGTCGAGATGCGCGATGGTAGCGAGCGGGCATTTGTCATGCCGACCAAGTGCCCGGATTGCGGAACAAAGCTCAAGGCGATCTCGGTCGGCGATGTTGATATTCGTTGCCCCAATACCCAATCTTGTCCGGCCCAATTGCGTGAACGTTTGTTCTACATTGGCTCGCGCGCCGCGCTCGATATCGACGTATTGGGTTTCGAAGCCGCCACCGCTTTGCTAGAAAGCGGATTGATCACCGATGAAGGAGATCTCTTCGATCTCACCTCGGATCAATTGGCAACCAGCGAATTCTTCACCAAAAAGGATGGCGCCTTAGGTGCCAATGCCGAGAAGTTGTTAATTGCGCTCGATGGGGCCAAATCCCGTCCGCTCTGGCGCGTTCTTGTTGCGCTTTCGATTCGCCACGTCGGTCCAACAGCCGCCCAGAGTTTGGCGAAATCATTTGGATCTGTAGCGGCAATCACTCAGGCATCCCTGGAGCAGTTAGCTGCCGTTGATGGTGTCGGAGAGATCATCGCCCAATCTGTGATCGAATGGTTCGACATCGATTGGCATCAAGCGATCATTCGCAAATGGAGTGAGGCCGGTGTTGCGATGGTCGAAACCTTCGTGAATACCAACCCACAGACTCTTGCAGGATTGACCTTGGTCGTCACTGGTTCGCTGGAATCTTTCACTCGCGATGGGGTGGATGAAGCAATCACGCTCCATGGTGGCAAGAGTTCTGGCAGCGTCTCCAAGAAGACCAACTATGTTGTGGTGGGGGATTCACCTGGTTCAAAGGCCGCCAAGGCCGAAGAACTTGGGGTGCGCGTGCTCAATGAGGCGCAATTTAAGCAATTACTCGCCCACGGTCCCGATGGGTTAAAGTAGCCCAATGCTGAAGAACCTACTTTTCCGTGAGGTGCAGACCGTTGTACGCCCTCTTCCAGCCTCTCCTGTCTTTTTCGGAGTCACCATATTCGTCGTCTTGGGACTCTTGCTCTTCTTAGTACTTCGCCTAGATCGGGACTAAGCAGATCGCACATGTAGGAATACTGGGTGGGACTTTTGACCCCATTCATCGTGGACATCTCCACATCATCGAATCACTAGCTGATCGCTTCGACTCCATCATGGTCGTGCCTGCTGGCGACCCATATATGCGCAGCGAAAAGCCCGAAGCATCTGGCTTTGACCGCGTCGAAATGTGCACGCTCGCTCTCGATGATCTCTCCGACGCTTTGCAAGAAAAAGTAGTTCTGACCGATCTCGAAGTCCGCCGAGACGGACCTACCTACGCGATCGATACCATCGCCCAACTTAAGCCATTCTTTCCCAAGGATTCATTCACTTTAATTCTGGGGAGCGACGCCGCATCTAACTTTGATAAGTGGCACAAGGCGGATGCCCTCAAAAAGATTGTTGAAGTCTTGGTCGTTCGCCGCCCTGGAGAGAAATCACTGCAATCTGGTTTCCCAGAAGTCGAGATAGATGCCCTCGATATTTCCGCGACAAAGGTGCGCGAGATCATTGAATCAGGTCGAGATCCAAAAGAGTTTCTCACCGAATCAGTTTTGACCTATATCAAGGAGCGTGGCCTCTATGGCAGCAAGTGAGCAAGTTCGAGCGTTAACCCAGAGAGCCGCCGAAGTCATCAACGAGAAGTTGGGTCTCGATATCGTTGCCATCGATATGACCGAGCAGATGGTTTTATCCGAAGTCTTTCTGATCGCCACCGCCGCTAACGAGCGTCAGGTCGAAGCGATTGCCGATGAAGTCTTCAAGAAGTTAGCGGAAATAGGCGAGAAGCCGATCCGTCGCGAAGGCAAGGGCCAGTGGGTTCTGCTCGATTATTCCGACCTCGTCGTTCATATCCAATCGCAGGAGCTCCGCAGTTATTACATGCTCGATCGCCTCTGGAATGACTGCCCGCGTTTGCCTTTAACACTTGATGAATTAAGATAGGACATCTTGAGCGGGGTTAAACCCGCTCATTTACCAAATTGGGGCTGTGGCGCAGCTGGTAGCGCACTTGCATGGCATGCAAGGGGTCAGGGGTTCAAATCCCCTCAGCTCCACGTTGTGATGTGTCGAGACATCGTTGACAGATGTGGCGAGACATCGGTGACACTTTTCACGAAGAAAATCTCCTTTAGAGCTTCCGTATTTCGTTCAGTCATCTTTTTAAGATGCGCTCCCGAAACCCTGAAGTCATTATGGGTTGCATTTAATTTCCTCTCACGGTTTTTCACCACCATAAAGTGTGCTCAAGATGGAGGTCGGTGGCTCGAATCCCGGTCAGGGGTTCAGTGAAACCTAATAGTGTCAACTATGTCGTGGAACAGGACACCTCACAACGCACTCTGAATACCATGGCGTTCTCATTTTGAGTCTAGGATTTCATTGTGAAGCGATCTGAAAATGCTCCGCCCGCCTTCTTGGCTTTTATCGACGATTTGAGCACAAGCGCAGAGAAGAATCCCGATGTTCTGGGGCTTGTGCTGGTCGGATCTGCCGCTGAAACCTTTAGGGCTGATGAGTGGTCGGACCACGATTTCTTTCTCATCGTGAAAACGGGCTTCGGGGAGAGATTTCGCAATGATCTATCGTGGTTGCCTGCCTGCGAAGAAATTGCATTCTCTCCGCGTGAAACTGACCACGGTTTGAAAGTTGTGTATCAAAACGGCCACGTACTTGAATTTGCAGTTTTTGAAGATCCGGAACTAGAGCTCGCCGCAGTGAACTCCTGGGCTGTGCCTGTCGATAAAACGAATATCACCGAGCGTGTTAAGGCAATACAAGCTCGCACGAATCCAAGGCCATTCATTCTTGAAGATGAGTGGGCGCTATTTCTCGCGACAATTTTGATTGCAATCGGCCGAGCAAGACGCGGCGAATTGCTCATCGCAGGTCAGGGGATTCGAACCCGAGCTTTGAATCACGCGCTGGGACTTTTGCGCGCCTCGAAATCCCCGCTCGATCAAACTACAGAACTTGAGGATAACCTCGACCGTTTTCGCAGAGTTGAAACCCAATACCCAGAGGAAGCAAAAATTCTGAATGAAATTTCAGAATTGCCCGTTGAAGAGAGCGCAAGAGCGATTCTTCAATTTGTAATTAATCTGGGGGTCCTGAATGAAGTTCAACTTTCTTGGGCGGATGTGCTAAAAAATAAATTAGGTTGGTAGCAAAACTAAATCTGCGAAGGCGCCTAAATCACAACACTGTTTCTAACCAAAAATTAGCCACCAGTTGGTGTCCAAATGCAGTCGGATGAATGCCATCAAGACTCAGTTCCAGCGGGGGTATCTCTCTCGCTTTGGCATTCAAGAAACTGTTGAAGGGAACGAGCTTCGTACCGAATTCAACCGCCAGCCGATGTACCACTTCAATTTTCGGATCAAAGTCCTCGCTCCATGATTCCATCTCTGGATTCAAAGGGATCAAAACTTGTTCGCACAAAATTATTTCGGCCCTTGATTGATCGATCGTCCGGGTCAGGATTTTGCGATACCGCTCCTCGTACTCTTCTGCCGATGTTGGGTCATTACTGTCATACCGGCGCCAGGTGTCATTCAGCCCGATCGCAATAGAGATGCGAGTCGGATTTTCGGCGAGCACATCGCTATCCCAGCGATTTACCAAGTCAATGACTCGGTTGCCGGCCACGCCCGCGTTAATTACCCTGCCCGAAAGCTGGCCCGAACTCGCGATGATGTTCACAAAACCATTGCCATGCGGCGGGAAGAGCGCCCGCTCGCAATCAGTGAAGCTCGCGCCAACAAATACTGTGGTTTCTTCCATAGCGACCAGCATAACTATTTGAGGAGCCAACAAGAGATGAGCCGACCTTTCCAAGCAGTAGAGTTCTGATTCACGAAGTTGGGACAAAAATGGATGAAATGCCGGCCATTGATATGGCAGCGCCGCTAGCAGTCCGACTTCGCCCTGCTTCTATTCAAGAACTTTTGGGCCAGCAACACCTTCTTCAATCTGGATCGCCCTTGATGCGTTTGATCGAAGGGGAAGCCAAACACATCACCAGCGTTCTTTTGTACGGTCCCCCAGGCAGTGGAAAGACCACCCTGGCCAAGATGATCGCCCACTCGGATTCGCGTGATTTTGTGGAACTTTCCGCGGTCAGTTCTGGAGTCGCACAGGTTCGCGAAATGTTGACTCAGGCTGAGGAGAGATTGCTTAAAGAAAATAAGGAGACAGTTCTTTTTATTGATGAGGTGCACCGCTTCTCCAAAGCGCAACAGGATGCTTTGCTTCCGGGGGTAGAAAACAGGTGGGTGACTCTCGTTGCAGCAACCACCGAGAATCCTTCTTTCTCCATTATCTCTCCCCTCCTTTCGCGCTCTATTGTCTTAACGCTGCGGGCAATACCTGATGCAGAAATTGCAACGCTGATTAATCGAGCTATTTCGGATGTACGCGGTTTGAATAATGAGGTCACTATTTCGGAGGATGCACTTGACTCTCTGGTCCGTCTCGCGGCAGGAGATGCCCGTCGCGCGCTCACATATTTGGAAGCTGCTGCAGGAGCCGCAGATGGTGAAATTACAACCGAGGCACTGGGGCGCGCAGTTGATCGCGTGATAGCGAAATACGACCGCGGCGGGGACAATCATTACGACGTTGCTAGTGCTTTCATCAAAAGTATTCGTGGTTCTGATGTAGATGCTGCGCTGCACTATTTGGCTCGTATGTTGGAATCTGGTGAGGATCCACGTTTTATTGCGCGGCGTGTGATGATTAGCGCTAGTGAAGATATCGGCCTCGCCGACCCCGGTGCGCTGGGCTTAGCAGTAGCGGCGGCGCAAGCGGTAGCGATGGTTGGCATGCCAGAAGCACGGATCATTCTTGCCGAAGCCGTTACATATTTAGCGTGCGCACCAAAGTCCAACGCCGCCTACCTTGCCATTGAAGCGGCTCTAGCCGATCTGCAATCTTCTAAAGGTGGCGCAGTGCCACCGCATCTGCGCGACGGAAATTCGGGAGCGCTACGAGATAACAGAGAGAGCGCCGCCCGAGAAAAGAATTCATACATTTATCCGCACGATTTAGCGGCGGGCGTGGCTGGACAGCAATATTTACCCGACGACTTAGTCGGGACCGAGTATTACCACCCAACTACACATGGGTATGAGGCTCGCGTAAAAACTGCGCTAGAAGCGATTCGTAAAATGCTCAGAGGGAAGTAAAAAAGTACCTTTTGGTCCCCTTCAGGCTCATTAGTAGTGGGCAACAACACCTCTACTCCGCTGGGAAGGACACTACAATTTCAGGCTAGCAGTCTCGCATTGAACAAGGGAGTTCTATGAGCAGCACCAGTCCGGGCTATGGAATAACAATCCGCATCGATACCGATATGAAGATTGCGCCCACTTCCCTGATACCTGCCGCTATCGCCGCAGCTGGTGGAACCCTCACCGCCCTAGATGTCGTCGAATCCACTCAGGACCGCGTAACCATTGACGTCACCTGTGATGCGATCGATGCCGACCATGCAGAGGTGATAACCGATGCTATCAAGGCTGCTTCACCACATCTTGT
>Ga0118677_10008930_pt1 | contig 15863 bp, 8 predicted proteins | sample AliMusrvi5mmetaG_FD_86154 | JGI IMG/M metagenome (GOLD analysis project Ga0118677, IMG submission 86154) | reverse complement strand
CCATGACATCGGGTTCAAACTCCTGAATCCGGTCGCTCCCGGCAATCGTGCGCTTCTCGGCCTCAGAGTGGATGACGGGACCTTTGTAAAGGCAGCTGCGATTGATGTCGGACGTAAGGCACGGTGGATCTATCTTTTGCATACAGGCACCTGGATGTCTGCTGCCGGAGTCATCGGAACGGTGGAATTTGTCTACGCCGATGGAAGCCACCATGAAGACAAACAGTTTGAAGGCCAGCAGATGGCTCATTTTCTGCATGGCGGCAGTGCGACACATGCCAGTCGTCTCAGGCTTGAAGGCGACAAGTGGCTAAAGGGCATCTATGTGTATGTCTCTTGCGTTAAGAATCCTTTTCCGAACAAACAGATTGTGGCGTTGCGGTTTCTTGCGGAGACCGAGAACAAAGATAGGCCGATATGGTTGGTGCTGGCCGTCTCTTTAGGATCAGGTCGAAACCTTTTGGGGCGATCTAAAGGGCTTGCGGTGAAGGTTGAGGCCAAGGTGTTGAATGGCCAAATACGCAGGATCAATGGGACAAACTTAGGCCCTTCCCTCCAGTTGGAGAATGCCGGGCTGGATATTACCGATGACCTCAAGGCACTGGACATTCCGCTCATGCGTTTGCATGACGCCCCCTGGGAACAAGGTAATTTCAATCTGGTGGACATCCCTCACGTTTTCCCGCTATTCCACGCCGACCATAAAGATCCGGCCAACTATTTTTTTGCCCACACGGATGACTATATTGAGCAGTGTCTGGCAACTGGCGCCAAAATCCTCTACCGGCTGGGTGTCACAATAGAACATACCAGGAAAAACTATTTCACATTTCCGCCGGAGGACTTTGCGAAATGGGCGGAGATTTGTTGTCAGGTGATTGCCCACTATAATGAGGGATGGGCCGGCGGTTTCCACCACAACATCGAATACTGGGAGATCTGGAATGAAGCGGATCTGGGGCGGAAGATGTGGTCGGGAACGTGGGATGAATATGTTCGCCTCTATGTCACGGCTGCTAAAATGATCAAGGCCCGCTTTCCGAATGTCAAGGTGGGCGGACCGGCGATGATGATGGTTACCATGGATAGGCTGGAAGGCCACATCCCCGTCCTGCTCGAAGCGTGTAAGCGTGAGGGTGCGCCGCTGGACTTTTTCAGCTGGCATAGCTATGCGACTCAAGTGCCAAGACTTATCAATACGCCCTCCATTTTGCGGCGTTTGCTTGACGACCACGGCTTCACAAAAACTGAATTGCATTTGAACGAATGGCACTATTCAGGCGGGAATGCATTCAACGTAATTCTTTCCCCCTCTGGTAAGACGGGGGGTGAGGCCCGGCGGTTGGCCAACCAGACACTCACGGGGCCAGAAGGCGCTGCGTATGCCTGTGCCGGACTGACCGCCCTGCTGGATACGCCTGTCGATATGGCCAATTATTACACCAGCAGCATGATGACCTACTTCGGTATTTTTGATTCTTTCGGCAGCAGGAACAAGTGCTTTTATGCACTCAGTGCCTTCAATCACATGACGAAATGTACGGTAAGGGTCAAGGCTGGCGTCGAAGGTGGGGGCGACGCCGTCTATGCGCTTGCTGGGCTGGGGAAATACGGGGAGTTGTCGGTGCTTGTTTCCTGTCCTTTTAGTGGTAAGTGCCGGATTAAGGTTAATGTGGCAGGCTTGGATATCTCGGCGAGACCGTGTGAGTTGCGGATCATCGACGCGGCGCACGATTTGACTCCACCCCCTAGGCCTCCGAGGCAGCAAGGCTCCAGGATTGTCTTGGAGAAATCGAACGATTGGAGCGTCTTTCTCCTGGAATTCAGGTAAGAACAAGGAAAACTAATGAGAATCCATATTATGACAACTCGACAAAACACCATCCGAAACATTCGCGCTCTGTTCATTCTGCTCCTCGTCCTGAGCGCTTCGGCGATGGCCGCGGTCAAGCCAAACCCGCTCTTTTCTGACGGGGCTGTGCTCCAACAGGAGACCCACATCCCCGTTTGGGGCACCGCCAAGGAGGGGGAGAAAGTCACGGTGAAGTTCGATGGTCAGGAGGTGTCCACCACTGCAAAGGATGGCAAGTGGAAGGTCAAACTTCCCGCTCACAAGGCGGGTGGTCCCTTTACGTTGACCATTTCGGGGGAAAACACGATCACCATCACCAATGTGCTCGTTGGCGAAGTCTGGGTCTGTTCAGGCCAGTCCAATATGGCGTTCCCGTTGGCGAGCGCGGCCAATGCGGCGGCTGAGATCCCGACGGCCAACTATCCGAACGTGCGCATGTTCACTGTCCCCATGAAATGTAGCGCTTCTCCGCAGGAGGAGGCGGCGGGAAGATGGGGAAGCTGCACCCCTCGCAACGCGCCAGGGTTTTCGGCCGTTGGCTACTTTTTTGGACGGGACCTCTTCAAGACGCGATCCGTCCCGGTGGGAATGATTCACAGTTCCTGGGGTGGAACACCCGCTCAGGCCTGGACGAGCCGTTCCGGATTCGGCATGAGCCCGGAGCTTAAGGTCTACACAGACCGGTTGACCAATGCGGTGGCCACCTACCTCAAGGAAGTGGACGAGTATCGCGGAGTGATCGAGAAATTTCAGGCGAAGTACGGACGCCCGTCCGCCCCCGCTGCCGCCGTCCCGAGCTGGGAAGACCTTCCCCCCGCGGGGCCCGTCTCTCCTTTCACTACGGTGTCCAGCCCCAGCGTCCTCTACAACGGGATGATCGCGCCGCTTCTCCCTTATGCCATCCGGGGGGTCATCTGGTATCAGGGGGAGGCGAATTCGATCGATGCGGGGCTTTATCGGACCCTCTTTTCCTGCCTGATCGCGGATTGGCGCGAGAAGTGGGGGAGGGGTGACTTTCCGTTCCTCTTTACCCAGATTGCCCCGCACAATGCGTTTCCGCCGGAGCTCCGGGAGGCGCAGTTTCTCACCCTGGCCAGGACGACCAACACCGCTATGGCAGTAACGATTGACATCGGCGATGTCCAGGACGTCCATCCCAAGCAAAAGGAACCCGTTGGTGCGAGACTTGCGCTGGCTGCCCGCGCCTTGGCCTACGGGGAGAAGATCGAATATTCCGGCCCACTCTATCAGGGCGTGAAGATCGACGGGAACCGGGTGATCATCAGTTTCACCCATATCGGGAGCGGACTGATGGCCAAGGATGGGGAGCTCAAGGGGTTCACCATCGCCGGAGCCGACAAGAAGTTCCTCCCGGCGAAGGCGGAGATCGCCGGCGATACCGTGGTGGTTTCCAGCGGCGGGGTCCCTGCGCCTGTCGCCGTGCGTTACGGCTGGGCAAATGCCCCGGAAGTGAACCTCTACAACAAGGAAGGCCTCCCGGCCTCCCCGTTCCGGACGGAAGTCAAGTAAGGTGCAGGTACACCTCCATCACACTGAAGAACTTAAGAAGACATAAAAGAGATTCCAGTAAAGAAACAGTTGGGAGACATTGAGCATGAAAGTTATGGTATTTGGCGGTACTGGCTGGATTGGCCACAAAATTGCACGGGACTTTGTTGCTGCCGGGCATCAGGTTTCGATTTGTTCCAGAGGCGGAAATAATAATTTCGCCGGAGCCGTGGCGGATATCGAAACAATTCATGCGGATAAAAAGAGTATTCCGGAACTGGCGTCGATATTTGCCGCCCGTAAATATGATGTTGTGATCGATTCCGTACCTCAGGAAAACACGATAAGAGGGATTTTTCAGTATGCGCGGGGGCTGAAGCATTATATCCACTGCAGTTCGACCGGCGGGTACGCGCCATTGCCCTTTATCCCGTGCAACGAGACCGCACACTATGAAGGCTACGACGGCTACTGGAAATCGGGCAAGAAGGCGTTCGACAACCTAGCGCTCGAATTATGTAGCCGCGAAGGATTCCCAGCGACCATTCTCCGTCCTTGCTACATTTCCGGACCAGGCATGTTGCCTCTCGACAATCTTGGCGGGCGGCGGACGGACTTCATCTCAGACATCCAGCATAACGTCACGCTGGATGTGGTGAATGATGGGCAGGCTTTGCTTCAACCAGTGCATGCGGACGATCTGGCGCGCTCGTTTCTATTGGCGGTGCAGGTTCCACAAAAAAGCATCGGGCAGGTCTATAATATCTGTCTGGAAAGGGCGGTCACGTTAGACCGCTATTTGGAAATTACGGCGGCGGCGCTGGATACCGTTCCCGTCATCAATCATTTACCGATAGAGATGATGCTGGCCAAACATGCGGGGCATATTAATGAAATCGGGCTGCGATTCATGGCCCATCACATGTGTTTTGATATCACTAAAGCCAGAGAGCAGCTCGGTTACGTTCCTGAACATACGACCGAAGAAACCATTGAGGAAAATGCTTGTTGGGCTGATCGGGGCGATCAGTTAAAATAAACTTCTTAAGGATTTAACACCGGGAAAAAGGAAAACCAAGATGATGGCCCACCCTTTATTGATGAAATGTAGTCTTGATGATCTCCGTACAAAACTGAGGGATCCGTTTTCTCCGCTGGCTCCCTGGTGGCAGCACCTATTGACGCTGGCGCGTCAGGATCCGGTATGGTACTCGCCTTATACTGTACTGGCCGCTATCGTGACCGGTGAGGACTCATATCGCGAGCTTACCCGCCGCAACTTTATGCGATTTGTGGAACTGGCCGCCGAAGGTTATACCAGCAACGATTCACAATTCCACACCCATGTGACATCTGCCCCCGTCGGCCGATGGGCTGTCTTTTATGATTGGATTGCGGACCTGGGAATATTGTCGGAACAGGAGGATTCCGCCTTTCGCCAGACGCTGTTGGATTATGCCTATCTCTTTCCCCTACAGCATTTGCAGTCGCGTATGAAGTCTTTTGAGAATCAGGTATTTTCCAACGCTTTCTCGGTATCCACCGTCGGTTATGTGCTTGGTGTGAAACGCGGCGATAATGCAGTGGCGCGTGAGTTATACAGTCGGGGATTGATGTGGTTGCAAGAACTGATTGGCCGTCTTCCAGAAGGCGGGTATAGCCCTGAGGGGAGTACCTATCATGAAGGAGTCGTCACTCCTCTGACGGTTCTTAGCGCTTCATTCGTTGAAGAAGTAACAGGGCTTCCGGTATTTGAGAAGGGACTGCCGCCGTTTCATCGGCCTGTCGAGCTATTGCTAAAAACCTCTTGTCGCATGATCGGACCCGGAGGATTACTGCCGGCATGGGACGCGTATGGATTCCAGGCTGCCTCTGTGAAGAGTGGGCTGGTCTGCCTGGCCATACGTACCCGTGACCCGAATTCGCTGGCGCTCGTCCGTGATCTCGACATGTGGTATCGCGTGGCGCATCCGGCTTGGGAAATAGATGACCGATTGTGGACACTCGTCTGGTGGCCGACCGATCTGACTGTACCGGCCAAGCCGGAATTCCCCTCGTGGCTCGTCCCTGAAATTGGCGGAGCCCTTCAGTCGAATGAAGGGAAAACAAGACTATTCCAGTATTGGGATGAGTGCGGGGGGGTGCCGTCGTCCGGACGGAATCAGGTGGACCCAAATTCGATGACTTTGGAGGCTTTTGATAGTCCGTTGTTGCTGGATGGAGCTGGGAATCCCGATCGGACGGTTCTGCCATTACCGGTCGATGAGATTGCGACTTGGATTGGTGAACGAACCATTGAATCTGTTCAGGAATATTTTTTCACCTCTTGGGGCGTCAAGCTGCCACGCGAACAAGCGGCAGCTCATGCCATGAACGGCTCCGTGGGGATGTCGAACGCATTGGTGTTCGACAACGAGGGCTGGTATGTCCCCTTGAGCCCGAAGCATGGGAAGGGTGAAGTGCTTCATATCGCTGGTCCCCTTCAGGTGATCCGGGGTAACGCTACTGATTATTACACCGATCGTTATGATGTCGGCCGTGTCACCCGGTCCAGTGTTATGGTACGCGGCCGCTATGTCCTCACGTCGGATCGTGTCATATCCCAGTCTCCGCACGCGCTTACCTGGCAGGCCTTTCTCCGAGAACAGGCCACTGTGGAAGGTCCCCGCGTGGTTGTCTGTACGCCGGAGCAAGTGCAATGCGATGTCATTCCCCTCCAGGCTGGTTCCCTTGTGCTCACCGAAGTGGCCGGCTATCCTACGCGGATGGCCGAAGGACGCAGCGTCCGTGTTCAACATACCGTCGCTCCTGCCTGTGATGTCAGGATAGATATCGCGCTGGTTCCGCAGACCTGCCTAGGTAAGCCGGTTGATCTTACGGACGGATGGAGTCGTGAGATTGCGGGACGCAGGGACACGGTGTCTTTGACTGATGCCTACCTTTCCGACCCTGGTACGTATCCAGGGACCCGGCGGCAATTTCAGCGGACAGTTGTGATGGATGCGTCTTCAGGAAAACGCACGTTTCTCTCCGTGCAAATGGGGGGGCAGGGGCTCCATCTCACTGTTAATGGAAAGCGGTTTGAGGCGAATACGCCCTGTCAAGGGGTCTGGCCTGAAAGTGTGGTCTTTCTTCCGCGTTTCTTTGACATTACTTCGGCGGTCAAGGCGGGTGAAAATAGCCTGGTACTGGATGCCCCCTATTTCCATGGGGAATCCGTGCGCGGACCGGTTCAGCTCTTCTGCGAACAGCCGACGCGCTCGGTTAGAGTGGACCGCGCCGGAAAGGATGCCTTTCAGGTCTGTATTGGAGACGAAGTAGATGAAGTTCTGGTTGACCGTGAAACGGGTCTCGGATCTTGGGCGGGAGGAGAGACAGATGCTCGTTATGCTGTTTTGACTGGCGATGGCACGGTGGCTGCCGCCCAGGTTATGAACTTGTCGCTTCCCACCGGCTTGCGTTTTAAGAGTCAGGCCCCGTGTGATCTTGTTTGGCGTTCGGGTTTGGTGGAACTGTCGCATCTTACCGGGAATTGCCAGACAGAAGTGGCGTGGAAAGATGGCGTCCTGTCCGTAGAATCCAGTGGCATCCTCTCTGTGACGTATTTCGGGACATCTCCGATCCTGTTGAATCTTCAACTGCCTGAACCCCGGATGCTGAGCCTTAACGGGCGCATTCTTGGCCTGCGTGGGGGATCTGATGAAAAGACGGTCACGCTGAAGCTCTCACCGGAAAAGTGGGTGGTCAGCCCTGTGCCGGCCTCTGTTGAAGAGGTTTATAGGCTTGCTGAAACCCGAGGAGTATCCGCGGGGCCCCTTTTCATCGATGCGTTAAGAAGCCCCGATTGGCGCGTTCAGCTGGCCGCTGCTGAAATGACCGGGCGTTTTGGGTTGCGTGACGCGGTTCCGGTTTTGCTTGCACTTCTGGTTGAAAGCGAGGGGGAAATGCCCTATCCGCCACTGAAAAAGTGGTGGAGCTGGAGCAAAATGCTTCGCAGTTCTGGCGCCGAGGAAGGGGCGGAACCGGATTTGGTCATGCCCATTGCTGTCAAGCGGTGGCGTGTGCGGCGCGCCGTCATTTCGGCTCTTGGTCGGATTGGCGATCCTCGCGCGGTGGTACCGATCGAGCAAGCACTTAGCCGGTGCGATGACTTTTTCCCGGTGACATCGCAGTTGGCGGTGGCGCTGGGGCGGCTCGGTTCACAAACCAGCATTCCGGTGTTGGAGCGATTTTTCCATCATGCTGAAATTAATACGCAGGTTCATGCGCGGTTGTCGCTTGCCCTGATCAGGGGGACGATCGACCGTGCCGTGTTTGAGGCTCAGGCGGTGTAGAAGGAAAGTGGCACGCTGAGAATAGGGAGGATCATTTGAGATGAAACAGATATTGGCCTTGAGTGGAGAATGGCAACTTTCCCACAGACCCATTGAAAAAACGGACTATGCCGGAAGACCCATGGGAAACCTGATTTCGGCAATGGTGCCGGGTGATGTCCATTTGGATCTCATGCGGCATGGCGATATCGCCGATCCCGTAATCCGAGACAACGCTGCCAAATGCGCCTGGATTGGTGAGCATGAGTGGTGGTATTCAAAGACGTTTACCGGCGATTTTCAATCCGAAGTCAAACATGAGCTTGTATTTGATGGTCTGTGCTACGTGGCGGACGTTTGGCTGAATGGCGACCCCATCGCGCATCATCTCACCATGCACCGGCCTTTGAGGGTTGACATCTCTAAGAATCTCAAACCGTCCAGGGATAACCTTCTTGTTGTCAGGTTGCTAGCCTTCGATGACGACCTTCTGGAGGTCCCTCTGATGAAATGGCTGACCTCCTGGAGTGAGGGTATATCCAATAAGGGGCATTGCCTTAAGCGTGGGGCCAGTCATAAGGCCCTCTATTCGTTCGGGTGGGACTGGACCCAAGGTCTCTCGATTTGCGGTATCTGGCGTGATGTGCGGATTGAGTCTACGCCATTGGCCCGCCTGGATAACCTTTATGTAAAAGCTTTGGTAAACGGCGCTGTCGACCTTTCCTTTGAGACCATTTCAAGTATTCGTGAGATACGGGTGGCCAAGGCTGTGCTGGTACTGAGGGAGAAAGCCTCCGGGCGGGAATGTTCCAGGACGGAAAAAGAAATATTCCTGGGTCCTGGACATGAGACCTACACACTCTTTGCTGAACTCATTGATCCTCGGCTTTGGTGGCCAGCGGGTATGGGCGAGCAGTTTCTCTATGTGGCCGAGCTTACCCTCGAGATCGGCGGGATGGTTGCAGACAAGGCGGGGGCCGACTTTGGTGTCAGGAGCGTTGAGATACGTGAGGGCAAGATTAGTGAAACCCAGGGAACCTTCACCTTTGTGATCAATGGCGTGCCGGTATTCCTCAAGGGTGCGAACTGGATTCCTCCGGACATCATTCCTTCGCGTACGACTCCGGACCGTTATCGGATGCTTCTCAAGCAGACAGTTGAATGCGGCATGAATTACCTGCGTTTCTGGGGGGGCGGAATTTATGAGTCCAGCCTTTTCTATGAGATGTGTGATGAGCTTGGTATCGTGATCTGGCAGGATATGATGTTTGGCGGACCTGAGGTGCCGGAGTTTGATCCGGACTATGTAGAAGAGTCCAAGCGTGAGGTGACGCATGTGGTCAAGAGTATCAGGAACCATCCTTCAATCGCCATATGGTGCGGTTCCAATGAAACCGACATCATGCATGCGGGTGTGAGAAAACAAGATCGCCCCAATGGTAAATATTACGGATATCGTCTTTTGCATGACATCCTGCCACTTATTATCGGGGAGCTTGATCCCACTCGTGCATATCTGCCGTCCTGTCCGTCATTGGGGAAATTCTGTCCGCAAGGGGTTGAGCTTGATGATTATGGATTCGGGACCAGCCATGGCAACTTTGCAAATGCTTACGCTTCGGATACCGAACTGGAGGCCAAAAAGGTCCCCGCCTTTCTCAATGAATGTTATGCCAACTCGCCGGACTTGGAGTGCTCTCTGAGTAAGTATCTGGATGAGGGGGATCTTGACTCCTGGGCGAATCCGGTCTTTGCATCTCACCATATAATGGACATCCAGTACAGCGGCGAGCAAACGATGTTTTCCGGGAAACTCTACCATCACAATATCGGAAGATTTTCGGATATTCCCATACGTGAAATATTTGCGGCATACCACGACAATCATTGTGAGCTGGTCAAGCGATATACAGAGTTCCTGCGTCGTCGTAAGGATCTTTGCGGAGGCGTCGCCTTTTGGATGCTCAATAGTGCCTATACCATGGGGGATTGGTCCTTCATCGACTACTATTGCGTCCCTAAACCGGTTTTTTATGCGGCGAAAAGAGCGAATGCCGAAATTCTTCCTGTTATCGCTGTCTATGACGATCGGTTGGATTTTCATGTCACGAGTGACTCGCGGAATGATGTCTGCGCGGAACTCATCTGTGAGGTCCGCACTTTCAAGGGGAAGACGCTCCTTTGTGAAGCCCGGAATATCAAAGTAAAGGCGAATGTGTCCGGGCTCTATCATTCAATCAAAGGCTACGCTCTGGCAGGTATCGCTCCGGCTGACTGCTTTGTGCAAATCTCCCTGAAGTTGGAGTCTGGCGCGATTATTTACAATCATAGCTTCCTGGCAACCCCGAGGGAGTTGCGCCTGCCGGTCGCCAAGGTTGACATCAAGGCGGTTGCGGGACAGGCGGGGGTTTTCACGGTCTCCAGTGATACCTTTGTCCGAAAGGTGACGTTGTCGCCACATGATGAAAATAACAGGCCGGATGATAATTTCTTTGACCTGCTGCCGGGCATGGTCAAGACCATAACGTTCAGGAGCCATCTCCTCCTGGAGTCGGTTAAACTTGCCTGGCTCAACGATGCGGCGCACGAGTGCTTGATCACCAGTGTCGCGAAGTCTGCGGAAACCCCGGAAAAGTGGACGTGCGTTGTTTACAATGCGACTGATCGCAAGGTGTCTGTTCCTGTTGATGTCAGGAGTACAGTGGCCTGCCTGCTGGATTTTCCGGATGCGGTGGCGCTTGAGCCCGGTGCCAGTGTTCCGGTCATCATCTCGGTTGGGGCCGATTTGTTCAAAATGGACGCCGGGAGGCAGCCGGTGTTACCTGTTGACGTGCACATTGGCTCCGCTTCCTTCCTGGATAGTTATATACTCAAGCGCCCTTTTTCTTTCGGGACATCCGGCGTTTTTGAAATGGCCAATGTTTCGAACCATCTGGTAACGGGTGGAGTCATGACGTTGCGTGGCAAGACGGTTTCAGGAGTGGAGCTGAATCTGGAGACGCCGCCGGTAGTTATTCCGGCAAAAACATCCTTTGCTCATGACTTCAAACTTCCGCCTGATTGTATTCCCTACACATGTGAACTTTGGGAAGGAAACCGCAAACTCAGTTCCTTCTGGGGGGGGGCACTTAGCGGCGATGAACTTTGGAGTCGGCTTCCCGTTAGGCCTTTTGACGGCAGTCCGCTCAAAGCCTTCAAAACAATTCATGCGGTGCCGGATATCCTGTCTGAAGGGCATGGATTCCTTGTCGAGTCAGGGATGCGAAATGAAAATATTGACTGGGTCGATATGTGCCAGGGCCGCGCGGCCGTGTTTCTCCACTACAATGCAATAACTCTGTTTGTGGATATTCTTGTCAGGGACATTCCGCTTCTGCAGCGCTTTATCGATATCGAGGTTTATAAGGACTCCTGTGTTGAACTCGTATTTGGATACATGGATAATTCAAAATATCTGGATGTCTCACTGGCACTCACACAGCGCGGTCCCGAGCTATTCATGCGAAAAGGATACGCCGGATTCACCTATGGTATGGTGAAGCAGGCCAATCTTCTTGTTTTGGATTCGCCGGAGGACAATCTCGCCTGCTATCGCTATCAGTTTGATCTCGTCGACGGTGGGCTCCCGGACCTATTCAAGCCCGGTCAGTTCAAAATGGCACTGGCAATAAAGGGGATTAATCAGGCGCGTATGGTACTGTTCAACGGAGTTGTGTGTGGGTCTGGCGTTGAGAAGGCCGGGTCGGTCGAGCTAGTTATCTAGGTGAATTAAGGTCCCATGCTACACAAGGTGCAAGCATAGAGGCGGATCTGCCAATCCTCGATAAGGATGAAAGGAGTCTATGAAAAGTATTATGAAAACCATTAAAACGCTCCGAAGCGTTCAGGACAGGAACCGGGATGAGGGGTGGCGCATCAAGTGGATCCCGTGGCAGGAGCCGGGGCAGCTTGAGTACGTCTACAACACGCCGTTGACCACGGTGGCAGGGATTGCGGGGGTCGTGCTTTTTCTGGGGGCCCTGGGCTACCTCCTGTTGCAAGGCGGGTCCCTCTGGGTCTTGGGAGTCGCAATGTTCGGCTGGGTCCTGCTCATACTTGGCCGCCTCTACGCGGCTTGGCACAAACAGCGGGGATGGATCCGTGTTCAGGCACGCTGCGTGGATCGCGAACTCAGGGAATTCAGAAATATCTATGACGTCACGGCATTGAAGAACTGGCAATTCCGTTTGTTGTGTGAATTCGAGTTCAAGGGGAAGACGGCTCGCGTGACGCCGGAACCCTCGCGTCTGCTGGCTTTCCGTTCCGAGGAAGAGGCGCAGAAGTACCTGGCGGAGAACATGACGGCCAACGGAGATTGTGCGCTCTGGATCAATTCGCGGAATCTGCGGCAGGCGTCCTTTCCTGATCGCAAGAAGATGTGAGCTCAAGCCTACTCGGCCTGTTGACGGCTTCGAGTGCTCTCGTGAGGCCTTTTGCGACCGTGGTGGTTCGCCCGAAAGGTCGGCAATCCGTAGGGTAAAAAACTCGTCCTGCCTGCCATTCCTCGTGTAGCAGCGTATCAAGGAAATAACTTATGCCTGAGAAACGAATGCTCGTGTACATCACCGGCTGTGTCATCAGCAACTATTCAGGCGCCTTGAAAGTTGAGGCCACATATCCCAATTCATCCCTCGGCTATTTTGCGTGCCGCCTGTGGCTCGCGCTGAAAAGAAGTTGTCTGAACCGAATTGAGCGTGACAGAATGAGCGTGGCTCGAAAACCGTTGTAATTGTAATTGCTTGGATCACGAAGGGGATTTCATCATGGGGCGGCATAGTGTGAATTGGGATGATATGGTTCGCGCCCTTGAGGTTTTCAAGAAAGAGCAGGGACACTGCCATGTGCCCAGCGTCTGGGCGAAGGATCCAACGTTGGGAAGTTGGGCGGCCCGGCAGCGCTTCCTGCATAAACTTGGGGAACTGCCGCAACCTTGTGTTGACCGGTTGGATCAGATCGGGTTTGTATGGGACCCTGCTGACAAAATCTGGCACGAGCTGTGACTGCGGTTGGTCAAGTACAAGGGAGAACACGGGAACTGTGATGTCCCGTTATCCTTTCCTGCCGACCCGCAACTAGCGAGTTGGGTGGCTTCCCAGCGGCATCGCAAGAAAACGGGATCATTGTCTGAGGAACGCGCGCAGAGGCTCACCGAAATAGGCTTCAACTGGTCGGGATCCAGGCAGAGGCTGGCGGAGAAGGCGGTTGCTGTGAACCGGGTAGGGTTACCCCAGCAGGTCGAGCATGATTCGGATGAGCACCTGTACAAAGTGACCGGTGAATATATCCAGTATAACGGCTCCGGCCCCCGTCCTCCGAAACTGGAGAAATATCTCCAACGTCATGGCGGGGATTTCCCATCCAGTATCATCCTGCCCCGTAGTCCGTTGGTATTCAGGATAGGGAACAGTGATTCAACCCCTGCGTTTGTCAGGAAGATCAAGTGGCCCGGCAAAGGTCCGCTCCCGGAAGATGTTCTGGAATATCTGAACGAAAACGGCGTGCTGCCGCCACATTCCTGATGGAACTCTTGGTTTACCATGCCATTTATCTGCTTTGGGAACGGAGGGACCAACCGGGTTAAGGCAGTAAAATGGTGTTTACAGACTTACGATTGAGTGTGTATTATTGACACGATCTAACAAGAAATAACATATTATTATATGAACACGACACCTTCGAAATTATTAATCGGTTGGGCGGAAGTGGATGCGACTCCTGTGGGAATAGTGGATCTTTCTGGACAATACTATCATCGTCTTGCCGATGGTATCCATTCACGTCTGTCAGCAACGGCCTTGGCGATGGAGTCAGAAAAGGGTGACCAGGCTGTAATGGTTTCCATCGATCTCCTAGGTTTTCAGTCCGATTTCCAGGATGCGGTGCGTATGAGGATTCGGGCAGAATTGCCCGAATTAGAGGCTTCGAAGGTATTTCTCAATGTCACCCACACCCATAATGCCCCTAGTGTAGATCTGATTTGTGGGATTGGTTGGCTCGCAGAATTGCCGGGGGCTTTGCCAACGGCAGACTACCGGAAATTCCTGCTCGATAAAGTTATTGCGGTGGTTGGCGAGGCTTGGCGGAAACGCCAACCGGGTGGAGTGGCGAATGCGTTGGCGTATGCCCGGGTGGGGCACTGTCGGCGGGCCGTGTATTCCAATGGCACTGCAGAGATGTACGGCCAAACTGACCGTGAAGATTTCATCGGTATGGAGGGCGGCGAGGATTCAGGGGTTGATCTGTTGTTCACGTTTAATGTGAACCATAAGCCGACAGGCGTCATTCTCAATCTGGCCTGTCCGTCTCAGGTGATGGAGGCCACTTACAAAATCTCGTCCGATTTCATTGGCGAAACACGGCAGAGGCTCAAGCAGTGTTTTGGGGAGGAGTTTCGGACATTTGGGCAAATCAGCGCGGCTGGCTGTCAGGCTCCCCGCGACTTGACTCGCAATTACAAGGGTGAATCTGATTTTTGGCGCGCGAGTGGGGTGGCGGAGATTGGCCGCAGGTTGGCGGAGGCGGTGGAAAAGGCATGTCTGGCGATTGCCTCGAAGATCAACTTTGCGCCCGTGATGCGACATGAGATCAAATCCCTCGCCTTGCCACGTCGCCGCACCTCGTATCAGGATTATGTCGAGGCCAAAAAGAAACTGGCTGAGTTGGAAGCCAGCCTTTCGGAAGATGTGGCCTACCGGCAGTTCTGTGAGGAAGTTTCAAAGCACGAGAAATTGGCCGGACGACCTGGGCCCTATGACAGCAAGTTGCATCATTTTGTATTGATCCAGAATAACCGCGCGGTAATCGCCCGCTATGAGAGTCAGGATGCCAGGCCAAGGTATGACCTGGAAATGCATGTTGTCCGGCTTGGCAACGTGGCCTTTGCCACCAATCCGTTTGAACTGTATCTGGATTTTGGGCATCAGATTAAAGCGCGGAGCGCGGCGGAACAGACATTTATTGTCCAACTCTGTGGCGGCACGGGAGGGTATTTGCCCAATGCGCGCGCGGAACAGCTTGGCGGCTACGGTGGGCTGATCATCAATGGGAATGTCGGCTCCGATGGCGGCAAAAAGTTGGTGGATGAAACCGTTGAAACTATTGCCTCACTTTGGAGATAGCATGAGTTTGATTTTGGCGCTGGATGCCGGTACCACCTCTTTGAAAGGTGCACTGTTCGACCTTACGGGCAAACTGATATGTTCCCGACTGCATGAATATCATTTGGAGAAGCCATCCCTGGACATCGTCGAGCTCAATCCAGAAGTCTATTGGGATGCCGCCAAAACGGTTATTGCCGAGATTTTAGAGGAAACAGCCTCTCCCCCTGATGCGATCACGGTAATAGGCGTCACCAGTCAGGGGGAGACCTTAATCGTTCTGGACCGGCAGGGGAAACCGCTTCGTAAGGCGATCGTCTGGCTCGATAATCGGGCGAAAAATGAAGCCGACAGCATTCGGGACAAATTCGGACGGGAACAAGTTTATCATGTAACCGGGCAGCAGGACATTGTGCCAGGCTGGCCGGCGGCTAAGATTCTCTGGCTGCGCAAAAATGAGCCAGCCGTCTTTAATGCCGTCGCAAAGTTCCTGATGGTGGAGGATTATCTGATTTACCGCCTGACGGGGCGATTTGCAACTGACCATGCGATGAATCCCTCCACGCTGTATTATGACCTGTGCAAGGGTTGCTGGTGGGGGGCGATGCTGGAATTTCTCGGTATTTCGGGAGGACAACTTCCCGCCTTGTTGAACTCCGGGGAAGCGGTCGGTATGGTTACTGCGGCAATAGGATTGAGTAAAAAAACGATGGTAACCGTCGCGCCGATCGACCAGGTGGCGGCGGCTGTAGGGGCGGGAAATATCGCGCCGGGCATGGTCACCGAAACAACAGGCTGTGCGTTGGCGGTTTGCGCGACAGTTGAACGCCCAATTTATGACCCAGAAATGCGTATTGGGCTTTATCGGCATGCCATTCCGGGGCTGTTCGTGCTGTTGCCCTGGATTCCGACGGCAGGCATGATCCTGCGTTGGTTTCGCGATGAGTTTGGTGATGGGTTAGATTATGCCGAATTAAGTGAAGTTGCCGCTGGAATTTCGCCCGGCAGTGAGGGGTTGATCTTGCTGCCGCATTTCAGCGGCATGAATTCACC
>Ga0118677_10008929_pt1 | contig 15865 bp, 17 predicted proteins | sample AliMusrvi5mmetaG_FD_86154 | JGI IMG/M metagenome (GOLD analysis project Ga0118677, IMG submission 86154) | reverse complement strand
ATTTATACTATTATGATGGGTATTATTAAATATTAAATCTTTAATTAGTTGATAATCTGAACTATTTTTAACGAAATCGATATTTGACGTATCAATAATCAGTACCGGAAAATCGTTTTGCTGTGAAAAAAAATTAAAATATCCCTCCCTGATTGTCTTAAGATAGTTAATTTCAATAGATTGTTCATAGTCGCGGCCACGTTTGTGAATATTCTCTATCAGTTGATTCTCCGGCAAATGCAAATATACATATAGATCAGGTTTTGGCAATCGTTCATAAATAATATCAAAGAATTTTCTGTAAAGCTGGTATTCATCGGGAGCCAGTGTGCGCTGGGCAAAGATCAGCGATTTCATAAAATAGTAATCGGTGATGGTAAGTTGATGGAAAAGATCACGACTTGCCAGATCTGTTTTTAACTGGGAGTACCGTTCGGCCAGAAAGGAGAGCTCCAATGGAAATGAATATTTTGCAGGATCAGCATAAAACTTTGGCAGGAAAGGGTTATCGGTAAAACCCTCCAGAATTAGTTTACTGTTCAGGTCTACGCTTAGCATAGTGGCAAGGGTAGTCTTTCCCGCACCTATATTCCCTTCAATCACAAGATAATCTATACTCATAAACAGTTTTTCTTCCAATCCCGAAAGTACTACAAAATAGTATAAACAAAAAAAATGCCTGGATTTTCCAGGCATTTTCTTAATGGTATTTTATTGATTGGGTTTCTTGAGTGAATGACTGTGTCCGGGATCTCTCCCTTCGCTACGTTCCGGGCGGGGAGCACGATCACCTCTTTCACCTTCACTATGACCTTCCGGTTTGGGAAGTAAAGCTTTACGTGAAAGTTTCAGTTTACCCGAGCGTTGATCAATTTCGAGCAATTTAACCTCTACGATATCACCAACTTTTAAAACACTCTCAGGATTTTCGATCCGCTTCCAGTCGATCTCCGATACATGTAAAAGACCTTCCTTTCCAGGCATAATCTCAACAAAAGCACCAAATTGAACGATGGATTTAACTTTCCCTTTATAAATTTCACCAACTTCGGGAAGTGCTACAATGGCCCGTATTCTGGCAACAGCTGCATCGATGGCATCCTTATCAGGCGCACTGATCTCTATACGTCCCTGATCTTCAATCTCTTCAATAGAAATTGTTGCTTTGGTGTCAGCCTGAATCTGTTGAATAATTTTCCCTCCTGGCCCAATAACTGGTCCGATCATATCCTTAGGTATCATCATGGTGACAATCCTTGGAACATTTGGCTTATAATCTTCACGAGGCACACTGATCACCTCGAGTATCTTACCAAGAATATGGGCTCTACCCTCTTTTGCCTGTTGTAAGGCCTTAGCCATTACATCGTAAGATAATCCATCGACTTTAATATCCATCTGGGTTGCAGTGATCCCTTTTGTGGTTCCTGTCACCTTGAAGTCCATATCGCCCAAATGATCTTCATCACCGAGAATATCAGAAAGTACAGCAAACTTATCAGAACCTTTGTCTGTAATTAACCCCATCGCGATTCCGGAAACCGGTCTTTTTAATTGGATACCGGCATCAAGCATGGCCATTGTTCCGGCACATACAGTTGCCATTGAGGAGGAACCATTCGATTCAAGAATATCTGAGACTATACGAACAATGTATGGAAATCCTTCAGGGATCATTCGTTTCAAACCGCGATGTGCCAAATTTCCATGACCGATCTCACGGCGGGAAAGTCCACGGGGAACTTTAGCTTCTCCTGTACTGAAAGATGGGAAATTGTAATGCAACAAGAAACGTTCACGCCCTTTAAGTGTAACATTATCAATTATTTTTTCATCCATTTTGGTTCCAAGCGTAACACTTGTCAAGGCCTGTGTCTCTCCACGGGTGAAGATTGCCGAACCGTGTGAACCCGGCAAATAGGATACCTCGCCCCAAATAGGGCGGATCTGAGTTGTAGAACGACCATCCAGCCTGATTCCGTCATCAAGAATCATCCGGCGCATTGCCTCTTTCTCTACATCATGATAATATCTGGAAATAAGGCTCTTATTTATTTCGGAAGACTCTTTCCCTTCGCTGTATGCCTCAGTAAAATCCTCTTTGATTTTGGCAAATGAACTAACGCGGACGTGCTTATCGTTGATTAGTGAACGTGCAGTTTCATATGCTTTCTGATAGGTTTCTTTCCAGATGAGCTCACGAAGTTGCTCATCATTCTGTTCATGACAATACTCGCGTTTCTGAATACCAACTTCGGCTGCCAGTTCCTCCTGTATTTTACAATGGATCTTTATGTTATCGTGAGCAAATTTGATGGCAGCGAGCATTTCTTCTTCAGAAACTTCGTCCATCTCACCTTCAACCATCATAATGTTGTCATACGACGCCCCAACCATAATGTCAATGTCAGCTCCGGCCAGTTGTTCTGCAGATGGATTAAGCACGAATGAGCCATTGATACGGCTCACACGGACTTCAGAAATTGGACCATTGAATGGAATATCCGAAACAGCGATGGCTGCAGAGGCCGCCAATCCGGCAAGACAATCGGGCATTTCGTTTTTTCCTGATGAGATCAATGCGATCATTACAACGGTCTCGGCATGATAATTATCCGGGAATAACGGACGTAAAACGCGATCCACCAAACGGGCAGTCAGAATCTCATCATCAGAAGGCCTGCCCTCTCTTTTGAGGAATCCACCTGGAAATCTTCCTGCCGCCGAAAATTTTTCGCGATAATCAACAGAAAGGGGCATAAAATCGACATTTTCAGAAGCTTCCTTTGCAGAAACTACTGTTGCAAGTAACATGGTATCACCCATTTTAACGACCACCGCACCGTCAGCCTGTTTGGCCAGTTTACCGGTTTCGATGTTAATCGTACGTCCATCGCCAAGATCAATTGTCTTATTAATAGCTTTGTACATAATTTAAAAAATAATTTTATTAATAATAAGAATAAATGGGTGGGGCTTTAAAATATTCAAAAAAAGGCAATTCGAAAATTGCCTTTTTAGGTAGTTCGTTATTTACGAAGATTGAGATCCTTAATAATTGCGCGGTAACGCTCAATGTGTTTTCTTTTGAGATAATCGAGTAATGAACGACGTTTCCCAACTAATCCAATCAATGCACGCTGGGTTCCGTAATCCTTTTTATTGACTTTAAGGTGTTCAGTGAGATGACTGATTCTGAATGAGAAAAGAGCAATCTGGCCTTCTGCAGAACCTGTGTTTGTGGCACTAACGCCATACTTTTCGAAAATCTCCTGCTTTTTTTCAGTAGTTAAATACATTACTTTATAAATTATAAATGATACAATTATTGCGCCGCAGTATTCGGGTTCGATAACAACGGATCAACATTATTTAAAAATCCGGCACAAAGGTAAGAAATTATCTCCAATTTTTTAACATTATGGTGGATTTAAATTATGTACAACCCTATTTAAGGGTCCCCAAAAAGAGAAGTTGCTTAATTTGATACAAAAGTCAAGGAAGAGGATATGCCTTTTGGAGCATTTTGTAGCAAATCTATTTTAGTACAATCCGGTAAACATTGGTTACTTTCTGTTGAAATCCTATCTTTTTGTACAAATTATTTGCTTCTTTTCTTGCAGGATTTGAAGTGAGCATTAAAACATCTGCCAGCTGATCTTTTACAAATTGAATTGCAAAATTTGTCAGCTCTTTACCCACTCCCTGGCCTCTGTATTTTTCATCCACAACCACATCCTCTATCCATGCTTTTTTTCCTGTTGGAGCGTAGTAGAATCCTACGGTTAACATGCCCAGATAAACTCCTTCACCATCAATTGCAAAAAACAGGTGACTATTTGTGTCTGAGATAATCGCTTCAACCACCTGCTTCGTAATCAGAAATTCATTTTCGACCAATAAATTTAGGAATTTGTTGATAGCAACAAGCATATCAGGATGATACAATGTAATTTCCTCTATCCTCATTTTAATATCTATTTTTATATTTTTCAATATGATTGCTTTTATGCAAAGGAATTAAAAAACTTCAATTATTTTCCTGAATTTAATGTCCTCTGAACTACTTCCAACCATGATGAAAAATTTACCGGTTTCCAGTAAGTATTTACCTTTATTGTTGTAATAACCACAATCTCTCATTTTTAGTTTGAGGGTTATTTGTTCTGTTTCTCCCGCTTTAATATTCACTTTTTTAAAGGCCCTCAGCTCTTTAACCGGCCGGAGAATAGAACAGTATTCTTGCCGGATATAAAGTTGAACAGTCTCTTTTCCATCTATATCACCTTTATTTGACACATCCACGGTTATGTTTAGTTCATCATCAAAAGATAATTTCGAAGCGCTAAGTTCCATTTTATCATAGGAATATGTTGTATAGCTTAGTCCAAAGCCAAAAGGCCATAATGCTGATGGTTCAGAAAACACATAGTCTCTGCCTGGTTTAATGTAACTGCCTCTTTGCCTGTAGAACCCTTTATCGGTAGGTAAATAATTATAATAGCATGGCAGATGCCCCACACTTTGCGGGAAAGAAACAGGAAGTCGCCCGGAAGGATTAATCTTCCCAAATAAGATCTCAGCAATTGACAGCCCTCCTTTCTCGCCTGGATACCAAGCCTCTACAATAGCAGGTACATTATCCTTAATCCAGGGAATAGAGAATGGTTTTCCCTGAATTAGTACCACAATTGTTGGTTTACCAGTTGCTGCAATAGCTTCAACCAGCAGCTCCTGCATCCCCGTGGGATCAAGACTGGTTAAGTCGAAACCTTCACCAGAGGTACTATTTGAGTAGTCCCGGGCCAGTGATGCACTGGCCGTTCCTATAACAACAACTGCAACATCACTTTTTTGTGCTGCCCTGCAGGCATCTTTTATTCCTTCTGTTCCGAGCGTAACAAGGTCGCAACCTTTTGCATAGTTAACAACTACATTCTTAGGGAGTATGTTTTTTAAACCTTCCAAAAGGGTTACCCCATCCATATTATCCCTGCTCCAAGTGTAATCCCCAAACTGAACCTGATCGGCATTAGGTCCAATTACAGCTATTGATTTTAATTTTGAGGCATCGAGTGGAAGCAGGTTATTTTCATTTTTAAGAAGTACAATACTTTCATCAGCCATTTTCTTTGATAATGCAACATGCTCAGGAGGGTGTATCTGGGACTTGAGCGTTTTTTCATCAACAAATGGATTCTCAAATAATCCTGCCAGAAACTTTACATATAGTATCCGGCTTACTGCCTGATCAATCACTTTTATGTCCACAATATTATGTCTCACTAAACTATCCAGATGCTGATAGCAAAGAGGTGACGGTGCTTCAAGGTCGATACCTGCCTCAAGGGCAAGCTTGCCGGCTTTGGTATAACTATCAGCCACTTTATGGAAACTGTGCAACATGCTCACAGCCCCCCAATCGGAATAGACATATCCTTTGAAGCCTAATTGGTTTCTTAACAGGTTTGTGTAAATTTCCTTAGACGCATTAAGTGCTTCTCCATCATATGAATTATAGGCACTCATCACTGAAAGCACATTTGCTTCCTGAATTGCAGCTTTAAATGGAGGTAAATAGGTATTGTATAAATCATACCATCCACCAGGGGTTGATGCAAGATTTAATCCTCCCAATGGAGCGCTGTAGGTGAGGAACGGTTTAGCATTTGCAATCAGGTATGTTCCGTCAGGTTTGGCACCTTCCTGCAAACCCTTAATCATTGATACTCCCATGCGGGATGCTAAATATGGATCTTCTCCGTAGGTCTCTTCAATTCGTCCCCATCGCAACTCTCTTGCCAGATCCAGGTCAGGACTTAAAACCTGAGAAGCACCAATTGATTTTACCTCTCTACGGATGGCACAACCAACTGACCAAACCAGTTCAGGATTCCAACTACTTGCCATAGCAATAGATTGGGGAAAAATTGTTGCCCCATCCTGGACAAGTCCATGCAGGCATTCACTGAGAAAAATGGCTGGAATTCCTAATCGGGTATCTTGTACAAGATATTTTTGAATGCTGTTAACTGCCTTTGCGTATTCAGAAACATTAAGTGTAAACCCATGAATTGTCCCAACACCGAATTTGAACTTTTCGGCAATGAACCTGGTCGTCTTTGCATTATTATCTTCTTTCATGTTGTCACAACCTGCTTCAGATAACTGAGCTATTTTCTCTTCCAGGGTCATTCTATGAAGTAAATCTGTTACACGCTTCTCAACAGGAAATCTTGAATTCTTGTAGATCTCTTTCCCATTAGTCTTGTCAGAACATGAAGATACTATAGTCGCAACTACTAAGAAAGTAATGATGACCCCAATATATCGAATTTTCATATCTCCCTCCCTCTAACTAATATTCCCATTTTTTATTTATGCTTATTATGGCAATTTCATTCTATAAACTAAAAAATACCCTTTTCAAAAGCTGCGATTAAATCACCTGATATGCTTACACTCGAGGCGTGAGCAGGCAGATTTCCTCTCGAAAACCAGCCTGCCTCTTTAATTTCATTTTCATCAATTACTATTTGCTGGGTATCATCGGCTTCGGCTGTAAATCCAAGCATGAGTGAACCAGAGAAAGGCCACGGCTGGCTTTTATAGTATTTTAGATTCCAAACATCCAATCCAATTTCCTCTTTCACTTCCCTTACAACTGTCTCTTCGATGGATTCTCCAACATCGACATAACCTGCAATGAGGGCATAAAAATCACCTTTATAGTTTTTGCCCCTGGCCAGTAATATTTTATTGTTGCAGGTGATCGCTACAATAACGGCAGGTGATATTTTAGGAAAGATAACCAGGTTACACTCCGGACAAACAGCCGCTCTCTCCTCTTTTTTCAATTCAGTTTTGGAACCGCATCTTCCGCAATATGTGTTATTATTGTGCCAGGTCATCAATTGATGACCTACAGAGCCAATCCATGCAAGCTCTTTGTTTTTCAGGTTTCTTAAAACAAAGATATCATGGAAATCCATTGAAGCAAGATTTACCTGCGAATCAACTATTCCAAAACAGTGATTGGAATTGATTGAAAACAAATAAACCGGCGATGCTACGATTTCAATGAAATCTCTTTTTGTCGGAATTTCAAAATCATCTCCTGATTTCTTTAATAATATCTTATTCTCGCTATAACAGAGTAAAAAATCTTCATCTCCAATTTCGTGATAATGAAAATATTTGATATCGAAAATGCCAGGGCTTATATCATTTAACATGATTTATTTTATTCGTAATTTCCTCCCAATTCTTTTTCTGGTAATCATTTCTCAAATCAAATTAGCTATATATGGAATATTTAGACCCTTAATGAGCAGCGGAACCCCCTGACGGCATAGTAAGATTCTGCACCGTTGTGATAGACGAAAACATGGTTGAAGCGACGATCACAAAAAAGCGACCCTCCCAATTTTCTAATCTCAGGAGGTGTCTTCACCCAGCTCGATGTTTTCGTATCGAAATTTCCAAGATGCTGCAACTCGCGATATTGTTCTTCAGTTAAAAGTTCAAGGCCCATTGCTGCAGCCATATCGATAGCGTTATTTTCCGGCTTATGCTCTTTCCTTGATTCGAACCCTTCACGGTCGTAACAAACACTTCTGCGCCCTTTGGGACTTTCCGCCGAACAATCATAAAACAGGTATTCGTCCGTCGTTTTATCATACCCGATAACATCCGGCTCCCCACCTGTTCTCTCCATTTCATTGAGCGGCCATATTTTTTCCACTGACTCGTTGGAGTCAAGCTTTGCCTGTAGTTTAGCCCATTCAACACCTATATGGCGGTTCATATTTTTCTCAAAACGGGCTTTTAATATGCTGATGAATTCTTCACGTTGTCCGGTTAATAACTCTTTTTTAAGTTCCATTGGTTTGTTTTATATAGTTACAGCTCCAGATTCCTATAGCGTATCTGAGTCATGACTTAGGCTATGTTAAAAGGCAGAACTTCAGGATCTAATCCTGGAAATTGCTTTTTTACACCATTTACTTTATTTAAACGTCAACCTTATTCGTTAGCTGTAACTTTCTTGTAGACAGCGAAATTAAATTTTTTAATTTGCTCTGCAGCATTAGTAATAAAGTTTGTAACAGATCTGAATATTTTACTTCGCGAATCAGCCAGATCAACGGGTAATAATCTATTTAAATCGTTTGTGAGTTGTGCCTGTGATGCAAATTGCAGACTTACAAGGAATAATGCTAAAATTAAGAGTTTTTGTCTCATGGCTTTTGAATTTTAATAGGTTAAGTTAAAAATACAATAAAATTTTATTCGGGAATCATCCTGTGTCTGATTTATTGTTTATGCTAAACGAATAGGAACTCTTCTCCCCTTGCGGGAAATAATTACATGTGATTTTACCAGTCCTTCCAGGATAAACGGATCAGCTTTTGCGATATCTTCCGCATCCTTTCTTGACTTGAAAATGGCCATATTTCCTCTGTCTGTAAATGGTCCCACACCTAAAACAACCCCTTTAGCAATAAAGTCTTCGGCTACTTTCTTGTGGCGGGGATAAACAGCCATAATTTCATCCATACTTGCACCGGAAGACTCCCCAATTAGTACTGCTTTCCTAAATGTTCGTTTTTATTTAGTTGTCCTGCTTCCAAGTTGTATGCCTAATTTTTCGTATTCAATGTCGTTTGGTTCCCAAAGTTCAATTTTATTTTCTCTGCAAATGGACTCCATTGTGTAAAACCTTTTTTTGTTGTGTCAGCACCTTGTCGCCATTCAAAAACTGCACCATATTGATTCGTATTTAGTCCGAGATGTGTTTTGTACCATTCTCTCATTTTCTTAGGGTCTTTGCACTTGAAAAAAATACCACCAATGCCGGTTACTTTTTTCATTTCTTTCGCGTTGTTAGATGGGGCTGTTATAACTGTCTTAAAAGCGAAACCTAAGCAGAATGAGGTCATAATTACCAAAATCATCAATGCTGTTTTTTTCATTTTGCCTGAATTTATTTTGTCTGGTGTAAAACTCTTAATATTTGAACATTCATTTTTCTGGATTGTCTGTTAAAATAATATGCGACTTAACAATTGAGGTTCTATACAACAATGAATGCTATTAAGCTCCTCTGGCAATCTAATTACCAAAACATAAGGTTCCATTCACACTATCACTTCACTTTATCCAAAGGTCTGCCATTATTAACCGACAATTTCCCATTGACAATTTTATAACTATAGGTTGCAGAGGCTTGCCCTTCAGGCTTTAAGGTGTAGGTGTCTTCAGATGCGACAATCTCCCCCTTATGACCAAATGTGACATTTTGACCACTGACTTTTCCCATTGCAGAGTAGGAATAAGTATTGTTTTTATTCACCACAAAAGTCGCCATTATCATTTTATCGTTGGTTTGGTAACCTTTCCATGTACCCACTAAACTACCTGGAACCGACTTTAAAACAGTTTTAGCAGTAACAACAACAGGTTTAGCACCTACATTTTCCAAAGCTTTAACAATATCGCTTTTATTCGCCGGCGCTCTATTGGCATAACTTAGTGCCGAATCGTTCACTTTATTTACCGTATTCACCTCGGCACCACTCTTTAAAAGTAGGTTTACAAGTTTTAAGTTCCCTGATTCCGAAGCCAACATAAGCGCCGTTTCACCAGCGCTATTGGCTAAATTCACATTGGCTCCGCTTTTAATTAAAACTTCACAATTTTCTACCGCAGCTTTCCAGCCTTCGCTTGTACCAAGTTTTGCAGCACACATAATAGCAGTCATCTCCTGCGCGTGCAAAACATTCGGATTTGCACCTAATTCGAGTAATTTACTGATGGTTTTCAAACGCGATTTTTTATCGACCGGACTAAACGACATGGCTAATCTGGCCAAAGGTCCAGCCCATGGCGATTCTTTCGATACTTCATTTACATCAGCGCCACTCTTCACCAACAGTTCCAGCATTTCCAGATGATATCCCATAGCAGCATAACTTATTGCATTAAAATACACAGAATTATATCCTTTCAGTTTAGCCTTCTGTTCTATCAGGTACTTTGCAGCATCTAAGCTATTACTTTGAGCTGCTGTTTGTATTGCATTAATTCCTTGCGAAGTTGAAAGATTAATCTTTGCACCATATTTAACCAGCAATTTTAATCCTTCCACATTGTTGAATGACGCAGCTACATTGACGGCAGGTTCGTCTCCATCGGTTCCTGCTTTGCCCAGATGATTCACATCCACCTTATACTTTGTAATAAAATATTCAGCCCATTGGACGTATTTCGCCTTAAACATTGCAGCGTTTAAAGGCATCAAACTATGCGGAGTGGGGCCATATTTATTAGCTCCATATTTCATTATAATATCCAGGATATCATAGTTATCGTGATCTAATGTTTCAGGAATCATTCCATCTTGTCTAACATCTTCCACATTTGCCCCTCGTTTTAAAATTGCTTCAACAGCTTCGGCGTGTTGCGTTCGAACAGTATTTAGGTAAGCAGTAGCATCATATTTACCCATATAATTAATGTTTAATTTGGGACTGGCATTGTTTAAGATAGCCATGGTGATTGCTTTTGACCCCTCATCATGGCCTCCAAAAGTCGATACTAATAAAGCTGTAAACTTGTTATTAAATTCGCTGTGATAATTGATGTCCACCCCCATCTTGATAAGCCGGACTACATTGTCCAATTTTGAATTGTAACTGGCTGAGCTAAGCAAGGCAACCAAGGGCGTTGTTTCCCAACCATTGTCATTACCAGGTTCGGTTAAAGTTATTGTCTTCACATTAATTTTAGGCGCATCGAGTAATATTTTAATGATGTTGTTATCCACTTTTAGGACACCACCACATGCTTTATTTAACAGGGAAACACCTTCGTAAACCTCATTTACATTTGCACCAGCATTGAGTAATGCTTTTAACTGATTAACATCACCTTTTTCGACTGCTGCGAATGTTAATGGTTGATCTCCTGCTGCCTGAGCGGATGCAATGAAGGATAAAAGTGATACATAAAAGATCACAATAAAATTTTTAATGTACTTCATAATTAGTGTCAATGTTATTTGCCGATGTTTTTCAAGCACGATAATTACTGATAATGAAGGATAGCAGGTTTTTTTATTAATGTACAAATGAATACCGCATTAGTAGTTCAATATCAAAACCAAGAACATGCTTCGTTTCAAAAGTACAAAATTATTCAGAGTTAACATAAGCCGATAAGTTACCTGGGCGGAATCGAAGATCAGCAAAGCTAAAGATATACACCGAAAACCACTGACTGTTACACGCTCAGGCAAATAAAAATGGAATGCGGATATGGCGGATAGGGCAGATAAAACGGATTTTAAAGTACTGTTTTAGGGCCGGTGCAGAGAAAGTAGTTCGGCATGGATTTCAAGTTGTATCGTGCAGTCCACATGAAGTCCCGGATATTATTTGCTGATTTTCTTTTCATCCCGGGATTCCACACACAATTCATGCTCCGACTTTCCTTTTTTCGTTGACGACTGAACTTTTCTTTTCGAGGTTTTAGGTTTCAATTCACTCATCAATTTTCTGAAGTCCTTTAATTCCTCATCCGTCCATGGTTCGGATTGAACAGTGAAGTCTACATTTTTCGGTTCTTTTATGAGTCCCATTTATTTACGATTTAAAGTATTGTGAAATAAGTCTTAACGCCGCAGACGTTTCAATAAACATTCTGAGTCCACGAAAATGAGTCGCATGAAGTGTTTCTTGATAATGCCTGATTAAAGCTGTTTTAGCATCGAACAACAACAGTATCAAAAACTTCTCCCGTAGAAGTATTCTCAATAGAATTAGTGAGTTTATCAATCTCTATATCAATATTTCGAGAATTTTGTCTCATATTACAAATATACTGAAAATTGTCGGGAAACTATCATGCTTGGAAGGTTTATGGCGCTATACCTAACGCTGAGGCTAATACAAGTGGAGGATTGAATTGCACTTAACTGTCAACCAATCTGCCAGTCGGCGGACGAGCGATAAAGCTTCAATTATGTTTCCAAACAAGCCATATGCGAGAGACTTTGTTAAGCTATATCTGCCAAAATCCGGGATGTAGTTCAACATGGGCTTCAACTTGGGTAGTGCCGACCATATGAAATCCTTTTAATAGCTGCTGCCCTTTATTGACTATTTATGTGATAATGTTACATTTATATTTTTGTATAATGAAGGGCAATTACGCCAATATCAAATGTCTTTGTTTCGATAAGACTCAATTTGACACTTTCAGATATATCCTTAAATAATGGAATACCCTGGCCTAACAATATAGGATTCACAAAAATCCAAAATTCATCAACAAGTCCCTCGTTTAAAAGTGAGTTTGATGCAGATGGGCTTCCAAAAATCAAAATATTTTGTCCGTCCTGTTGTTTTATTTTATTAATCTGATCCGAAATATTTTCACTTATAACTTTTGTATTGTTTTTTCCTGATTCTTTAATTGTCCTGGATAAAACAATCTTTGAGACTTTATTGTACCATATGGAATGTTCTATATCGTGTTTAGATGCATTTGGATTTTCTCCGGCAGTTGGCCAATAACTCTCCATCATCTGATAAGTTAAACGTCCATATAATGCAGTGTCAGCCTGGTCAGTCATTGTGCCTACAAAGTCAAACATTGCATCGTCAACTTTTATCCAGTTCATCTCTCCATTAACTCCTGCTACAAAGCCATCAAGCGATGTATGCATGAAAAATATTAACTTTCTCATTTTGATTGTAATTTTAAAATTTAACCCGAAATTAAACAACTGAATTTAATAATTGTTCCGAATCTGGATTGGGTGGATTGCAGTTAACGGTTCGTTTTTTTTATTCACTCTTTTCAAATCCAAGTTTTGTAAGATCCCCCAAACGTATATATCCATCCACATCATTGATGATTACATAGATCCAAAAATTGGTTGGGGTTTGCGTGCAATACTGAAACTTAATGAGATTATTCTCTTTTATATTAATAGTTTTTTTCAAAGAGGATAAACTTGGTTTGGAATACAGGGCATTACGAAGTTTTGAAAGTGTTGGCCTATCATATTCCGGGGTTTCAAGCTGAACACCATCTATTAATATTGGCTGCTTATCAATTTTTTCCGCCGGATAATTTTTGGTGTTTTTTAATCCGTTAAAATCTATTTTATAATAATCCAATATTGAAACAGTACTAATTTCTGTTTCATGCTGAACTACCATATATGGAATCAGAATTTCTTTTTCACCTGGACAATCATATTCGTTCCCATCGGTGTTCAGATTAAGTTTGGACTTCACCCACTTAATTTTAGGTTTCGTATCAGCACACACAGGCATAAATCCTGTGAATGGAACAAACTCTCCCGATTTATTATATCCCCAAAACTGCATAGAATTTGTGCAATTTCCATAACCTGAATTTTCGTCAGAATTGTAAGCAATTAAGGTTCCCACACCACAAAAGCTCAAAGTGTCGACAGAAATGGATACATCATTTGATGGTTCATTCGTAATTCGGTCTGTGAATAAAACCTTGCCTTTACTGTTGAATATGGTAATCAATGAATCAGACTCGGAATAAGAACCTGAATGTTTAACACTCAAAATATTCCCATGAACAGACTCATGGTTTGAAATAAAAAAATCACCAAACTTCTTCACTGTAATGGTTACTTTTGAAGTATCACTTATGCTGTTCAAATTAAATTGAAGCAACATAATAAAGGCAAAACTTAAGAGAATTTTCATATTTTAAAATTTAAATTGAGGACTAATCGGGCTCTTAAAATGACCGCCAACGGTTGGCTGCATTAAACGTTGGTGATTGGGGGCTGCATTCCTATCCACAGAATCAAACACTGATGCAGGGTAGAAAACTTTATAAACCACTTAAATCCCAATGTCTTATATACAATATTGCCAACAGTGTTTATTATTATTCTTTCCCCGTTAAATTAATGCATCGCGTTGTATTTTTTCAATCTTTTTGCCTTTTGCCAACTCATCCACCAACTTATCTAAATACCGTACTTGCCTTGTTAAGAGATTTTCTATTTCTTCTATTCGATAGCCACATATTACGCCAGTAATACGGTTTGCCTTGGGGTTTAATTTTGCATCCAAAAAAAAAGATTCAAAAGTTGCTTTTTTCACAATTTGCTCGTGTAGTTTTTTATCGTCGTAACCGGTAAGCCATTCAATGACTTGATGCAATTCTTCTTTTGTTCTACCTTTTTTCTCCACTTTTGCTAAATAGAGCGGATAAACCGAAGCAAATGTCATTTTTGCAATACGTTCATCGTGAGTAATTGTGTCTTTCATGATTTCAACGATTAGGATATTAAAGTTATTCCTGACAAATCAGCAAGATTATTTTTTAAAAAGGCATAAGTCAATTTATCAACTTTACAGTTAATAAACTGTACCCGTTTGAATTTCTTATTGTTCTTAAAGAATGTAATTAAAAGTGTCGCATTTTGAAATTTAACACCATAAAAGGAACAATTTTCAAAATGACATTCCTCCAATATGCCTTCAAAAATAACATCTTGAATTCCATTATCAAGAAAACTTGTACGATTCAGCTTTACATTTACAATTGTGTTTTTCCCGAAACCTCCTGATTTAAATTCCGTTTCTGTAAAGTAGGCCCCGGTAAAATTGCAATCTTCAATACAACTTCTTGAGAATTTTGTACCTATAAGTGAACAGTCGATGAATGTGTTTTTGCCGAACATGGAATTTTGAATTTGGCTGTTGCTGATGTCGGAATTCGAGAAGTCGCAATTTGCTACATTATTGTTATAGCATGCAGAACGTTGTTCCTCCCGATGTTCTGCTTCTCGGCACACTACCCGCAGGCATGGCATTTTATACTAATTTCTTTTATTGCACTATTTTAAACGTTTCAATTTCATTTATGACGAGCAATCAAACCCTGCTTGCGGGTAGGTTATGGGCAGGTTTTCAGTCAATATAGGTTTCTTTTAATACTGACTTTAACTCATTTATCTCGGATTTACTCAATCGACCAAGCTCTTTAATTATTCTTTGTTTATCGATCGTTCTAATTTGATCTAAAACAATCCACCCGACCTTATTATCATGTTTAATCTCAATTCTTGTCGGATAATTTTTCGAACTTGTTGTCATGGGAGCAATTACAACCGTATTTAAATATTTATTCATCTCATTTGGTGAAATCACAACGCATGGTCTGGTTTTTTGAATCTCGCTTCCAAGTGTCGGATCAAGATTAACTAAAATGATTTGATATTGAGTTATTTCCATTCTTCAAGATTTTCGTCTTCGAAGACATCGTTAATCAACAATCTGTCATCGCCATTCTCTGCCATTCTTTTGAACGCTTTTTCCCAACCTTTTCGGGGCCTGGATACTGGTTTTATCACGATTTGTCCTTTTTCGAGGATTACCTCGACTGTATCCTGGATATTATACTTGTCCAACAAAGTCTTGCTAAGTCGGATTCCTTTTGAATTACCTATTTTGATAACAGAAATTTCCATTGTGTCAATTTTTATTGTTGTAATTACAAAGTTACTACTTTTCCGGAGATTTCAAACTTGCCCATAACTTAGGAAGCACCGAGTAGACAATGGGAATTTCACCCCAAGCCTCTCACAGAACCGTGCTTGATAGTCTCCCATCATACTGCTCTTCTAATAGGTCATACAATCTAAAGCTCATCCTCTTTAAAGTTTGCAAATTGCACTTCATATTAGCTAACCCCTTTGCTTAATTCCCATTACAGGAACTTCATCACTACTGCATGCCAAACAGAGGGGGTCAGTATGCTGGTTCTTCGTCATATTAAGTGATAGCCCAGGGGGGGGTGA
>Ga0118677_10005083_pt1 | contig 15865 bp, 21 predicted proteins | sample AliMusrvi5mmetaG_FD_86154 | JGI IMG/M metagenome (GOLD analysis project Ga0118677, IMG submission 86154) | reverse complement strand
GCATGGATTACATTCATTTCAACAAGCCCTATATGACGGGCAAGGAGCTTTTTTATATTGCCGAGGCGCATTTCAAGGGCCATCTTTCCGGGGACGGAAGCTTTACCAAAAAATGCAGCAAATGGCTTGAGGCGGGCACCGGCGCGCACAAGGCATTGCTCACGCATTCCTGCACGGCGGCGCTGGAAATGGCAGCCCTGCTGGCAGAGATTAAACCCGGCGATGAGGTCATCATGGCGTCCTACACCTTTGTTTCCACCGCCAATGCTTTTGTACTGCGCGGTGGCGTTCCGGTGTTTGTCGATATCCGCCCCGATACGCTCAATATTGACGAGACACTCATAGAGGCGGCCATAACCCCCCGCACCAGGGCAATCGTTCCTGTGCATTACGCCGGAGTGGGGTGCGCCATGGACGAGATCATGGCGATCGCACGGCGTCACAATCTGATTGTCATTGAAGATGCCGCGCAAGGCATTATGTCTGAGTACCACGGCAAGCCCCTGGGCTCACTTGGCCACCTGGGCGCTTACTCGTTTCACGAAACCAAAAATATTATCGCGGGCGAGGGCGGCGCGTTGCTGGTCAATGATGAGCGCTTTGCCGAGCGCGCCGAGATCATCCGTGAAAAGGGAACCAACCGCAGTCAGTTTTTTCGCGGCCAGGTTGATAAGTACACCTGGGTCGATGCCGGCTCCTCCTACCTGCCCGGCGAAGTTATCGCCGCCTTCCTGTGGGCGCAGATGGAGGAAGCCGAGGCCATTACAAAAAAGCGGTTGGCAATCTGGAACCAGTATCACAAGGCCCTGGCCCCCTTGGAGGCTGCGGGTGTGCTGCGCCGGCCCATCATCCCTGACGGCTGCCGCCACAACGCCCATATGTATTATATCCTTCTTAAGTCCCTGGAGGAGCGAACCAGTTTGATTGCCCGCCTGAATGATGAGCGCGTGAATGCAGTGTTTCACTATGTGCCGCTGCACAGCTCGCCGGCCGGCATGAAGTATGGGCGCGTTCATGGGACGATGCACAATACCGAATCGATTTCAGATCGCCTTCTGCGGCTGCCGCTGTGGGTAGGGCTGGGCAGTGCGTCGGTAGAGCGCATAGTGAAAATTATTACGAGCAACAGCTGATCTGTCGTGAGGCTATTTCAACGCATAAAAAAAGACAGGGGCAAGGTATCGTCCGTGTCTTTTTTCGGGTGCGCAGCAATTGCGTCAATTAATAAAAATAGTCTATAACAAAAGGGCACAAGGGTCATACATGAAAAGATTGCCTGCAATCATTCTGATCGCAATGCTCACCCTTATTTCCACCTGGTATGTCTTTATACAGGTGATTTCTCCCCCCAGCAATATTCCGAGTCGTATTTCTATCTCAAACGGCATTTTGGACGGCCAGGCAGACCCTCCCTACAGGTATAGAATACTCAAGCCCCTGACCGCCCGCATTTTACAAAAACTGATGTCGCCAGTGATGAGCGACCCCTGGGTACAACACGTAATCTCGTATTCCCTTATTACCCTTGCCGCTTTCGCAGGCGTATTTTCTCTCCTGTATCTGTACCTCAGAAAATTCTTCTCGCAAAACGCTTCAATAATCGGGCTGCTTTTTCTTCAAGCAGTCATACCGCTTTCAATCACTTTCAACATTGGCTTTTATATGGAGGGAGACTTTATCGCCCTGGCGTTTTATATGCTGGGGCTGTGTCTTATGATATACGGTAAAGATATATATCTGCCCATAGTGATAGGCGTAGCCACGCTCAACCGGGAGCAAATGGTGTTTCTCGCGTTCCTCTATGGCATATATCTCTTTAGCCAGCCTCAGGTGAGCGGAAAAAAACTCGCAATACTCACAGCTTGCTTTGCCGCATGGTTTATCGTGTTCATGGGAGTCCGCATGTATTTTGGCTTCAAGTCCAGCAACTTTACGTATGCCATGCACATAAGCCACAATTTGGACATGGGAAAGCTGACAAGAAAAATCATCCCGCTCTGGCTGGCGGAAGTGGCTCCAAGTATCGTTTTATGCGTGCTGGCCTTCAGCAGAAGCAATCGTTTTTTTCGACTGTCTTTTATTAGTTTGAGTCTGTACGCCGCGATGTTCTTCTTTACCGGAAACATGTGGGAGCTTGCGAAATTCCTGCCCGCTTTTCTTGTGATGATCCCCATGGCGCTGCAAATCCTTACCGGTGAATTTGTCGAGAAGATATGAGCTGCAGGATGCATACTGCAACAACGTGTTTTGCCCTGGGCCACTGCGCCGGCAAAGCAACCGGCTCTATTTGTTCAGTACCTCGACCGTGTCGACCGATCCGCGCAAATACGGTTTCAGTCCCGCGGCTGTCAGTTCCTTTCTGGCAGTACCATCCCCTTTAAGATAGGCGTTGAAAAACAGCAGCGTCGCGGCCCGGACGACAGGCTGCACATCTTCACGAGCCAGGGCAGGCGCCATGCGATGATTGGAGCCCGTTGCGTCCGTAAACGCCGTGTGATCGGCGTTTGCGAGCCAGATCAGATACTTGTCCCCGGGTGGCCAGAGTTCGTACCCCCGGCGGCGATTCTCCGGTGTGGCGTTCAGCTGCTTGTCTTTACTGCCCGTGATGCCCAGCAGAGGGATCTTCAGCGACGCGTAGCTTTCTTCAATAAAAAGAGGCTCCCCCGGCCCCTGCGGAGAGAGAGCAACGCCGCAGACGACCCGCTTGTCGCGCAGGTCGGGTCCCAGCCCCTGGCCCGGCGCAACAGTTGGCTTAAGCCACTTCAGGGCCGGCCGCATGCCGGCAACGACCATCGTGGTATACGCGCCGAACGAATGCCCCATGACGCCCACATGTTTCATGTCCAGCCGCCCGCGAAGTTTGTCGTGCGACTTGTTCCATTCCTCGGCCCGGTCGATAGCAAAGCTGATGTCTTTCGGCCGCCCGAGCGCTTCATTGGCATCGTGCAATATCGTCTTTAGGTTTGCCAGGAGGCGAAGCGAGCGTGTTAAAGCTCCCGTGTTGCTGCCGATATGTTCCACGGCAAACACCGCGTACCCATGCGAGGCCAGATGGCGGTCTTGTGCGAAATTGGTATCCCAGTTACCGCCCACTCCATGCGACACGACCACGACCGGAAATGGCCCGGCACCGGCGGGCAAAAACGCCTTGATCGGCACTTTCCTGCCTCGGGTGGAATCGATAAGGTCCGGGAACTCGAGTATGTCCACCCCAAGCGTGCCGCCGGCAGAAAAATCGTTTGCTATCTGCACAGGTGCTTTCGCGGCATGAGAATGGTCTTGAGCAATTATGATCGCAAAGGCAAAAGCCACAGGTAAAAATCTGATGATTCGTTTCATTTTTCCGGCCATCTCTTTCTTAAGTTCATCAGGACAAATCAGGGACAGGTGCCCCTCTTTTTTCAAGCGATATTATAATCAGTGATTACCCGCTGTCTGCAGCTTGACAAACAGCCTGTCTCCGGCCGTGCATCCGAGCATTTCCGCGGCATTCATTAAATTGCGCGCGATCTGCAGTTTTCCGTCATGCCAGAAAAACGCAACCAGCCCGCCTTTTGGCACATCGCTGTAGGTTATGCCCAGCAGAACTTTATAGTCCTTCCGGTTAAACCGCAGCATAAAGGTATCGCCCTGTTTAATCCCGAGCTTTTCAAAATCCGCCGGCACAAAGCGGGTGTACAGATTGCCGTAAACGGGGTCTATCCACTTAACCGGCGCAGAGGCGCCGCCATCTTTAAATACAGCGTCGGAAGTCGCGGGAGCCTGCACAATCGTTATGCCTCGATTAAAGGCAACCGCGCCCTTTTCAGCATAGGCAATAAGAGCCCTGAAGGCTGCACGCCTTTCCTCATCATTCACATTGCAGTGGCCGTCGCGGCCCACCACCCATAGCGCGGGCCGCACTGCCTTGTCCTTCAAACCGTCAATATAGGCTTTAGGACCTTCTGCTTCGCTGCGATTTGAGAGAAAAAGTAGTGGCATAGCCGGATTGCCGGACAGGTTCGGGGCCAGAGAAAGGGCAGCCCCGATACACAGTATGCCGTCAAATTTGCCTTTGCAGGTTTCCGCCATGCGCGCGCCGATTGCGCCGCCCATTGATATGCCCGCAAGATATAACTTCCGCGGCCTGCCGTATTTCTCCATGGCAAACTCCCGCAGCTGCAGCAGGTCCTCGATTGCCTCATCAATTATGACGCCGTTGCGGCGGTAGCTTGTCGAGGCGATAAGCCAGCCCTCAGCCAGGAGCTTTTTATAAAACTGCTCCTGCAGATTGATTTCCGCCGTGACGGGCATTGCTTCCGTGCGCAGCCCATGGGCCAGAATGAGCATTTTTTTATTGTAGTTTGCCGGTGCGGCAATAAGAATTTGCGATTGGCCTAATTTTCCCCGGTAGCAGTCCGGGTCGGCGGCAATGGCGCTTGAGGAGAAAATAAGTAGAAAGGTAAGAAGTAAAACAATGCGTCGCATGATACAGCCTTTATATTAAACGTGTGCAGTGTCGAAGTCGAAGTACGCCTGCCAGGGCAAGCTAAATCCAGCGGCGCACAGCCTTCTTTAACATAAGATACTCCTGCCCGAACCTGGACTCCAGATATTTTTCTTCGCGAGAGATAACCCCAAAATGCAGAATGAGCGCCAAGGGAATTGTGATCAGCAGGGGTATCCAGCCATCAAGAATAAACCCCAGCCCGAGCTGCAGCAGGCACAGCGACAGATACATGGGGTTCCGGGTGAACCGGTACGGCCCGATGGTCACGATCCTCAGCACCGGCCGGTCCGGGCGTATATTAGTGCCGCTTATTTTCATAACAAGCACGGCCCAAAGCGCCAGCAAGCCGGCAATGCAGGCCAGGGCAATGCCAATCGGGAGGGAGAAGGAACCGCTCATTACCTGCAGGGGAAATAAAAAATGCAGCAGCCAGCCGGCCAGTGCGCACCCGAAAAAAATCAGCGGTGGCGGCGCGATTACGTTGGCATGATCTTTATCGGGCTTTGGTTCCATAGTTATTGTGCGCAGCAATTTTGATTATGTCTGCCGAGTGTGCGCAGGGTGCAGAGCCGCACCGTTGTAATGGTTGTATGGTTTAGTTAGTCTCAATCATTCCTGCCACGGGCCGGGGGCTTTCCATCTTGATCGAAAAGAATTGTTATCCGCCAGACACTGTGCAATCGGTCCAAGAAAAGAAGCAACGGCAGCAATAACTGTATCGAAATCTTCCGGAATATGCGCCATTCGTATTTTACGCATAAAAGCACGCCACTGGGCGGCTTTTATTGAGTCTTGTGAAAAGTCTGGACTAAACGCAACCGGTGACGGCACTATCAGTGTCTGGCGATTTGAAAACGTCTTTCTGACAGCTTTTGCCAATACCGAGCCATTAAAATCAAACCGTTGGGCCAACTGCCATAGGTCAAAAAAATCCTTCATCCGGCTGTTCAGCAAACCATGCTTTACCATCGCTTCAAATTTCTCCGCAACCGTACTTTCCATGCTATAGCCAGACATGCTCGCTGCAGGCAGATCAAGAAGCCCGGGATAACGACATCCCCAAATCCGACATCGACCTGAATACGTACTCGTGCTGTTCCCAGATTACCGTGAAACTTGATCCGCACGCCTTCATATTCAGCCTCCTCGGTAATGTGTTCCCCCTTGACGCTGCTCGACTGAAACAAGAGGCCATCCGGCTCAACTTCCTGCCGGCAGATTTCCTGAATCGCTCCGACAACGGAGTCCACGCTGTTGTCGAGCCTGCCAAGCATATCAATGTCCATGGTGGGCCGGGCTGCGGGAGCATCCCATACGGCAAGCATCAATGCGCCTTTGAGGACAAATGCGCCTGCATGCGGAGATTTTGATACCCGATAGAGAAACCGCTCCATGGCAAAATACTGAAGCAGTTCGCTGAACGGACGCCCCGTCTCCCTCGCCCGGTTTAATAAACGCTGGCGCACCGACGCAGCCATGTTTTTCAGCTGCGCTTGCGTCACAGCAGCGCCTCCAGATATGGCCGCATCAGTTTTTCCACGCGATTCATCCGGGCAAAATTCAGAATACGGTCTGAGTTAAAGCGCCTGCCCTGCCGGTAACGCCGCAGAGCCTCAATGGCGGTATCCAGCCCTATTTTATTGCGGTATTTAAAGCAGTCGGCCAGCGTCTTCTCTGGGCTGTACACTTTTACCTCAACACCGTCAACCGTATGCCGCTCAATGCCCTCTGAAAATGACGACTCCGGAAAACGAAATACGCGAACCGGAGGGTAGTCTATGCGCGGCGCCCGGGAATTTCGCCCGATAGCGAGATAAATTTCATGGGGTATTTGAGTTGTTATTTCATGAAAGGCAAGGGCCGAGATCAGACACAGCACGCCATTAGGTACGCGCAGGGCAACGGCAACAAGATCGGGGTTTCCAAGCGGCGGCAGATCGGCCAGCCGGTAAAGGCCGCGGCTCAGCTTTTCAATAGCGCCCGCCTCCAGCATATCGTAAAGCATCCGGGGGTGCATCCCCGCACGGATCAGTTCAGCGGTTCGGGCAGTACCGCCGAATTTCTTAAACAGCTTCATGGGCTTGCTATAGTCTTTTGCCTGCATTATCATAAAACTTAACAGGATAGTAAAGCAACCATTTATATATTTTTGGAGTCATTATTATCCAAAGCAGAGATGTTTGCAAGTCTTTCTTTTTTATTTTCCAGGCAAGCTTCCAATCGGGAAGGACTGAGAACAAATTCGCAAGATGCGCAACCGCACTTTATTAATGGCGTTCCGGCGCAATGGATATTCCGGAACACCGACTAATGGCCGTACTTGCTCGCGGTATCATGCAATCAACAGACTGACTCGTTTCCCAAGGCCGTCTTCAAAAATTCTGTACAGTGTAGAGAGTTGAATATCGGCTTTTCCGTTTTCAAGCCGTGAGATATAGCTTTTTTTTGTGCCTATTTTTGCCGCAAGCTGCTCCTGTGTGAGGTGAGCCTCCTGCCTGGCCTCTTTAACCATTTCACTTATGACAAAATACTGCGCTTTCTGTTCAAAGTCATCTCGTTTCGGCGCACCGATTTTGCCGTATTTGATTTCCAGCAGTTCATCAAAATTTTTTGCTGCTTTTAATTTTACGTTTTTCATTTTTTACCCTTATGTTCAAAATATTCCCTCATGAGTTTTGCGGCAAGATCGATCTCCCGTGCCGGAGTCTTCTGCGTCTTTTTTTGAAAAGCATTAAATAGAACAACCAGGCTGCCGCCATCAAAGCAGCAGAATATTCTGTGCGCACTCCCGCCAAACTCGATCCGGATTTCAAATAATCCGTCGGTGCCTTCAATGTGCTTTAAAAATTTATCAGGGATTCGTTCGACAGTCGTGATTAACTTGAAAACATATTCGATTTTTTCCTGCAACCGGCCAGGCAGAGAACGATAGTATCGCACAAAGTGTTCGCCATAAAATATGATTTCGCGCTCTTTCTCCATATGTATATTGATAACTTATAAGTTAACACTTTTCAATATTTATTTTTTCGATGTATGGCTGATGTGTCACAATGATGATTCGGCCCGCATTGTAGCGGCGGTTGTCGAAGGCGAAGTCCGCCGTGGCAAACCAGTGCAAAAGCAAAAAAACGGTTGGAGATGAAAACCATCACCCGCTTGACGCCAGCCCAACCCGACCTGCGGGCTGCATGCCGGCTTTATTCCTATTGACAGTTACGAATGACCTGTTTATATCTAAACTCATAGCACAACAAATTGATCTGAGGAAATACTTATGAGTTCCATTATCGTTTCACCAAAAAACAGCAGCGAGCAGAGGCTTTTAAACGAGCTGCTTCTTAAAATGAACTTCCGGTTTAAAACCATATCAGATGAATTTAAAGAAGATCTGGCGCTTGCTGAATTAATGAAAGAGGCAGACCGGTCAAAAAAGGTAAAACGGTCAACGATCATGAAAAAGCTTCACACGGGCATATGAAAGTTGAATTCCTATCGCATTTCGGTCGGGATATCGATAAAATACAAGACGCATCTTTTAAAAACAAACTTGCGTCCATTATAGAACAGGTTGAGCAGGCTAAAGCCATTTCTGAAGTTCCCAATATAAAAAAAATTGTCGGGGGGGGCACAATAGGGACGGTTGTGAACCGCCCAAAAAAATCATTTATTTAATTGCCAAGTGTCGTTCCTCATCCGGCCTACGGAACAGTCATTAATTGTCAAAAATCCTCTTTGGTCATTTTAATCATGAAAACGTTTTTTTAGAATGTTGTAGAAATTTTCTCGCGTGCCGACCATTAATACAAAAACCGTTTGCGTGGTCTTATCAACCATGTATGAAATTCTGTAGTCAACCTTGTTTTGCCGGAAATGATAGGAATAAAGTCCTCCAAGATCGCCGTGAAGGGCGTCGAAAGCGAAGGGGTTTGTAAGTATTTTTTGGATATGAACTGTCCGAATCTCTTCTATGACAGGCCTATCCAGTTTTTTTAAATCCTTTTTAACCCCAGGGTGATATTTGTCTTCAAACATTAAAGACCTCGTCACGCGACAGGGCTTTAACTTTTTTCTGCGCTATATCTTTTTTCCTTTTCAATAGTTCTTTGCCTTTATCGGTAAGCAGGTCAGTAAGGGCCTCCAGCTCTTTTTTGTTCAGCTTTTTTATCGTATCGGCAATGATTTCAAGACTGACTGTTAGTGTCGGCATAATTTTTTCCTTCAATAAAAAAGTTCATAATGAAAAAAGTATAAGACTGGGGCGATTATGTGTCAATATAAATGACCCTTTCCAGGTAAGGCATGCAGGTGCTGGATGGCTGGGACAACAATGACGCCGAGTCCGCTCGCATGATCAGCATGATCAATATCCGCCTGTCATCCCTCTACCGGAAATTAAAAGACAGCGAAGAATTGTGGTCAACAGCCACTCGTTTTTTCCTTCGCCCACCCTCAATAAACATGTAAATAACGGGACAGGTTTATTTTCTGGCATTTTCGTCTTTACGACAATAAAAAGGCATGCCGTTATGTGGCATGCCCGTTAAGTTAAAATTTTCTATCCGCAAATCTGCTGTGTTGAAAAAACATCGAAGCCCCCTGCTTGTTTTTCAAAACCCTATTTCATTACGGCAATAATGTCAATCCGAAGAAAAGATGATTTCAGGGTGAAATGAGGCCTCCTGCTCTGCGGGTGGCCGCCGGCTTGGTAGCATGCACGGCAAGCCGCAACCCCGATTCTGATAAAAGGGCCTGAAGAGTTGCAAGAGTCGGATTTCCTTTGGGCGACAGGGCAACATAAATACTTTTTCTGTTTATTTTTGTTTTGCGCGCAAGATTCGTCATGCCCCGGGCGTCGCAAACGTCACGAAGCGCAAGAAGAATTTCTTCCCTGCTCCCATCCTCAAAAACGGCATTAAGATATTTTTCCGCAAATTTGGGGTTCTTCAACTCTTCAAGCAAATCCGCTTTAAAGTCTCGCGCTCTTGGCTTGTTCATTGGTGGTAATCCTTTTGCTGCGCTCTGGCGTATTTTTCATATTCGGCCCAATATTTTTGAGCCAGCTTAATATCCTTATCCTGGGTTCTTTTACTGCCGCCACAAAGAAGAATAACAATTGTGCCGCCTTCATTGCCAAAATAGACTCGATAGCCGGCTCCAAAATCAATTTTTAATTCATGCACCCCTTCGCTGACAGATTTACAGTTATTAAAGATACCAAGGGATAAACTTCTTACATAACGATATATGCGCGCTTTGGTTTGAATGTCTTTAATGCCGTCAATCCATTTTTTAAACGGGCATCTGCCAGCTGTTGTTACATATTCAATAACTTTGATGTTTTCCATCCAGTGCCTTAATACAGTTAATTGTGGCATATATGCCACAATGTGTCAATGCCAAGTTTTGTTGCGCCTAGTCAGTCTGTAGGGTGGGCTGCGCCCACCATTTTAATCGGTGGGCGCAGCCCACCCTACAACTATTAATGCTTTCCAATTGATATGCCTACATAACGAACAAACATGCCAGCAACCCGCCTCACATAAAGCTCACCTTCATAATCGAAAAATCATCCTCGAGGCCAGGGAAGCCCTGGGCGGTTTCAAGCGTGGCGTAGAGATCCTTGAGATCGGTCTCGCCTGCGGCGGGTTGGGCAAAAAATTGCTTCAGCCTGTCCTGGCCCCAGAGCGTGTTGTCGGGCAGGTGCACTTCGTGCACGCCGTCGGAAAAAATGTAAAGCCGCGCGGGCGCGGTGATGGCAACCGAGCTGCTTTTGTAGGTAATGTCGGGCATGCCGCCGACAAGCATATTGGGCGTTGAAATGTCGGCGCAGCCGCCGGCGCCGTCAAAGAGCAGGGCCTGGGCATTGCCCGCGCTTGAATACTCAAGAACGCCGGTCGACTTGTTGTACACGCCGTACCACATGGTGAAATAAAGATTATTGTGGTTCTCCATCTGGAACGTTTCATTGAGCATATACAGCACCTGCGACGGCACGTGAAAATCGGTGTTCGGCAGCGACTGCGAGCGCAGCACATTTAAAACCGATACCGACAGCAGCGCAGGCCCCACGCCGTGGTCGCACACATCCAGGAGATACAGGGCAAAGTGCCCGCCGTCCAGCCAGTGATAGCCGAAGGCATCACCTCCCAGATGGGCGGACGGGACAAAGTGCCAGTCCGTGCGGATCGGGCCGTCGGTAACGGGCGGCGGCAGAAGCGACACCACATGCTCCGCAGCCTGGGCAAGCTCAGAGGCCAGGGCCTGCTGGCTTTTCAGGAGCGCGTCGTAGGCCTCGTTGCGCTCAAGCAGGTTGATATAGCCCCGGGAGTGATAGCGGATGCGGGCGATGAGCTCGATCTTGTCGGGCAGCTTCACCAGATAATCATTTGCGCCAAGGGCGAAGGCCTCGGCCTTGGTAACCGCCTCTTCCTTGGTAGAAAGCACGATGAGGGGCACATCCTTGAGCTTGGGATTAGCACGGAAAAATTTCACCAGCGTCAGTCCGTCGATTTCGGGCATCACGAGATCCTGCAGAATCACGGTCGGAGATATCTCTCCGGCCACGGTAATGGCTTTGGTCGGGTCCTGGCAGTAGTGAAACACAATATCCTCTTCAGGGGCAAGCATGCGCCGCACCTGTTCGCCGACTATCATTTGATCGTCGACAAGAAGGACGGTTATTTTGTGGGAGCCAAGTGAGCCTGTTTTTAGAAGTGGTGCGTTGTTCATAGTGGTCCTTTGTTAGGTACGTCAGACGTGATGAATTTACAATTAGTCGTCACCCCGGTGAAAACCGGTGTCCAGAATAGAACACAATGCATCGTACCTCTGTATAAAATTCCTGGATTCCGGCTTTCGCCGGAATGACGAATTTTTGATTTTTAATCCTGAATCCCTATTGCCGTACTCAGGGCGTATGCCATACGCCCCTACGAATTTCAAACCTTTTGCCTATCTCTGTGCCCTCTGCGCCTCTGTGGTGATCCCTCGTGTTGCGAATTTCAGCATCACCTCGGCAATGTCGGCCGGCGGCAGTATTTCAACCGCGGCATCAAGCTCGGCTGCGGCGCGGGGCATGCCGTATATTATGCAGCTTGCCTCACTCTGGGCAATGGTGTGCCAGCCGCTGCGCCGCAGGCTCAGAAGCCCGCGGGCGCCGTCGCGGCCCATGCCGGTGAGCAGCACCGCCATATCCCGTCGCGGCCAGTAGCGGGCAAGGCTTGCAAAAAATTCATCGACCGAGGGCCGGTACGGATAATCGCGCGGCTCCGGCGTATAGTGCAGGCAGCGGTCAGACCCGAGCACCAGGTGATCATTGGTGCCCGCGACATATACCGTATCTTTGGCAAGCGGCATATTTTCAAGGGCCAGCTGCACGGGCAGGTTGCACTGGCTGTCAAGCCAGTGGGTGAGGCCGCCGGCGAACTGGCTGTCAACATGCTGCACAATGACAATGGCAGCTCCTGGCCGGGCGGGCAGAAAGCTCAGGATATCGGCCAGCACGCGGGGCCCGCCGGTTGACGAGCCGATGGCGATAAGAGGGGGAAGACCGCTTGTATCCCGCGAGGGCGGCGCCTGTGCAGCAACCGGAATTTTTTCAACGGGCGCTTTGCCCATGAACTTTGAAATAGTGGAGATTTTTTTCAGCAGCTCATCGCCGCCGCTGATTTTATTACCCGCGCCGAAATTGGGCGTGCACACGGCATCAAGGGCGCCGTGGCCCATGGCCTCAAACACCTTGGCTGCATTGCCCTCGACGGTTGCCGTGACGACAAGAATCGAACAGGGAGAGCTGCGCATGATCTCGGCTGTCGCCTCGACGCCGTCCATCACCGGCATGATGAGGTCCATGAGGATAAGGTCCGGCCGGTCAACGCGGCATTTTTCCACTGCCTCGCGGCCGTTTAAGGCTATCCAGGCCACCTCATGGCCCGGCGCGGCATTGATCACGCGGCGCAGGGCCTCGACGGCCATCATGAGATCATTAACGATTGCAATGCGCATGTGTGCTCAATTTAAAATATAATAGAGAGAACAGAGGACGGAAATCGGAAGTCGGAATAAAAATAAAAAAAATTTTTACTGATCTCTGCCCTCCGGCCTCTGCCCTCTGCCTCCATCACGCCTCACCGATCAGGTCCCGTACGGCGGTTATCAGCGTATCGTCATGAAAGCTGCTTTTTGCCAGATAGTAATCGGCGCCGGCTTCAAGCCCCAGCAGCCGGTCTTCCTCACGGTCCTTGTAGGACACGATCATGACCGGCAGCTCGCGCAGGCGCGGATCCTGCTTGATCCGGCGCACCATTTCAATGCCGTTCATGCGCGGCATGTCGACATCGGAGAGCACGAGATCAAAGGCCGCGCTCTGCAGCATGTTCCAGCCGTCAACGCCGTCAACGGCAACGGTTACCTCATAGCCGCGGTTCTCCAGAATTTTGCGCTCCACCTCGCGCACGGTGAGCGAATCATCAACGATCAGCACGCGCTTGCGCAAGGCTGCCTGCTCTTTGAGACGGTCCATTTTATAGGGCTTGCCCTGCGTGAGCAGATTATCTATGGCGCGCACCAGATCATCGGCGTCAAGGATCAGCACGGGCGAGCCGTCCTCAATAATCGCACCGGCGCTGATCGCGGGTATGCTTCCGAGGCGCGCGTCAAGCGGGATGACCACAAGGTCCTGCTGGCCGATAAAGCGGTCCACCACAAGGCCGTAGCGGTTGAGCCGGTCGCTGATCACGGCAATGTGAATTTTTTCCCGCGTCCGGCCGCCATGGCTAAGGCCAAGAACCTGGGCCGCGTCAATGATGCCGACTGATTCGCCTTCAAGCGAGTAGAACTGGCGGTCTTCAAGGGAGCCGAGCTCGGTTTCCGCGACTGCCAGAATGCGGTCAATGCGGGTGAGCGGCAGGGCATAGGGCTCGCCCGCGATTTCGACCAGCAGCGTGCGCAGCACCGACAGGGTCAGGGGCAGCTGCAGATAAAACACCGTGCCCTGGCCGGGCTGGGAGTCAACGCGCACCGTGCCGCCCACTTTCTGCGCCATGGTAAACACTATATCAAGCCCTACGCCGCGGCCGGATATTTCGGTGACTTTTCCCGCCGTTGAAAAGCCCGGCAGAAACAGAAACTCCATAAGCTCGGTTGTAGTGAGGCCTGCCGCAATGTCAGCCGTGATATAGCTTTTTTCAACGACTTTCACGCGCAGGCGCTCGGGGTCGATGCCCCGTCCGTCATCGCGCACCGAGATAGTGAGCATGCCTGCGCGATGGGCCGCTTCAAGCACGAGGCTCCCCTCGGGCTGCTTAGCCGCTGCAAGCCGCTCGGCAGGTGTTTCAAGGCCGTGGTCCACACCGTTGCGCAGCAGGTGCGTGAGCGGGGCTTCAAGCTTTTCCAGTATATCGCGGTCAACACGCGTTGCCTCGCCCTCGATGCGGAAATCTATTTTTTTGCCCGAGTCTTTCGCAAGATCGCGCACCATGCGCGAAAATCCGTGCAGGCCATCGGCAAAGGGCCGCATGCGGCTGGCGACGACTTCGTCATAGAGATGCTCTGCCGTGCGCTCGATGCGCCGCGAGAAAAGGTCAAAGCGCTGAATATGCCCCAGCAGCTGGTCGCTTGCCCGCTCAAGCCCCTGCAGCACTTCGTGCAGCCTGAGGCGCACGGTATCGATTGCCGCACCCGTCTGCGCCTGCTCAAAAAGCCCGGCAAGCATGCTCCCGAGGTCCCGGTGGCTGTTCTTTAAGGCAAGCAGGTCCGCGGCGAAAGGTTTCAGGGAGCGGGCCTGCACCAGCGATTCCCCGGCATAGCCCATAAGCCGGTTGAGATTGTCCGCAAGTACGCGCACAAAGCGCTCGTCGTGCTGCTCGGGCCTGTGCTCGGAAGCAGGCGCCGGCGCGGGGGTGTCAGGCGGCGGTGCGGCTGGAGCAGTCGCGGCAGGCTGCTCGGTCAGCCCTTTTCGCAGCGCGCCTACGAGCTCCTGCAGCTGCGCTGAATTATCTGTTATCCAGGGCGCGAGCTCCCCGGTTGCAAGCCCTGCCAGGTGTTTGAAAATATCATTGCCCTTTAAAAGGCTGTCGATGTGCCCGGCGCTCAAAGTCAGCTTACCGTGCTGCGCGGCTGAAAGCATATCCTCCATGGCATGGGCAAGGCCCACGCAGCCGTCAAGCCCCACGATGCGGGCCGCGCCCTTGATTGAATGGGCCGCCCGCATGAGGGGCTCGATATTCTCCGGGGTCTGCTGCGCTTCGACTTCCACAAGACCGCTTTCAAGAATCCGGCTGTGGTTTTCGGCCTCGATCCGGAACAGATCCAGCATTGAAAAATCTGAATAATCCGTGCTCATCCCGCGGTGCTCCCGGCAAGGGCTTCAAAAAACAGCTGCTCATCCAGAAGCCCTATTGTTGTGTCATCTAGCGTGAACAGGCCGCTGGTGAGTGCGGAAGGTGATTTTGCAACCGTTACCGGCGGCTTTGTTATGGCGCCGGGTGCTATGCGGTTCACTCCCCGTATAGCATCCACCATGAGCACATAGCGGTGCGCGCCCCTCGCCGCCACGATCATGCGGCGGTAGGCCGCGGGCTCGGTCGGCAGCCCCACCACCGGGGCCGGGTCAACGCACAGCAGCAGCTCGCCATTGATATTTGCCAAGCCCTTAAAAGTATCACCGCTGCGGTATGGCACGCTGTGCACGGGCCGCAGATCGGTTATTTCCTGCAAAAAGGCGGTTTTCAGGGCAAACCATTCGCTACTTACTTTGAAAACCACAGCGGAAACCGTGCCCGCGGGCTCGACCTCTTTTTCCCGGCTGAGAAGCTCGGTCCACTGCTCGCGTTCGGCCTCGGGTTGCGGCCGGTCAAAAAGAAGGCGCCCCGCCCGTGCGTATTCCGGGCAGTTGCGGCAGTGAATAAGCTCTGGCAGGCGCTCGCAGGCGCCGTCGCCAAAAACGCCTATTGTTTTGCAGCAGAGCTTTTCCGTCATGCGGTTTCCTTATGCAGCCGCCTGGCCCGCTGCCTGAAGCGCGCGGCCTTGTCGCTGCTGCCCTTGTGTTCATATAAAAGGCTTAAATGCACCAGTGCATCATAGCAGGCCGGGTCAAGATACACGGCCCGCAGAAAAAACCGCTCCGCGGCATCGGCGAGATTTCGGGCCTGGCTGATTTCGCCCATGAGGCAGTGGGCCTGCGCGTTCAGGCTGCCTGCGGTCTCAAGATATTTTCCGCACAGGGCTGCTGCTTTTTCAAGCTTCCCCCGGTCGGCAAGACCCCGAACCGCGGCAAGCATGTCCTGCGCTGGCTCTGCGGCTTTTGATTTTTCATTTTTAAACACCTTGGGCCGGCCGGGGGAAGCTTGAAAAAGCAGCAGCCCTGTGCGGAAA
>Ga0118677_10008926_pt1 | contig 15867 bp, 13 predicted proteins | sample AliMusrvi5mmetaG_FD_86154 | JGI IMG/M metagenome (GOLD analysis project Ga0118677, IMG submission 86154) | reverse complement strand
ATTGGGTTAGCACGCAGTTGTCGGGTTTATGGAGCGCCGGAAAGGATACCTATCCCATTAATGGAAAAGAAATGCCTGCAGGAGCAGCGCCGTGGCAGGATATGACCGTGACCGTCCTGGGTTGCCTTTCAGTTCTCATCCTGGTCTCAGCAGTCATTCTAATCATGGCTTCACGAAACAAGAAATAATAGAGCAGTCAAAAATGAAAAAAAACAACTTTTTCAAGGCAGTACTCATGATTCTGCTTTCAGTGTCCATCCTATCCGTCTCGGCACAAAAATCATCCGATAAGGTTAAAAGCGAAATCATCAGAGCATTGGAAATATGGAACAATGCGGCAAAAACCGCAAATTTGGAACTGGCTTTGACACTTTTTGACGACTCCCCGGATATAATGCTTGTAGGTTCTGCCAACGGAGAAGTATCCAAAGGCAAGGATCAGGCTAAGGTATGGCTTTCCCAGATCTTTGGCTTTGCAGGTTTTTCATGGGAGATGAACCGGGTCGACATTGACAGTAATGGAAAAACCGCCTGGATTTTTATGGAAGGGAAAATGATCGTCAAGTTTCACGCAGGAGGAACGAAAATAACCCCTTACAGGTTCACAGGCATCATGGTGAAGAAAAAAGGGGTATGGAAATGGAGACTGTTTGACGGATCAGTGCCTCAGGGAGAATAACTTATTTAAACCATCGCAAAATGCATTGGACTTGAATACAAACAGGAAAAAAACGATGATTGGATGTACTTTACCATGACCGAAAAGAAATAGCGGATGGGTCAGATTGGTATTTACTATCTTAATTGATCCGTAACGGATTGCAAAACTGGAAATTATTTAAACAATGAAAGCGAATCATAACGGTTCTTCCAATCCTGTTGCTTCCCGCATCCCCGTGCATCCTTCGGTATTCACCCTGCTGTTAATCCCTTATGGGATAATGTCAGGTTACGTGACTGTTACACTCGCTTATCTGTATACAAAGGGAGGAATTCCCTTGGATAAAGTGGCTGAATTGGTTGCAGTAATTCTACTTCCACACATTTTTAAATTTATCTGGGCGCCGCTTGTAGACTCTACGCTCTCTTTAAAGAAATGGTACCTGATTTCCAGTGTAGCAAGCGCTTTGGGAATTCTGGTTACAGGCATTCTCCCAGTCAGGGAATCCAGTTTGCCGCTTTTAACAGTCATCGTGATTTTCATCAATTTCATGATTACCTTTTTAGGAATGTCAACCCAGAGCCTTATGGCCTATGATGTTCCGGAAGAATTAAAGGGACGTGCCAGTGGTTATTATAATGCAGGGAATCTTGGAGGAGCAGGTTTGGGAGGAGGTGCCGGACTATGGCTGGCCCAGAGGTTGCCGGAGGAATGGATGGTCGCATCCCTACTTGCCTTTGTCTGTTTATTCTGCAGTATCGGGCTTTTGTTCTTAAAAGAACCGAAGTCCACGATTCGTGATCACAGCATGACCAAAACCTACCGGAATCTTTTCAATGACGTGTTCTGCACTCTGAAAACAAGGTTGGGAATTCTGGCCATGCTGCTTGCTTTTTTAACCCTTGGCACCGGCGCTGCGCAAAATTTGTGGTCGGCAGTTGCTGCTGACTGGCATGCAAGCGCTGATACTGTAGCACTGGTGACGGGTACAATCGGCGGGTTGCTTTCCGCCCTTGGATGCCTGATTGGAGGATGGATTTGTGACAGGATCAGCCGGCAGGGGGCTTATCTGACTTTCGGACTTATTGGTGCCCTGTGTGCAATTGGGATGGCCTATTCCCCAAAAACTGAATGGATGTACATCATCTGGACTTCCGTGTATGCTATCGCTGTGGGATTATCGTATGCTGCTTTTAGCGCTTTCGTTTTGGAAATTATAGGTAAAGGCGCTGCAGCAACCAAATACAATATCTATGCGGCACTTTCCAACTCCCCCATATACCTGATGATCTACATCGAAGGATGGGCACACACACGCTGGGGCTCAACCGGAATGCTGAATATTGAGGCAGTATTTGCCGTATTGGCTATTATTTTATTTCTCATTGTGCAAACTATCATGAAGGAAAGAAAAAGTATATCGCTTGAAATTCTCACGGTTCCCCTGCCAAATCTTGAAATTTGATGGGATTATGGGAATATCACTTAACAAAAAGAGGCGGAAGTGAATCGCCTCTTTTTTGCATAACCAATACTAAATATTTTTAACAAATATCTTTATTTGATCCGAATGGATGGCGCTGCCAACATGATTCCCTGAGCATTGCCAAAAATCATGGAGGAGAGGTTGGCGATAAACGGTGACATACCATCCGAATCATAGAAAATCCGGCCCTGTCCATTTGCGATCCAAAGATTGCCCGGATCGCCGTGGTCATCCACCATAAAGAGCCCATCATAGAGGTCCTTGATACCCGTTGAAGTCATTGTGCCTGAAAAAATCTCAACCATGTCGGCGCTCTGACCGGAAGCAGTGTAAGTAACCTGCATAAATACTGAGAAATTATTACCGCTTCCTGAAATGAACGCTCCTTTACCAGATCCGGTTCCTCCGCCGCTTCCCATCTCTGCAAAGTCCATTTTCAGGGAAAGCGCGGTATTGTCCTGGTTGTAGAAATGAATGTTCATGTCATAAAAGACTGTCCCAGCAGAATAATCGTTCGGAACATTGGAATTCTTTAGGGTACGCGGGGATAGTTTATAAAAATTGACAAGGTTCGGAGGAGTCTTTCCGGAGTAAATCGGCATTCCAAGGTTCGTCATGGTCGTGATTATATTGTCTGGAACGATGTTTTTAACATCCTGGCTGAGTGTCGTAACAACAATCTCATTCCCGTACACGGTTCCCGCACTGTTGGTGGCATAGGCCCTTAAGTAATAGGTTGTACTTACGGCCAGACTTGCAGCAGTGCTTGTAAATGTTCCTGCTCCCGTGCCGTCGCTGGTTTTGCTGCCGGAGATGGTTGGCCCGGTTGCCGTAGCCCAGCATATACCGCGAGCTGTCACGGTTGCTCCACCGTCGGATGTGATATTTCCTCCGGCAGTAATCGAGCCTGTTGTGATAACAGTGGCAGCGGTAGTTGAAATTGTAGGAAGAGCCACAGCCTTGAAGGAAACTTCATTCCCGTAGGCAGTGCCGACAGAAGAGGTCGCATAAGCCCTGACATAGTAAGTTGTGCCAGTAGTCAGACCTGTTATTGAACTGGTAAAGCTTCCTGTGCCGGTGCCATCCGACGTCTTAGAACCTGCAGTCGTCGGACCTGTTGTGGTTCCCCAGCATACGCCCCGTGCGGTAATGGTACCTCCCCCGTCAGCAGTGATATTACCGCCGCTTGATGCACCCGCTCCTGTACCAGAGGTTACGGCCGTAGTGGTCAAAGTAGCCAATACAGCAGGTGTTGTCGAGGTAACCTGCTCTCCGTACGATGTACCGATACTGTTGGTTGCGTAAGTTCTGAAATAATAGGTCTTACCCGGAAGCAAACCGGTTATGTTACTTGTAAAATTGCCTGTTCCGGTACCATCGGACGTTTTACTGTCAGAAATGGTCGGGTTTTGGTTGAGACCGTAGACGACTCCCCTGGCAGTGATTGGATCACCTCCGTCATCTGAAACAGTTCCGGTGATAGTTGCTGTAGTCGCAGTGATAACTGCTGATGAAGTGACTGATGCGACAGTAGGTGATACTTTAGTTACCTCAGTTTTTTTGCATCCTCCCAAAACCAGGAAAAAGATGCTGATAAACAGAATTTTTTTCATTGGATCATTTCTTAAGTTAATCGGATCAAAAGGATGAACATAGAATCTATCAAATTTATCAAACTATTTTCAAAAAGAAGTAGCCCGTTTGAGTCATTTTTCGCTAAAAATGAACATAAATAAACCAATTTCGATGGATTAGCGGGATAAACGCTGCCAACAAAACTGAACGGGCACAACCAAAGAAAACATCTGTAAAAGAAAAAAGTAGGGTAAACCCAATTTCATACGGTAATAGGTTAATAACAATTTAGTACAACATGAAGGACATATCCGTCATAATAGTCAATTACAAGGGAGGTGACAAGCTTAAAAGATGTCTTCAATCCCTTCAAGATATAGCAGACAGCCGTTTTTCGTTTGAGGTAATCATCGTTGACAACAAGTCAAATACAGGAAGAAAGGCCGAATTTTTAGCACTGTTTCCACAATTCACCTTCATCCCCAACACGGGAAACAATGGTTTCGCCAATGGCTGTAATCTGGGAGTTTCCTATAGCAATGGAACTAACTTGTTGTTTCTCAACCCTGACACCAATGTCAATGCGGATGCCCTCTTCGATATGCTGGAAGAAATCAGGGTCAGGCCTGAGTATTCCATTGTCACCTGCAGCCAGGTCAGGGAAAACGGTTCAAAAGACCGGCCATATGGGCAGTTTCTGACCATATTTACCCTAACAGGATGGCTGAGGGCCATCAGAAATGTATTTGCCGGAAGCCTCGAGAAAACCGTTGACCAGACCATGCATTACGTCTATCCCGACTGGGTATCAGGATCTGTACTCATGATCAGGAAGGATAGTTTTCTCCGGCTAGGGAAATGGGATGATGATTTCTGGATGTATTATGAGGATGTGGATTTGTGCCGCAGAGCCAAACTCATGCAGGGTGAAATCGTCAAACTGAAAAGCGCTGAAGTCGGACATTTGCATGGTGGCTCCTCAAGATTGAACAAGGAGATTACCGTGATGACCAAAACGGAAGTTCATGTTTCGCGTCACGTTTATATCGCGAAACATGAAAAAGCGGATCATGCAGCTTTTATGCACCTGATACTGATTTTGAACAATCTGGTACTGAAGTTACCTTCAGCCATTCTTGGAACGATACTGTTTTTTATCCCGCATTGCAATATTTGTGCGATTACTTACATCAAACTGGCGCGATATTACCTGAATGTGCTCAGAACAGGAATCTGGATAAGTCCCAGATCTGTAAACTATTCCGCATGGGAGCAGGCCTCCGTAAGGTGTATTGCCTATTCGGAATTCGAAGAGGCTTTTCCGATGGAGTGGTAATATATTTTCTTTGCTTTTCCGGATGCGATTGTTGCAATTTCTGAGTAATTCAGACAATGTACAATCCGGCATCTAAGGATGAAAACGTTGGATTTCGATTTTTGAGAGTCAAAACCTTTTCGTAGATTCGGGCTTCCAAAAAGTAAAGGGAAATTGACACAAGAGGAGTTTAAAAATATATTCGATACGCATTTTAACGACGTTCGTAACTATATTTACTATCGATCGGGCGATAAAGAACAGGCAAATGAAGTAGCTCAGGAGGCGTTTATGATTTTATGGGAGAAGAAAGAACTGATTAAAGACATAAACATCAAGGCTCTATTATATAAAATTGCAGGTAACGAATTAATTAACCAATACAGAAGACAGAAAGTCCACCAGAAGTTCCAGACCAAATCAGTTGATGAAACCTTTGGGGAGAGTCCTGAGGAAATAGCAAGTTACAAAGAGTTAAGCATGAACTATGAACTTGCCCTTCAAAATCTTCCGGAAAAGCAAAGGATCGTTTTTCTGATGAGCAGAATGGACGGATTGAAAAACAATGAAATAGCGGATCATCTTGGATTATCTGTAAAAGCAGTTGAAAAAAGAATGAAAAATGCCCTGAACTTTATAAAAAAAGCAATAGGCTACCATCAATGACCAAAGCACTTATAAAAGAATTTATCGAAAACGAGAATATGGGGCAGTTTCCTGAAATCGATCTGAATTACACGGTTTCGAAGGAGGAGGCATGGAACAATCTGATGACCAGGATGGATAGGCCTATTGAGTCAGGGCGCAAAATATCCATGAATCCTGTTTTCAGACTTGCACTGGCGGCTTCCTTTCTATTGCTTGTGGGCGTTACTTCTTTCTTCAGATTCTATACCAAAACATTTGTTTCAAAAGCGGGAGAGCATCTGACCTGTGCGCTCCCCGATGATTCGTATGTTGAATTAAATGCAGGATCATCACTTCTGTACCATCCCTTTTGGTTCAATGTATCAAGGACAGTCGATCTCCAAGGCGAGGCCTTTTTTCAAGTGACACACGGCAACCAGTTCAAAGTTCATTCAGATTTGGGTGAAACGACTGTTCTGGGTACCAGTTTCAATATCTTTTCAAGGGAAAACGACTACAATGTCACCTGTTTTACGGGGAAAGTTCAAGTACTATCTTTTGCTAAAAATGAAAGTGTACTTCTGTATCCGAATGAACAGGTTTACATCGGCAAGGAAGGCAGTCTTCATTTAATTCACGAGGTTAAATCACCCGCGGTAATTTCATGGCGCGACAACAATTTCTTTTTCACCGGAGCATCTGTTACTTCTGTACTTCAGGAGATTGAACGTCAATACAACATTAAAATTCAATTTAAAGGAAACCCTGGCTTGACCTACACAGGAAATTTTTCAAAAACATTATCTGAAAAAGAGGTTCTCGATTTGGTTTGTACCTCTTTAGGCCTTACTTTTGAAAGTAGTTCGAAAACTGAATTCCGGATTAATTAATTTCCAAGGTCTGATGCGGATTGTTTCCTTCACCATCTTTCTTATACTATTATTCTCAGTTTCATCTGCATTTGCACAAAATGTTGAGATTGTTACAAATAATGATCCACTCAATAAAATTTTGACTGGACTCAGGGATCAGTATCACCTTCAGTTTTCATTTAATGACCAACTGCTTTCACAATACAAAATAACAGTCAGAAACTCATACAATACTCCTGATGAAGCCATAAAGTCACTGATCAGCGGACTTCCCCTGACCTGCAATAAACGGGGAGAAGTCTATATGATCCTCCCAGTAAATAAAGCGATAGAACCAAAGAATTACTTGCTTTCGGGCACAATATCGGAGGCAAAAACGGGCGAGCCACTCTCCTATTCCCAGATGCTGATCGACGATCGGGTATTGGTTTCTGATCTGAAAGGAAGCTTTTCATACTCTTCTAAAAAAGACTCCGCCTTTCATCTGAAAATTATTCATCTTGGATATTATATACTTGATACGGTGCTTGTTGCCGGAACCAATCACCATTTAAAGATGGTTCCTTCCAGTATTGGTTTGCGGGAAATTGTCATCCTGAGAAAATCTCCGGACCGAACCACACTGGTTGGTAATGTTGCCGGCTCCATGCGACTCAACCACCAGGTATCCAGATATCTGCCCGGAAATGATGATAATTCGATATTCACATTGCTTCGCCTGATGCCCGGTATCCTGGCCTCGAGCGAACTGTCTAATGGCCTGATTATCTGGGGTTCCTACGAGGGACAGAGTCAAATTATGTTGGATGGATTTAATATCTGGGGATTAAAATGTTTTGATGATGACATCGACGCCGTCAATCCGTTAATAGCCAAGGATGTTGAGGTTTTCAAAGGGGGCTTCGATGCAACACTGGGTGACCGCGTGGGAGGAATTGTCCGCATCAACGGTAAAACCGCAAACATGGTAAAGCCTTCCGTCAGTCTCAACGTTAACAATGTGACAACCAATGGGATGGTTGAATTGCCTCTGTGGAAAAACAGTTCGCTGCTTTTGTCATTCAGGCAAACATTCTATAACCTCTACAACTCCAAAAAGGTAATTCCAAATACAGTAGAAAAAGCTTTGGCAAGTAAACCATCTATTGATTATACCGTTTTCCCAGATTATAACTTCAGGGATGCCAACATTAAATTTACGACCACCAACGATAGGGGCGATCTCTTTTACATCAGCAGTATGGCAGGAGATGACCGTTTCAATTACACAATCAACGAACAATCTACAACCAATACGCTTTTCAAAACTAACTCAGAAGCAAATGATCAATACGGTCTGTCCGGCTTTTACGGACACAGATGGAAGAATGGAAACACGACCAATCTGACCACAACCTATTCCTCATTGGATACCAGGATAGGTGATGTTTTAAGCGCTGAAACTCCTGACGGCAATACAGTAGTCAGACTTGATAATCAGACAAGAAACAGGATATCTGAGATTAATGGCCGAATCGACAACAATATCAAATTGTCACAATCGCACGTACTTGAGTCAGGGCTTGGATTTGCCGTTAACAATGCGCTACTGACGGCTGATTCATCCGGTATTCGTCAGACGAATTTTCAGATTCGGGCCGAAAGAATCAACGGATATATTCAGGATCATATGACTTTGTCTGGTCAGATAGATATTAAGTACGGCATACGTGTGGATTTGCCGGTTAATTTGGCAAAGTTATATGCACAACCCAGAATCTCTGCAAGTTTCAAACTCTCGGATAATGTCAAACTTAATGCTGCCTGGGGAGTATATAACCAGTTCATTTCAAAAAGTTCAGTATTGGATGAGTCAGGGAACTATAAGTACATTTGGACGGCTTGTGACAATCAAAATGTACCCGTACTAACATCTGTTCATTGGGTACTGGGCTCTACATTCAACAAGAATGATCTCACCATTAGTATAGAGCCTTATTACAAAAAAACGGATGGATTGACTCGTTTTCTCAGAAAAAGTCAAAAATACAAAGACCTGATATACAAAGGAGACGGTAGGGACTATGGCCTTGATTTCTTTGTCCGGAAAGATTACAGGGGACATTCTGCCTGGATATCCTATACCTTGAGCAAGTCGGAAGAGCGATTTACCTATTTCCCCAATGGAGACTACCGACCCTCACCCATGGATCAGCGACATGAAATTAAAACAGCTGTAATTATCAACCTGAAACCGGTTTTCCTCTCAGCCAACTATGTATTTGGTTCCGGATTTTTGCTTAATAACGGAACTTTCGCACAGCCAATTTATGTTTCGACCAATTACAACAGGCTGGATGTTGCAGCAAATGTCAGATTCAATATAGGAAAGGTATCAGGTGAAACAGGATTATCCATTCTGAATGTTCTCGATACGAAGAATATCCGGTATTCCAATTTTGAAAAGGTGCCCGTCAATCAAACTGTCTCCGTAAACATATACCAGGAGGCAGTCCCATTTAGTCCCAGGGTGAATCTTAGGTTTGTGCTGTAGAACATTGACACATCTGACAAAATAAAAAATTCTTCCTGCAATTTAGGTTTAAGACAGACTTAAACCTTTGAACCTGAAAACAGTCTATAAACTATCACTTTCATCCCGTCGTTTCCGACACTCGAAAGAGTTTCGACTCCTCCTGCGGATATTCATAAGTGCAGTTTTTGTTGCAACCAAACTAACTAATAAAAAAAATGAAGATGTCTGAATTTTCTTCCATCTCAATGAAATCAAGGATTCATTGCGGATTATTGGGATTATTGATCCTTTTCTGCGCATCCGCCTCTTACGGGAAAAAAATTACCCAGCCTGTTTTAGGATACCGCAGCGTAAACATCCTGAAAATTGGAAATCTCGAATTCAAGGATCTCAACAGAAATGGCAAGTTGGATAAATATGAAGACTGGCGGTTATCACCCGAAGAAAGGAGTGCAGATCTGCTGTCAAAAATGTCTGTTGAACAAAAAGCAGGATTCATGCTTATCAACACCGTCTCCATGATAGGTGCAAAAAAAGCAGAAGCAGATGGGTTGGTGGCCAGTGATTTCAATGAAACCGGTGGCCGGGGCCAGGGTGGATTTGAAGGGGCCCCTGCCAACAGGGGAGCAAGAAATAGCCAGACATCCACCGGCCCGACCGGGGTTGCCGGCGTTCTTGCCAATATGAGCGGCGGTGGGGGAGTCACCAATTTTGTAACCAAATTCAACAACCGCCATTTCATCTACCGGATGAATGAGAGTGCCAAAAACACTGCTGAATGGGCGAATAAACTGCAGGCGCTTTGCGAAAGCCAGCCGTTGGGAATCCCCGCGATAATTGCCTCCAATCCCCGAAATAACATTACCATGAATGAAGCGTTGGGCACCAGCACAGGAACCACGGTCTTTTCTGTTTGGCCGGGAGAACTCGGCTTGTCGGCCATGCATGACTTGAAACTGACCAGGGAGTTTGCCGACATTGCCCGCCAGGAATGGCTTGCTTTGGGTCTGAGAAAAGGTTATATGTACATGGCCGACCTCTCAACAGAACCCAGATGGTCGCGGGTGAACGGTACTTTTGGCGAAGATGCCGGTTGGGTTGCCAAGATGATCACAGAGATTATCCTTGGTTTTCAGGGTAAACAATTGAACCCTGGTTCGGTTGCCATGACCACCAAACACTTTCCGGGAGGAGGTTCCGGAGCAGGCGGACAGGATTCCCATTTCGACTGGGGAAAGAAAGAAATCTACCCTGGTGGCATGTTTGAGAACAATCTGATTCCCTTCAAGGCCGCCATCAAAGCAGGCACATCCTCCATAATGCCCTACTATTCACTTCCTTCCGGCACCCAATATGAAGAGGTTGGGTATTCCTACAACAAAGCGGTAATTACAGACCTGCTCAGAACCAAAATGGGGTTCAATGGTATCATAAACTCGGATACGGGTCCGCTGACCGGAATGCCCTGGGGAGTTGAAAAACTAACAAAACCGGAACGTTATAAGAAGGCGATCGAAGCCGGGGTAAACCTTTTTTCAGGTGAATCGGATCCTGCAGTACTGCTGGAGGTAATCAATAAAAAGATGGTGGATATGAGTTATATCGACAATTCTGTGATTCGACTGTTAAACGAAAAATTCCGCATGGGGTTATTTGAAAATCCCTATGCTGATGTGAATGCCGCAGAGAAAATTGTCAACAATCCGAGATTCAAGGAAAGAGCTGATTTAGCATTGCGCAAATCAATCGTCTTGCTGCAAAATGCAAACAAGGCGTTGCCACTTCCCGCAAACACCAAAGTTTATTTTGAGACCTATTCCAAGAGTCAAAAAGACAAGTTGTCGGAGCCTGGAACGGTATACAAAATGAATGGCCAAAATTATCCGGTCACTTTTGTGAACACCCCGGAGGAGGCAGATGTCGTGCTTTTGTGGATTGTTCCGACCGGAAATGCGCTGTTTGCCTCCACAGGGGCACCCATCTCCCTTTCGGTATCAAAATGCGCGGTGGATGTGGCGTACGTAAACAAGCTTACAGCAGGGAAACCTGCCATCCTGGTTGTGAATTATACCAATCCATGGGTCATCAGCGAAATCTACAATGACAAAACCAAAGGCAATATCAAGGCCGTTTTGGCAACTTTCGGGACAACCACTGATGCCCTCCTGGATGTGGTAACTGGAAAATACAATCCTACCGGGAAGATGCCCTTCTCAACACCCGTTTCTGATGAGGCCGTTACCAATCAGAAGGAAGACGTACCCGGATACCTGGAAGCGAAAGGCTATGCGCTTTTTGACTGCGGTCAGGGGTTGAGTTATAAATAACTGATATGTAACCTTGGCAGAGGATGCTGTCCACATAGCTTCCCCTGCCAAGGTTGCAGTCAAAAGTCATTTATTTGGATTTTACCGGAAACTCTGGTTTTGCCTTCAACATTTTGCAACTATCAGACATGGTATTTTTAGGACAGCATTTCATTAAACTGTCTTTTTTCATTTCCATTCCGCCAAAAGCGCCTTTGCACATACCTGGAGGACAAGCCATCACTTCGTGCATACCGGGACCGGGCCGCATGTGTCTCATCATCATCTCATGGCGGAAACCCGGATGTCCGGCTCTGCCGTGATGTGCCATCATCCATATTCCTCCAACGATAAAAAGAACAAAAAGGGTAAAACCGACGATGATAAAAAACCTTGAAATGAGGAGGAAAAATTTACCGAGCTCTTCCTTCTTTGTTTTAGCCAGCAACAAGGTTCCGGCCAGAATCGTAAGTAATGCGATAAATAGTAGATGCATTGTTTCAAGTATTAAAACCAGACTACTCTCTAACGGTTTTCGTCATCCCCGGTTACCAGAAAACAATTCAAAAAAGCGTTCCGGATGCATAACAAATATACAACATTCATACGCAAATTAAGAAAACTGGATGTTGTACTACTGTCTATAACTTGTGTGGTTTCTTCCCTATGCTTACGTAAAATACAAATTTCAAACATTAACCACAAATCAATATTTAAAAGAATAGGCGTTTCAAAATGAAACGCCCATTCTTTCTTATCAATTCCTAATCTTAAAGCTTCTTGTACAAGGATATATCTCCCTTGTCATTTGCCTGGATGATGATCGTCTTGTTATCTTTCGATAGTCCAACAAAATAGTTACCAAAGTCGTTGAGCGATTTCCCGTAATGGACAAATACGTTCTCAACATCATAGTCCTTGTAGCGCTGGATGATATTCACCTGAGCCTGAAAAGGAAGGTCATTCCATTTTTTGCTGAAGATCCTGCCTTCAAGCATGCCGTCTTTGGTGAAATAAGCCTTCGTGCTTTGCCCATCCAAATCGAAGGATGCTACATCAAAATCCTCTGTGGTACTCCACTGAATATTTGCCTGAGCCCCGAATTCAGCATGAAAACTGTTTTTGACATTCTGGCTCACATAGCTATTTTTTTCATTCACAACGGTTTTAGCTTCCGTTTTCCGATTTTCGGAATTGCTACCACTTGCATATACATTCTGGGTTAACATATTTGTCAGACAGAATACAGCGAATATGGATACTGGTAAAATAAATGACTTCTTCATAATAATCTGTTTTTTTTAGATGTTCAATAATTTGTTTCTCTAATTCTTCCCAAACGTAGGATTCTGACATTGGATCCAAAAATCTATTGGACGTTTGACCCTTTTTTATCGACGGAAGGAATGATTTTACCTCCCTGCGAAAAAAGAGATGAATAAATCCCATTTCCACATCAACAAATCCCGTCAGAAATTTACAAGGCAAAAGTACCCGAATCGTAAGTCCTGAAATAACTACAATCAAATCAATTGTTACGAATTTCAAACAATCACCGGTTGCCGGGAGATTGTATATATCCATAATACTGCCTTACAATTCATCGTCTGCCCCGTAATCCAATCCGGATTTAACCGGGTTATTAAAGTTAAATTTATCCGCTCCAGGTTCACACAGACGATTCCGGATATCATCGTGAAACCACCCGGCTGGACTAAAATTGCTACCATGGTACTAAAAATTTAATTCAACATTTGCCCATTTGACGAAGCAACCTGATACAGGTAACAATTGCCACAGTCGTACACATGTATTCTCTTGCCGACAAACCAATGTTGGTCCATTCTCCACGATCCGATCGGACGGATATCTTTCCTGTGTATCGGATATTTAAACGAATACCTTCACATCGTTGGCAAAATGATTGGCTTATAAAAGCCAGGCAAGATTAGGGCAAGAAAAAAGGAGTCAAAGGGTTCATACTCCTAACTCCTTAGCTTTTGTTATTCCCAAAACGAGGCACAACAAATTCGTAATACCTTTTTTCAAATCTCTACAGCCATCTTGCCATATAAATCAGAGGAAATGAAATAATCCATCAAAATGGATGTAATGGAAAGCGAATAATCTGCTTAATCAGTATTTAATTCGCCAGGGCGATCACAACTATTTATAAATCCTTATAGATCCTCGCCTTTTTTTCTTCCGTCTGCTTAATACCATTATCCAGTGGACTGTAGTTTATCTCAATATACATCAAGTCATTGGGGCAGAAAAGTGAAAGATTTACCTCCATGGAATTGGTTTTCCATCTTGTTTCCAAATTGAGATTGTCCGAAATCAAATTAGACGCCCATTCGTCTTGCGTCAGAATTTTCCCATTGATACTGGAAGCCAGTTTCTTGTAGGGTTCTTTATATTTTTTTGTAAGTAACTCCTGCAACACCAGATAGGTATCCACATAGGATTGCGGATTTTTATCATCCAGGATAATCATATAACCTGCATGACACAGTTGGTTTGATGAACAAAAATCATAAGCGATCCGGCAATCCAAATCACCCATTTTACCAGAATACATGAGAGTCCCTTTTTTGGAGGAGATTAGTTTAGAGGTCTCAGCATTCTTGACCTGGGTGGAATCCATGCCCCATTTTGTGTTCCTGAAATCAAAATTCTGAGCCGAGAGTGAATTGCAAATTAGTAATACGAAGAGTAATAACAATAGATTTTTCGTTCTCATATTAAAAATATTTAGACGGTTTGTGCGAAAGATAAAAAGAAAAATGGATTTAAAAAATATTGCATTCCAAGCTACGTATTTCAAACTACCGTGAGGACAATTCATGATTCTTCTCGCTTGCCAATTAAAGGACGTACCACTCAAGTCCTGAAATGGTGGAAAAGCAAACTGTTTGAAACAACTTGGCCGTCTCAGATGGAAACAACCTTCTTTTGCAACAAGGGCTCTGCTATAATAGTACGACCTTCCTGACTTATGGCCGGGACGCACTAATCAACTGAGCTGCCACAAAAAAAGGTCATTTCACGATGGAAACGACCTTATTCGTAGCGAGAACCGGGGATGATCCGGTGACCTCATGATTATGAATCATGCAATCCGAGCGTGTATTCGGCACTTATTCAATATGTTGCAAGATGTGAATTTTCATTTACACAGAATTTACACAGTTGGGTCGCAGAGCGAATGATCTTTTCAGACGACTCAGGTCACTAATATAGACTATTTTTTTTAAGGTGAAACCGCTCAAAAATGAAATTCTAATCACTCAATGTGGACTAATCGCATACCAGGTAGAGGACGATGGGACTGACCTGACTAATCTCACAGGTGGGTCAGGTCGGGTAAAAGTAGACCTGACCAATCTCACAGGTGGGTCAGGTCGGGTAAAAGTAGACCTGGACTATCCCACAGATAGGTCAGGTCTGTCAAAATGGACCTGGAATATCAAACAGTCAGGTAGTAATAACTGCCCTTAAACAGCACAGAAACAATGACTAAGCATAAAAAGGCTGATTGGTTCTTGTGCAGATCAAAAAGCTGGAAAAGTCAACTTTTATCAATCAATTAGCATTGTCCCAGGTACAAGACTAATCTAAAAAATTTACTATTTCGTTCTAAGACCTCAATTTACTTACTTTTCTTACTTCGCTTACTTCGATCGTATTAAAGTATTGGTATATAAATAAATACGGAGAGTAAAAATGTATTATTGCTTACTTCGCCTTACTTTTTTTGACAAAATTTTACAACATCATACTTACTCTTACTTCGCTAAATGCCAAAATAAATACAAGAAGATCAAATAGATACAACATCGAAGTAAGGCGAAGTAAGAAAAGTAAGGGAAATGTGGCTGGGTTCCACAGAAAAATATTTTAAAAACCAGAATAAATCATTCTTCTGGATGCGAAGCTTTTTTTCTCCTGGTCACTTCGGCTTATTGAAGCCTGCAGAAGAAAATGTAAGTGCTGTAAGTTAAGACCCTTTCGTCTTTTCAATTTTCTGCTTAATCACAAAGGCCCGAAAATCTTTGATATCATCCTGGGAGCAAAAGCCAACCTCGATCAATTTCTCCAAAACGCCAGTCTTAAATTCCTGTAAATGGGATTTATATTCTTCAAATTTTTTCCAATCTTCCGGTACTTCCTGATCATATCCAAACTGCTTTAGGAATATTTGGTTTGATTCATACCGATCTAGTGAATCTAATACCAAAATTTTCAATCGATCAATCTCCCGTTTTGATATTTCAGAATAAGTGCTGCTTACTTCCTCATCACTGAATAAATTGAAAACGTCAGTCTCTAATGCCGCTGCAATTTTTATTGCAAGGTCAAATGAGGGATTCTTAATTTCATCGGATTCAATCTTATTAATGGTGGCTTGAGCAGCACCAACTTTAATAACCAATTCTTTTTGAGTAAACCCCTTACTCTTACGTGCAATTTTTATTTTCTCAGATGTCTTCATAATGCAAATATAACT
>Ga0118677_10008925_pt1 | contig 15869 bp, 14 predicted proteins | sample AliMusrvi5mmetaG_FD_86154 | JGI IMG/M metagenome (GOLD analysis project Ga0118677, IMG submission 86154) | reverse complement strand
GGCTGAGATGATCGAGACGAATATCAATTTGAACTCCCTGATACGGGATGCGATGCGCGATTTGGAGGCGACCACGCGCGGGCGCAACATTGTCTGGACTATCCCGCCCTTGCCCGCGGTGCAGGGTGATCCCGCGATGCTTAAACTCGTCTTCGCCAACTTGTTGGGCAACGCGGTGAAGTTCACCCGCACGCGTGATCCGGCGGTGATTGAAATTGGAATCGAGAGCGAAGAAGACGAAGGACAAAAAGCACTGTCCACTGACAACCGTTCACTGATCACTTTCTTCGTGCGCGACAACGGCGTCGGCTTCGACCCGCAGTATGCGAACAAACTGTTTGGCGTCTTCCAGCGTCTGCACCGGACGGATGAGTTTGAAGGCACCGGCATCGGCCTGGCTAATGTGCGGCGCATCATCGCCCGGCACGGCGGGCGCACCTGGGCGGAGGGCAAACTCAACGAGGGAGCGACGTTCTTCTTCACGCTGAAACCCACAGCATCAACAAACACAAACAACTGAAAAGGCAAACGACCATGAACGCCGAACTGAAACGCATCCTTCTGGTGGACGACAGTCCCCGCGATACCGAGATGGCCCTCAACGCCTTGGCCCAGAACAACCTGGCCAACGAGGTCATCGCCCTGCGCGACGGTGTGGAGGCGCTCGACTACCTGTATCGGCGCGGCCCCTTCGCCGACAGAGTCGTCGGCCACCCTGCCGTCGTTCTGCTGGACCTGAAAATGCCCAGAGTGGACGGCATTGAAGTGCTACGGCAGATGAAAAGCGACCCGCAACTCAAGATGATCCCGGTGGTCATCATGACCTCCTCGCGTGAGGAACAAGACTTGGTCACCAGTTATCGACTGGGCGTCAACGCCTTCATCGTCAAACCGGTCGTATTTCAGGAATTTGTCGAGGCGGTGAAATTAATCGGTGCTTTTTGGGCGGTGGTCAACGAACCGCCGCCAGGCAGCGTAAGTTCGGGAAGGAACAGTAAACAGTGAGGGGGGGCGCCATGAATAATCCGGTGCTGATTCTCTACCTCGAAGACAATCCACGTGACGCGGAACTGGTGAGGGACACACTGCAACAGATCGCGCTGCCCCACTTAGTGCGGGTCGCCTGCGATCGCGGGGAATATGAGGCCGCGCTGGCACAGACGAGGTTTGATCTGATCCTTTCGGACAACAGTTTGCCCGATTACGACGGCATGGCCGCCCTGGCGTTGGCGCTAACAAAGCAACCCGATGTCCCGTTCATCCTGATCTCCGGTACGTTGGGCGAGGAGCAGGCAGTGGAGTGCGTGGTCCGCGGCGCGACCGACTTAGTGCTCAAACAGCGACTTAACCGTCTGGTCACCGCTGTGTTACGGGCCTTGACCGAGGCCGAGGAACATCGGAAACGCCTGAGAGCGGAGGAGGAGTTGCGGGAGAGCGAGATCAAATACAGGAACATATTTGAAAATTCCCTTGTGGGAATCTCGCAGGCGTTACCGAATGGGCAACTCATCAGGGTCAATCAGGCCTATGCAGAAATGTATGGCTACGCGAATGCTGCCGAGATGATGTCCGAGGCGCCCGATGTCAACCCGCGCTATGCCAATCCGGATGCCCGCACGGAGGTGCTGCGGATCCTCGACGAGACAGGCATCATGTCGCCGAGGGAGATCGCCCTTCTCCGCCGCGATGGATCCAGGTTCGTCGCGCTGGTCGCGGCTCGGGCGATTCGGAACGCCGCCGGAAACCTGCTCTGCTACCAGGCGGAACACCTGGACATTACCGAGCGCAAGCAGGCGGAGACGGAGAAGGCCAAACTCGAAGACCAACTTCGCCAGGCGCAGAAGATGGAGGCGGTAGGCCGCCTGGCGGGCGGCGTGGCGCACGACTTCAACAATCTGCTCATGGGCATCATCGGTTACACCGAACTCTGCCGCGATAAGATCCCGGCGGACCATCCGATCCAGGAATACCTTGACGAAATCACGTCCGCCGCCGGGAGATCGACTGAGATCACCCGGCAACTCCTGGCCTTTGCCCGCAAGCAGACCATCGCGCCGAAGATCTTGGACCTCAACGACGCCGTGGCTGGCATGCTGAAGTTGCTGCGGCGGATAATCGGCGAGGATATCAAACTGACCTGGCGGCCCGGCGCAGCCCTGCGGCCGGTCAAACTCGACCCGTCTCAGGTTGACCAAATCCTTGCCAATCTGTGCGTCAATTCGCGGGACGCCATCGCCGGTGTCGGCGAAGTCGCCTTGGAAACCGGAAGCATCGCTTTTGACGAAAAGTACTGTGCTGTACACCCGGACGTCATTCCCGGCGCGTATGTGTTCCTGGCGGTCAGCGACAATGGCGGCGGCATGGACAAGGAGACGCTGGCGCAGGTATTCGAGCCGTTTTTTACCACCAAGGGACTCGGTAAGGGAACGGGACTGGGACTGGCCACGGTGTACGGTATCGTCAAGCAGAACAACGGATTCATCCACGCCACCAGCGAGCCGGGCAAAGGAACAACGTTCACAATCTATCTGCCTGAGATTGCGGCAGAGGCCGAAGCACTCGTCACATGCAAGACAGAAGCGCCCAGGGGGCGGGGCGAGACCATCCTGCTGGTGGAAGATGAGAAATCACTGCGGGTGACCTGTGGCGCGTTTCTGGAGGCCCTCGGGTACAAAGTCATGGCGGCGGAAACTCCGGGGGAAGCCCTGAAGCTGGTAGCCCAGCATCCGGGTGCCATCCATGTATTGCTGACGGACGTGGTCATGCCGGGGATGGATGGGCGACAACTGGCGAAACGCATCGGTGCGATCAAGCCTGGCGTCAAGGTGTTGTTCATGTCGGGGTACACGTCCGACGTGATCGCCCAACGCGGCGTGCTGGACGAGGGCGTGATGTTTCTGGCGAAGCCGTTCTCGCGCGATGACCTCGCCCGCAAGTTGCGTGAGGTGTTAGAGGGATCACACCCCGGTTGATCACTGAGACTGACCGATGGGATTTGAATTTGATCTTGCCTCTTGGGCTCGGTAAAGTGGCGGCACTTTTCATGAGCACACACCAATCAAAGAGCATTACAGTGTCGCCGTGTCCGGGGATTGCCGGGTCGGTGATTGTTCCGGGCGACAAGAGTATTTCGCACCGGATTGCCATGCTGGCCTCCCTGGCGGATGGCGTCTCGACCGTGCGGGGGTTCCTCAAAAGCGAGGATTGTGTCACCATCCTTTCCGCCCTCTCCAAGTTGGGCGCCCGGCATGAGTTCGCGGGAGACGAACTCCGCATCACCGGAACCGGCGGGCGGTTCAGCGCGCCAGCTTCCGTGCTGGATCTGGGTAATTCCGGAACTGGGATCCGGCTGCTGGCCGGACTTCTTGCCGGACAGTCATTCACGACGGAGATGACCGGCGACGCCTCCCTGCGGTCGCGTCCGATGCGCCGTATCGCGGAGCCACTGATCCGCATGGGCGCCTCGGTGGAATTGACGGGACCGAAGGGGTGTGCGCCGGTTCGTATCACGGGCGGTGAACTGAAGGGGATCGAGTATGCCCCGCCGGTGGCCTCGGCCCAGGTGAAGTCCTGCGTCCTCTTTGCCGGCCTCTTTGCCGGGGGAACGACGACGGTCGTGGAGAGCAGTCCCACTCGCGATCATACCGAGCGCCTGCTTCGCGCCATGGGTGTTCCCGTGACGGTGGATGGGCTGCGGGTTTCCTTGCGTGGTTATGGTGCGACCGGCCCCCGGCTCCAGGCGCGCGCCTGGAATGTTCCCGGCGATATTTCCTCGGCCGCCTTCTGGATCACGGCGGCGGCGTGCGGGGAGGGGCGCTCCATCGAGCTTCCCGGTGTGGGGTGGAATCCCCGGCGAAACGCGCTCGTGTCGGTACTGCGGCGTATGGGCGCTTCCATTACGTTTACGGAAAGCCCGGATGCCTTGGCTTGCGAGAGCATGGGTACGATCCGGGTGGAGGGACGCCGGTTGCACGGCACCGAGGTGGGTGGTTCGGAAATTCCCGACCTGATTGACGAGTTGCCGCTCGTCGCGGTGGCTGGCGCTCTGGCGCAGGGCCGCACGGTAATCCGCGATGCCGCCGAACTGCGGGTCAAGGAATCCGACCGGATCCGGAGCGTGGTGGACAATCTGGCCCGGATGGGGGTCAAGGTCGAGGAGAAACCCGACGGAATGGTGATTGAAGGGTCGGCCCGTGTGCGGGGCGGGGTGTCGGTGGACAGTTATGGCGATCACCGGCTCCCGATGGCGATGTCGGTGCTGGCCCTGGCGGCCGACGCGCCGGTGCGGATGGACGACATCGCCTGTGTGAACAAATCCTATCCTGAATTCTGGGATGATCTGAGGAAAGTGGGCGGCCATGCCGAATAAAGTGATTGCAATAGACGGGCCGTCGGCCTCGGGGAAATCCACCGTGGCGCGTAAGGTGGCGGCGGGGGTGGGGTATCACTATGTGGATTCCGGCGCCCTCTACCGGGGGATCGCCTGGAAGGCCGCCGAGATGGGGTGCAGTTGCTCTATGCCGGACGAGGTGGTGTCCGCGATGGCGCGGATCAAGGTGACGTTCTTCGTGGAGGCCGCCGCGGTGCGGTACCGGATTGACGGCTATGAGCCGAGGGCCGAGATCCGGACCGAACGGGTGAGTGAACTGGTCAGTCTGGTGGCTGCGATACCCGAGGTGCGGGCGCAGGTGACCCAATGGCTGCGCGACATGGCGGGCCTCGCGGACTTGGTGATGGAGGGGCGGGACATCGGTACCGTGGTGTTTCCCGATGCCGTGGCCAAGTTCTATCTCGACGCCAGCCCCGAGGAACGCGCCCGGCGTCGCCATGCGGAACTCAAGCCGGCCGGTGAGACTGCAGACGTGAATCGTGTTATGGACTCGTTGAAAAATCGAGACCAGCGCGATTCAGGGAGGAAGACAGCGCCCCTGAAACTGGCTTCCGACGCCCAGGTCATAGACACGACCGGCCTTTCGATTGATCAGGTTGTGGCGGTGATTCTACAGCGGCTGTGATTTCGGAACATCACGGACGGTCGAGTTCGTGGCGGATCGCATTGGCCAGAAGGGGGAGGGTGACGGGCTTGATGAGATAGTGTTCCACACCCAGGTTTCGTATGGCCATGACTTGTTCCGGGTTTGCGTGTCCCGAGAGCATGACGGCCCGCTGCAACGGCCTGAGCGCCCGGATACGGCGGTAGGTCTCGATTCCATTGATTCCGACTTCCATCATAAGATCCAACAGCACCAGATCGGCGCCGTTATGGGTGATATAGGCAACCGCTTGTTCACCGCTCTCCGCGCAAACCACCTGGTAGCCCAAATCGTTCAGCAAGTGAACCAGGGTCTCCCTCATCAACTTGTCATCGTCCATCACCAGGATCTTCTCGGTTCCCTTGGGCAGGATGGGGGAATCGGGGGTGCCGTCATTCTTTTTGAAGCTCAGGGAGAGCGATAGGTGCATGGACCGCTGCAAGACGAACATGGCGCAAAGGAGGAAGATGAGGACAATGGCGCCGAGTCCGAGCCATTCGAGCGCATTAAGCCCGAAAAATTCATGTGATTGAAAAGCGTTGATCATTCAGAAATTCCCTCGCTCTACGAAATTCACGGTTATTTTAGACAAAAAAAGGAGCAAGGAAAAGGTCAATCGTGAACCCTTGGCGTGGCGTATTTTTTTTGTTGACTCTTCCCTTAAGGAGCAAGACAGTATTGGTGTTCAGTCGTCTAGAATAGGGCGGAACTCTCCATTCACGAAAGGAAGGTTTACGATGAAACGGAAACTTTGTGACGTGGTTCGGATGATTGGTTCTTCTGTTGAACGGGTGACAGGGCTGTGGGTCTGGATAGGGGGTGCGACCATTGCCGCATTCGTCATGGTCGGCTGTGACGTGGGAGGCCTTCCCAGCACATCCACTTCCTCATCCACTTCTTCATCCTCTTCCTCCACCTCTGCGGGTGAAGGTGTTCAGAAGTGGGTACTCCTCAATCAGATGGGAGATCAGGCCTATGTGACTATCAAGCCTTTCACGTATAGCGGGGCCTTTTCAGAATCCTCGGACAGTCCTCATTGGTGGTTGTACGATGGCGCAGGTAAGCGCGTGGCCAAGTTCAATATCGGAGGGAATATTTTCCATGCCGGACAATATGACACGTGGGACTTTGTCACGTTCAGCGCTTCAGGGGGAGGCATGAATGTTCATGCGACCGTCACGGGAAGAACGACTGATGGCGTGTATCCCAATGCCCACAACGTGAAAGGCACGATACAGGGAACCGCCGCATCGCCAATGGACACTCATTCAACCGCTGATACATGGACCGGGCATAGAATCAACTGAGAAGCCATTTCTTCAGTGCTCCCGAATTGACACGGACGGGGGGCGCCGATACGATGGACGGCATTATTGTGAGTGGAGGAGTGGTTGATCCATGCCGACGTACGAATACGAATGTAAAAAATGCGGTCGTTTTGAAATCTTCCAGAGCATCAAGGACGAAAAACTCAAACGATGCCCGACCTGTAAGAAACCGGTGAAGCGATTGATGGGGTCCGGGGCGGGCATTATTTTCAAGGGTTCCGGATTTTATCAAACCGATTACCGGAGCTCGAGTTACAAGACTGGCGCGAGCGCCGATTCCGCCTCCTCTTCCAGTTCCTCGTCAACCTCCGCGTCCGGATCGTCCTCCGTCGGTGAAACGCCCAAGAAAAGTTGATTATGCCGATTAAAATCGAGTGTACAAAATGTGGATTCCGGAACGATCTGGGCCGGATGTTTTGCTCGCAGTGCGGGGTCAAACTCGATCTGCGCAACACGGCGTCCGATGACCTTAAGCATCGCCGGGTATTCGATATCGCGGGACTGGTTAGACGCATCCTGAAGGCAGGCTTGATGATCCTGATCCTGGGGGTGGCCGTACTGGCTTTCTGGCCTGAAACCATTCCCGAGGTTGAGTTCGATTCGGCCGGTGTGGAACAGATGCCGATCAAGGCCAGGGCGATTTATTCGGCGCTCTCCCTGGGCCGGCGCGCCAGCATGAATATCTCCGAGGGAGAGATGAACGGGTTTCTGGCCGCGCGCGCCCGGAATAAAGATCTCCAGAGGCTGGTTATTGATTTCACGCCCGGGGCTTTCGTGCTCTATGCCGCGAGGGACTGGCAGCCTCTGGCTTATGTCACCACGGCGGTTGATATCCGGATTCCCTTCACGGTGAGTCTCAGGGGATCCTTCAACGCCGGTGTGTTGATGGTTGAAGAAGTCCGCTATTGCCATCTTATTTTGCCCGGGTTCGCCGCGGGAGGCGTGGTGAACTCTTTCGCATCAGTTTTCGCCGACGTCCTCCGGGAGCATCGGATTGTCTCATCCCTGAAGAGTGTCGTCCTTGAGGAAACCAAAGCCGATGTGGTATTGGAACCGTGAAGGTGGCGGGAGGGTGAACAGTCCTGCTTCCGTCAGGATGTTACAAGCCGTTTTCTGCAATCTGTTATTACTTGTCTTTTGCCTGTTTCCGGTTGCCGCTTCAGCCGTTCCGGTTGTTTCCGTCAGTTCATCCGGTCGTTTCCTTGTCAGAGGGCCGGATTTGACCTCAAATGACGAAGTGACGCGATGTGCCGAGGAGACTGGGTTGCGACTGGAAGCGATGCTGGGATATTCCCTTCCCTTTTCCCGGTGGAATCCGATGGAGATTCGGTTGACCACAAATCCGGGTGCGAAATCCTCCGTCTCGGAGGGGGATGAGGAGGGAAGGAATGCGGACCGGATACTGGTGATCAACCGGAGGACCGACTGGGATTACGGGGCGATGCAGGAAGGGCTTGTCCGCGTTGTGCTCACAAGCCTGATTGAGCGGCGTCGCCAGAAGGCCGGTTTGAAAGGGGTGACTGTGGTAATTCCTCCCTGGCTGGCGGCGGGGATGGCGCAGAACCTCGACAAAGAAATGGTCGCCCGTAACCGCGGGATTGTAGCCATGACAGGACTGGAGGCGGAACAGACCCCTGTCGGTGATGTGTTGAACTGGACCCGGATTCCGGAGGGTTGGCATGGCCCGCCAGCCCTGTGCGGCCTGGTCATGGCTTGGATCCTTACCTGCCCTGGCAGTCTCGACAAAATCATGACCCGCCTTGCCGACCAGGAATCCCTGTCGCCCGAGTGGGTGGCCCGTACGGTGGTCGGGGTAAATACGGTTCGCCAGATGGAATCGCGGTGGCAGGCATGGCGGGAACGGCAGGAACGGGTCATTCAGGAATTTGGCGCGTTGTCCTCTGCCATGATCTCTCAGTTAAAGGGGATGCTTCCCTTCACGGGACCGGGAATACCGGAGGCCGTTCTCTTTCCGGAAGAAGCCATTGGAGCCAGGAATAAAATTCCGGTTATCGTGCCTCTTGCCCAGAAAAGAATCCACCAGATCCGGGCGCTGACCCTGGGGAAGGCGCCTGAACTGGTGGAGGTTGGGGAGCGGTACTGTTCCTTTTACGGAGGCCTCGTGCGGGGTTCCTGGGGAATGGTCCTGAGATGGCGTCTGGCGCGGGCGGATGCCTCGCTGGATCGGTTGGAGTCCTTGACCCGGGCCCGGGAAGCCTATTTGGACGAGTTTGAAGCAGAGTGGGCGCGAATCCAGTCGGCGGAGGATTCGGACGCCTGGAGAGGGGACGGCATGGGGCTTGAAAAAAGCCGCATGGAGTCTTATCTTGACGAAGCGGAGAAAAGACTCGATAAGCGGTGAAATCAGCGGAGTGATGGGCGGCGGAGATCCAGGATTCCATCGCTTGGAATGGAGATTGAGCGTGATGAAGAAAACTCGCAAAACGACCGTGGGCGCAATTGATTCCTCGGTTCTTGATTTCACGGCTGGAAGTGACCTTCAATTGGATCTGGCCCTGGTCCAGGCGGATTGCATCGGTACCGCGGCCCATGTGACGATGTTGTCGCGAATGCCGGTCAGCCCGAAGGTGATCACCGATTCCGGACGCCGGGCCGTCATCCGGGAATTGGGTTCCATCATGCAGCGTGCGGCGACGGGACAGTTTTCCATTTCGCTCGACGACCAGGATGTCCATCTGGCGGTGGAGCGGATTCTTACGGCCAAGTTGGGCGATCTTGGCAAGAAGGTCCACACCGGACGCAGCCGGAACGACCAGGTCGCGGTTGATCTCAGACTGTTTGCACGCGAGGAGTTGATCGGAACGGTCTCCGAGGCCTTGACGCTGGCCGATGTGCTTATCCGCTTCGCGCACCGGCATGCCGGTGTCCCCATGGTGGGGCGCACCCACATGCAACCGGCGATGCCGAGTTCGGTCGGCCTTTGGGCCTCCGCCCATGCGGAAAGCCTGCTCGACGATGTATCCCTGCTGATGGCGGTCTATGACTTGAATGACCAGTGTCCGCTTGGTTCGGCCGCCAGTTACGGCGTTCCGCTTCCGATCGACCGCGCGCTGACCGCCAAACTGCTGGGATTCAGCCGCCCGGTCCACAATGTGCTCTATGCAAACAATGCCCGCGGCAAGATGGAATCCCTGATTCTTCAGGCCCTGTCGCAGGTTATGCTGTCGCTGTCCCGCCTGGCGCAGGATCTGATGCTCTTCACCATGCCGGAGTTCGGGTATTTCATCCTGCCCGCCGAGTATGGCACCGGAAGCAGCATCATGCCGCAGAAGAACAATCCGGACGTGGTCGAACTTGTGCGCGCCCGGGTTGCCCGGGTGATGGCCTGTGAGTTCGCGGTCATGGACATCACCCGGAGCCTGCCCGGGGGGTACAACCGTGATCTCCAGGAAACGAAGGGCCCCTTCATGGAAGGATTGGCAACAACCCGCGCATGCCTCCGCAGCATGGCCCAGATGACCGACCGGATGCAAGTCAATGCCCCGGCGCTCCTCAAAGGGTTTTCTCCCGGCGTTTTCGCCACCGACCGCGCCTTGGAACTGGTCGCGCAGGGCATGCCGTTCCGTGACGCCTACCATTACATCAAGGCCAATTTGAATGAGTTGGAGACCATGGATCCCGCCGCGTCGGTGCGGAAGAAAACCCATCTGGGCGCACCCGGAGGCCTTGATTTCGGCTGGTACGCGGGACGGATCAAAGCCGGGCGAGAATGGCAGTCCGAAGAGTGGCGCGCCCACTGTGGCGCGGTGTCCAAATTGATGGGAATCAAGTATCCGGTCGAATGACGATTTTATTCGTGTAGGCCATCCTGTTTTGTGTAGTGTTTCGCGCTAAGAGGAGAACAACCATGAACCTGAACGAACTGTTGAAAATCTCGACGATTCCTGTTGTTTTGGCCGGTGCGCCGGCTGCGCTGGGGCAGACCGCCGCGGCGAATGGAGACCTGATGTCCCATGAGGTCTCGCTCATGGACACGCTTGCCCGTGGGGGATTTGTGATGATCGTGCTGGGGCTGATGTCCGTCGTCGGGCTAGCCCTTGTGATCTATCTGTTTTTCATCCTGCGCCGCAGCCAGGTGGTGCCGCCACTGTTGCGCGACCATGTGCTGGACAAGCTGGAGACAGGGGAACTGGCCGATGCCCGCGCGGCGTGCGGGTACAAACCCTGTGCCTTTTCAGAGGTGGTGGTCTCGGCCATTGATTACGCTCGTTCCGGCGATGCGGTGAACCCCGCCTTGTTGAAAGATGTCATCGAGGGGGAGGGCGGACGGCAGGCCCTGATCATCCAGGGGCAGACCCAGTATCTTTTCGACCTCGCCGTGCTCGCTCCCATGGTCGGGTTGCTGGGCACGGTGTTCGGGATGATCCACGCCTTCAATGCCGTGGCGCTGGACCTGACCAAGGCGAAACCCATGTTGCTTGCGGCCGGTGTTGGCGAGGCGCTTGTGGCCACGGCGGCGGGCCTGATCGTCGGGATTCCAACCATGGCCTTCTACGCCTATTTCAGAAACCGGTCCGCCCGGTTGATCGCCGAGCTTGAAGTCTCGTCCGGCCAGGTTATGAACGTGCTGTTGATCAAGAGGGGAAAATGAACTTCCGCGGACGCCATCAACCCACCCCCATAGCTTTCCAGATCGCACCGATGGTGGATTTCCTGCTCGTGTTACTCTGTTATTCGGTGATGAGCCAGATTTTCACGCAATGGGAAGCCGAAATGGATGTCAAGCTTCCCACCGCGTCATCCTCCCAGATCCAGCAGCGCTTGCCGGGCGAGATCATCCTGAACGTTATGAGGAATGGCGCGATCGTGGTCAACGGGCGTTCGTTGAACGACCGGGAACTGTCGGCCCTGCTGAAGCGCCTGGTCGAGCTGTTCCCCGGCCAGCCGGTTCTGCTCCGGGCCGATAAGCAGACCGCCTATGAGCATGTGATCAAGGTGCTGGATCTTTGCCGCCGGGCGGACATCTGGAATGTCTCCTTCGCCACCGGACTCGCGGAAGTGAAATAGAAGGCGGTGTTCAGTGTTCTGTCTTCAGTGTTCAGAAATGAAACGGCATCCACGGGGGGCATGGTTGTCTCTCTTTCGGATTCTGAATACGGTCTTCTGGATACTGACTACTTGTTTTATTTCCCTTCCCTCGCTGGCACTCGAGCCTTCGGAACAGCTTCAGTTTGCCGATGGCCTGTATGCCCGCGGCATGTGGGATACCGCGCTGAAGGAATACCAGGCATTCCTGGCCCAGAATCCAGACCGGAAAGCCGATAGTCCCGCTGTTTATTTCCGCATGGGTGAGAGTTTTCGCGCTCTGGGCCGGACAAACGAGGCCGGACAATCCTATCAGCAGGCTTTCAATGCTGAACCGAAGGGCGAATTTCATTATCGCGCCGGTCTTTGCCTGGCCGATATCCTGGAGCAGGCCGGCAAGCGGGATGAACAGATCCGGTTCCTGTCGGCCATGCTGGCCGATTCGCCCCCGCCGGAACTGGGCGCCGCCTGCTGCTATGAGCTTGGCATGGCCGAGGAGAAACAGGGGAAAACACGGGATGCCGCCACCTCGTATGAGACTGTCCTTGATCGCTATGCCGGCACGCCCTATATGTCCTACGCCGCCCTGGCCCTTGCCGGGCTTGACCGCAAGGCGGGTGGCGCCCGGAGCGCCGACCTTTACCGGCGGGCCGCCGCCAAACCGGCGTCCCCGCGCGTCGGTGCCGAGGCCTGGTTCCAGTTGGGAGATTTCTATTTTGCGCGCAAGGAATTTGAGAACAGCGCCGCCGCCTATGAGCAACTCACCACCTTGTATCCCCGCGACGAGCGCGTTTTCCAGGCGCAACTCCAGCGGGTCTGGGGTCTCTATTACGCGAAGCGCTATGCCGATGCCCTGACCCTCTGTTCCTCCATCCTCGCCGGGAAGTCCCGGCCGGAGAAGGAGGACGAGTGGCTCTATCTCAAGGCGAATTGCGAACGGCAGGTGATGAAGAATGAGGATGCCATTTCCACCTACGCCGAATTGCAGAAGACGCATCCCGGCTCCTCCCTCGCGCCCCTTGCCGCCTACGAACGGGCGCTGGCATTTTTCAAACTGGGCCGCTTCCAGGAAGCCATTGACCAGGCGAAGGGGCTCATCGCCAACGACCGGGTGAAACGCGATGTGTGCTGGCTCCTGGCCGAGTCCTGTGCCGCCGTGCATGACGAGGCCGGCGCCGTCCAGAATTACCGCATGCTGGTTGACCAGTATCCCGATTCTCCACTGGCCGGCGACGCCCTCTACCGGCTGGCGAGCCTGTTGCAGAAGAAGGGGGATTCCCTGCAGGCCGCCGAATTGTTCGGCCGCCTGGCTGGCGATTTTCCCGCGCATGCACTGGCCGCGCAGGCCCTGTTTGCCCAGGCCACCTGTCTGGAAAAGGCGTTGAAAAACGAGCAGGCCGCCGCGGTTTACACCCGGCTGTTGGCGAAATATCCGGAATGCCCGTATGCCGAGGACTCCCTGTACCAGAAAGCCACCTTGGAGACGTTCCTGCGGCGTGATGCGGGTGCCCTGGAGACCTGGGGGGAACTCATGCGCCGCTTCCCGGCGACAAAATATGGGGCGGATGCCTGGTTTTGGAACGGGGTTCTGTTTGAAGAACGAAGCCGGCTTGAGGATTCCGAGTCCGCTTTCCGGGCCGCCCTCAAGGCGGTCCCGCCTCCTTCCGAGGACTTGTCCCGCCGAATCCGGTTCAGGTTGGCTCTGGTGTTGCAGCGGCGCGGGGCCCATCCCGAGGCGGCGGGGTTGCTGGATGAGGCGGCGGGGTTGTTGCAGGGCTTGATCGGCACCCCGATGCGCGAGAAATTTCCACCGGCGTTGCTGGAATGGCTTGGCGACTATCAGGTCGGACACCGTGATTTCGCGCAGGCCGCCGCCGTGGCGGACATCCTGATCGCGCAGGCCACCGCCGATAATTGGAGGCAGATTGCCTGGTGCATCAAGGGGAAGGCCTTGATGGGGCAGGGGAAGCGGGATGAGGCGGCGCAGGCTTTTGACCGGGTGGTGGGATTCAACCTCAAGAGCCAGGCGATGGCCGAGGCGTGGCTGAAGCTGGGTGAATTGAACCTGTCCGGCGATCTTGCCAAGGCGAAGCGCGCCTACGAGGAAGCCGCCACGCTTGCCACCTCCGATGATCTTCTTCCGATCCGCGTCAAGGCGTATGCCGGGATCGGCCGGGCTTTGAAGGCGCAAGGCGACAATGCCGGCGCCGCCCGCCATTTCTTAAGCGTTGCCGTCCTGTTTGATGACGCCGCCATGGTTCCGGAATGCCTCTATGAAGCCGCCGCCGCCTTTAGAGCCGCCGGTAACAAGGACGATGCTGAAAAGGCCAATAAAGAATTAGTGGAACGCTATCCCGACAGCGTGTGGGCGAGGAAAGACAAATGAGTAATCATCAGACAGGTCAAGCCGATTCGCGCCGCCCGGTTCACTTGAGTTTCCGGCGGAATCAGGGTCCCCTCGGGGCTCTTGAGATCATCCTGTTGTTGCGCCGCCGGCAGAGGATTGGGTATGCCATTGCCGTGCTGGTTTCAGTTCTGGTTCATGTGGCTCTGTTTATGTTTCTGCCCGGCTTTAATGTGTACCGGATGAATCCGGTCCGAGGTTCCGAGAAGCCGATCGCGCTCAGGTTGGATGATGTGAAGCGTGTGCCCGATCCGGCGGCGGAGCCGCGTCCCCCGAAATTCAGGCCCGAGACCGTCAAGGCCACCGCCGTGGCCGGTGAAATCGGCGCAGAGATGACCACGATCCGGCGTCCCTCGGACGAGGCGGAAGTCGAACCCCGGGTGGTTGGAGACGGCGTTCTGATCGGCGAACAGAGGACACTGGCCGAGCCTGTTCCCGTTGAACGCATGCTTTGGGAGCCCCGCCAGGAGATCCTCAGCATCAACCGGCAGATTGTTCGCAACGACCTTTCGCCCGCCAAGCCCCGCCGCTACATCCAGGCGATACCGCGGAACGCGACCGGACTGGATATTGTTGCTCCGGCCGACCGGGAGGCCCTGGACCGGGGCATTGTCTCGACGGGCGCCTATTTCATGGTTGATGATCCCGCGAGATTTTCATGGGGCCGCAATGTCCCTGCTGGACTGGGCGGAAGGGGGGGCGGTGCCCGCGAGGTTCCACCACCCGCGGCGACGGTTCAGGAGGAACCGAAAAAATTGACGGAGGAAGACCGGAAGCGCGTCTCGATCCTCAAGGCGCTTGAGACGTATCTCAAGGCGGATGTCTTTGTATACCGCACGCTTTCCGATCCCCTCTATGATTACTGCCGCATTGAAATCAAAAGGCGGACACCGGAATTGCTTCCCGTTTTGGCCAAGGATGTGTTGTTAGTCCAGGACGGGTCGGCCAGCATCACCGAGCAGAAACTCCATTACTGCCGCGAAGGGCTGCTTAAGGCGCTTGAACTGTTGGGGCCGGGCGACCGCTTCAATGTGGCGGAGTTCAGGGATTCGGTGTCGCTCTGCTTTGGTTCCTGGGCGGTGGTGGATGCCGCGAACCTCCAGCGGGCGCGCGAGTTTATCGGGCGGATGGAGTCGTCCGGGAATACCGACATCTTCGACTCCCTGAAAGATCTGCTCGCCTTGGCCCGGAAACCCGGCAGGCCTGTGATCCTGATGGTCGTCAGCGATGGAGTGGCCACGGCGGGGATGACCGACCATTCCCTGATCATCGAAGCCTTCAGCCAGGCGAACCGGGGAGCGGTGTCGGTCTTTACCGTCGGCACCTATCCCGGGGTCAATGCCTACCTGCTGGATCTGCTCAGTTACCGCAACCGCGGGGATACATTTGTCGTCAAGACGGGGCGGTGGGATATTCCCGATGTGATCGAGAGTCGTGTGCGAGAGGTGAGCCGTCCCGTCCTGTCTGATGTGCGGTTCAGGTTTGCGGGACAGACTTATTGCGATGCCTATCCGATCCTCACGGCCAACCTGTATCTTGATCGCCCGCTGGTCTTGTATGGCCGGTATCCGAAGGGCGCGAAGAAACTTGTGTTCCAGGCCACGGGAAGGGCGGATGACCTGCAGTGCGACATGGTGTTCGATATCGTTCCCGAGACGATGCGGGCCGGGGATGCCGATATCCGGACGAATTGGGCCTGGCAACGGGCTTATTACCTGATTGGCGAGCACAACCGGACCCGGCAACCCGGCATCCTGACTGAGTTGAAAGCCCTCGGCAAGACGTTCAAGATCAAGATTCCCTACAAGAACGAACTGTTGGAGAAACAGCCTTGAGCCGGGCCTTGATCATCGGGGCGGGGGGAGTCGGCGGCGTGGTGACTCACAAGTGCGCCGGGATGAAGGATGTCTTCACGGAGATCTGCCTGGCAAGCCGCACGGAGGCGAAGTGCAAGGCCATTGCCGGCCAATTGAAGCGCAAGATCCAAACCGCGACGGTGGATGCCGATGTGCCGTCGGATGTAATCCGTTTGATCAGGAAATTTGAACCCGACATTCT
>Ga0118677_10007769_pt2 | contig 15874 bp, 11 predicted proteins | sample AliMusrvi5mmetaG_FD_86154 | JGI IMG/M metagenome (GOLD analysis project Ga0118677, IMG submission 86154) | reverse complement strand
AAGGCGAAGCAAGCGGTCGACGGAAAACCACCAAGCGCCCGGTTGACGGTCTGCGTAGCTTTCACTACGCTCAAAAAAATGGGAAGTGCCAAGGTTGGCTCATAGGATGGGTCAGACAATGATCATGAAGAAAGCACTGGCAACAATGTTCCTTGCGGCAGTTGTCCTGGGTCTGTTGACCATGATCAACTACCCGTTGTTCATGCCAGCCAACGGCAGGGATTGCTACAGGAACTGCGGCTGGCCTTATGGATGGCTGGCGCGGTATGCGTACACAACAGTCTATGGTGACGGCGGCGGACCAGGCAAATGGTACATCGTGAACAAGGCCGCGCTGGTCGCGGCCACCACGTTATCGTTGATCGTGTCGGTGGTCTTGGTCGTATCGGCGGCGGTCGTGCGGAACACGGTCGGCCGCCCAAACAACAACAAAACCACGTGACGCCAACATCCTCGTCGAACGCTACGGCGCTAAATCGCGCCGAGGTTCACGAGGCTCGTTGGAAACATATGAAGGCAGAAATGGAAATGAAGACATGGCCTGTTCTGCCGATGGCCATCTGCTACGTTGTCGGATTACTGAGCTACTTCACTTTTGTGCCTCTTCTGGACGGAAGCAATGGATCACGTTTTCTCTTCTTTCTGGGGATTTCGGCGCTGTATTGGCTGAGAACCCTTGTGGCGGTCGTAAGGCGAGAGCGAAACAAGACCTATTGGATCTATATTTCAGTGGTATTGCTCTCTCCGGTTATTTGGATTGCCTTAGAGACCATCTGGCGAACCCGATATATGAAATGAGTTTCCAACAAGCCGTCCGAACGACACGGTGCCCCGCGGCGGGTCACCGCGGTTCAGCGCCGCCGTTGCGCATCGGGACGATGAAACGAAAGCACTACTCCTTGCAGCGGTTATCATGAGCACGGTCTCAGGTTGTGCCACGGCCCCGAAGACCGCTCAAGAGGAAGAGGTCGCTATTCTCGGGGGCAAGAATCCTCATATCCAGAACCTCGTCGTTGGCGGCGTCGCCACGGCGATCAATCTCGATAACCTGGCCACGTTGAACCTCGAACGGCTCGCCTTTATGCGCAGCCTCATGGAGGAGGCTCGGGATTTCGTGCAGCAGGTCTATTATCCCGATATCCTGGCCATCGCCGCCGCCTACAAGGAATGGTTTGGTATCGGCTCCGGCGTAACGAACTACCTCGCTGTTCCCGAATTCCCGCAAGACACGCGGAGCACCCGCTTCGGCTTGGCCGGCGGTATCATCAGCAACGGAGATCTGCAAACCATTCGCTTCGTCAAAGATCACCGGGACGAGTACCTGATTGCGAACTTCCAGGAGTCTGTCGCCCGCGCCTGGTACGAGGGTGCTGAATCGCTTCACCCGTGGAAAGGCGTCACCCAGCCCAACTACACCGACTTTGCCGCTGACGCTAAATACTCGTGGTGCAAAGCGCCTCGCTTGGCAGGCCAGCCCGTGCAGGTTGGCCCGTTGGCTCAGATCCTGGTGAACTACGCTGCCGGCGATGTCCGCATCCGCCGCCTCGTCGATGAGGCGAACGCCAAGCTGGGACTCACGCTCAAGGATTACCATTCCACGATGGGCCGCCTGCTGGCACGCGGAATGCGCGCGCATCTCATGGCGGATCTATCGCTTGAATTCCTCGATCAGCTCACCGCCAATCTCGTCAGCGGCGACCAAGCCTACGCCAATCCCACCGAAATCCCAGACGGCGAGTTCCAGGGGGTAGGCTTCCACGAAGCCCCTCGCGGCAGCCTCTCGCACTGGATGGTGATCAAGAATCGCAAGATAGAGAATTACCAGGCAGTCGTGCCCACTACCTGGAACGCCTCCCCCCGCGACGATAAAGGTATTGCTGGCCCGTACGAAGCGTCCCTGGTCGGCAACCCGGTCATCCAGGCCGACAAGCCGCTCGAAGTCCTGCGCACCATCCACTCTTTCGATCCTTGCATCGCCTGCGCCGTCCACACCATAGACCCGTCAGGAAGCGAAGTCACCCGCGTCAAGGTCGGATGAAGACCCTGATCCTGGGTGCAGGCAACCTGCTCCTTTCTGACGAGGGTTTCGGCGTCCATTTCATCCGCCACCTGCAAGAGCACTATACGCTTCCCCCCGAAGTCGAGCTGTTCGACGCCGGTACCCTCGGCCTCATGGCCGGGCACAAGCTGGAAGAAGCCGACCGCGTCTATATCGTTGATGCCATCGCAGCTCCGGGCGAGCCTGGCGCTTGCGTACGCTACTGCAAGGACGACTTCATGCTGAAGCGCATCCCGCTCAAACTCTCCCCGCACCAGATTGGTGTCCAGGAAATGCTCCTCGTCAGTTCATTGCGAGGCCGGTGTCCCGAAGAGGTCTTCCTGCTCGGGATCATCCCCTGTTCCGTTGAGCCGGGAACCGAGCTCACGCCGCTGCTCCAGCAACGGCTGCCCGAACTTGCTAGCCAACTCGTTGCGGAACTCGGGATTACTGGGCGGGCAGATGGTTTAGGGCGTTAACCAGTGGCAGGTAGATGGCCAAGATGGTCGGGAGTGTTACGAACAATAGAGCCGCCGTCGCTGTGGCGAGAAACGCCACCCAGGAGTTGCGGTTCTCCCCTTTCCTGATCCACACCCAGAGGCAGTAGGCCGTAGCAAAGAGTGGCAGCGCCACCACTATCCACGTCCCCAGGCCAATGCAGAGCCTCGTGAAAGCGGGCAATTGAAGACCTTGGCCCTTCAGCCTGACCATTGCAGGCAGTTGAAGGACCGCCCAGACGAACCAGCAGGCCATTGCGAAGAAGGCGAGAACGATTCCGTGCGCGAGTTTGTTCATATAGAGTGTCTTCTAGGACCTGACTCTTATGGAGCAAGATCATCACGTTGGCAATGAGGGAGACAATCCCAAGCAATTCGGTGCGTCCCCAACTTGCTGGATTCCTGCCTTGGAAAAGTACGGTTCTGGGTAGTTCTTATCCGTGTTCATCCGTACTACAATTGTCGAAATTGTTCGCAGGACGCGAACGAACTATCCGCGTGCTGATCTTTCCACTTCGGAATTCGGACTTCGGATTTCGGATTTCCGGCTCCGCCGGCCAGTGTCCATCTGCGGTTAGAACGGTTTGTTACGGCCAAGAAAATAGATTGGCACTTTTCGGCGGCGGCGGACATTCATTGGTAGATGCAGGAAGCGGCTGACCGGGAATTGCTACAGCAATAAGCCCATGGGAACTCGAATGAGGCGTTTGCGGCATTGTTGGCCCGTCACGTGAATATGGTCTATTCGTCTATTCCGTCGCGCTGCGAAAGACCGGCAGCCCTCAAGCGGCGGAAGAAGTTACGCAAGCGGTGTTTATCGTCCTGGCAAAGAAGGCGCGCGAACTGCGCGAGAAGACCGTTCTTTCTGGCTGGCTGTATCAAACGGCGCGGCTGACGGCAGCCAACTTTACTGCGTGGACTACCAGGAGTCCTGGGCCAACGCGGCCGCGCTGCGGCGGGGAACCGGCCAGGCCGACAATGTCGCCGTGGGCATCATTGGGCCCCAGGAGGTGCCGCACTTTCCTTTTGCCCCGCACGCGGGCGCCATCTGGCTGGCTTACGCCTCGGGACGCTACTTTGATACCTCGACCTCTTCCCGGCTCCAACCTGCGGCGACACTGCTCGTCCTGTACGGCAGAAACGTGCAGCCGAACTCGTTCGCACTCCAGCGGACGCTCTGGTCGCGGTGGGAGAGGCGTCCCGGTATCCCCGCGTCCGCGGTTTATTTTGACGACGGGATCGCCGGGCTCAGGGCTGGAGCGCCGGTCAGGTGGCCCCCGCCACTGGACGCGGGATTCACCAATGCCGTTTACAGTGCCCTGGATTTCACGAACGTGGGCGGCTTAGCGCTTCCCATGCGAGCGACGCTGAACACGTTCTCGCCGCAGTTGGGCGAACCGAGACCTCGGGTGGTGCGGAGGTGCAGCTACAAGATCGTAGCCACCAACCTGACTACCGCATTCCTCCATGCCGGCAGCTTCAAGCCCGAGCTTCCCGGCAAGACGTACATGAACGACATGCGGTTCAGCACTCCTGGCGATAACCTTCAGGTCAACTATTACGTGAGCGATGCCCAGTGGTTGGGTGATGCCGAGGTAAAACAACTGCCCGAATTCGCCGTGGCAATGAGGCAAGCCAGCCGCGCGCGCCCCGCCTCCAACCGCCCCGCCAACCGGCTATCCCGGCCGGCAGTCTGGGCGGCTTTCGCGGTTCTTGCCGCTTTACCGGTCGTGGTCTTCTTCAAGCAACAGCGGAGCGGCCGCAAATGAACCGCAGAGACCTTGCGCAGCGGAGCCGCAACCGGAAATGACAGAATCATGGCAGGACAGAATCATGCAGGGAGGAAGATCGGGGGGGCAGTCCTCAATGATTCTGTCCGGCCATGATTCTGTCTGCCTTCCGCGTGTTTCGCGTATTCCGCGGTTTGTCTCTTTCCGAAGATTCGACCCAGCCTGCGAAGAAATGCTGCGGTTTCCCCCTTCCGTTGACCCACTTCCATAAGAGCCCATCAGCGTTTATCTGCGTAATCTGCGGTCAACCTCCGTTGCGTCCTTCGCGTTCTTGGCGTGAGGGCTCCCGGCAGCGACATCCGTGTCAATCCGTGCTCATCCGTGGTTAATGATTCGGCTTTGCTTGTGCCGGGCTGCATTCCTCGCGGTAGGCAGGGTGATAGCCGCTCCCATCCCCGGGGCCTCGCCGGACACTCGCCGTAGCACCTCTGATCGCCGATCAGAGGTGCTACGGCGAGTGTCCGGCGATATCCGCGCGAGGCCCCGGTGCGGCCATGGGCTCACTGCGTCCATGGACCCCTCGAATCACGCGACTTCTGCTTCCCGTCTTCGCGCCTTCCCTGTCCCGCTGCAGCCTGGCCTGCCCGGCGCGGCCAGCCAATCCGTGGGCCACCGCATTCAGCTTCCCCTTTCGTGCAAATAGGTTGGCACCTTTTCCGGACGGCGGACAGGTACTAATGAATGCAGGAACCGGCTAGGCCATTTTGGTTGAGCGCCTAAAACCAGTGAAGGCACCCCGTAAAAGCCATTATCATTTGGCCTTGCTAAACGAACCAGCTGTCGCATTATTCAGACAAGCGTCGTTGATAATGAGCAACTTACGCACAAAGAGATGGGAAGATGTCGGCTGGGGATACAGGAACCAGACGACTGGACGACAACGCGACTGAGGCTGACGATCAACATCTTATAGCCGGGAGGAATGTGCCAGGCCCGATCCTGGATAATCGACTGGCCGTCGCAGAAACGCTGTCGGCGAAATCACCAATGCTATGAATCACCTCAAAATACTCCCAGTCGGCTGTCCGGAATGTCGCTCAACCGCATTTAGCTATGACTGGTCTCGGCCCTCAAATTACTGGCGTGTGCCAGTCACGATCGCCCTTTCCCTCGTTCCGCTGCCGCTGGGCAGCGTGCAATTGAGATGTGACGCATGTGGCCATCGCTTTACGTCGAGAGCCGCCGCCCAAAAGGTTGGTTGATGCCTAGTATGGTCTCTTCTTCGCCGAACAAGTGTGCTCCAGGCAAGGGCGCGAATGCCTCTCTCTTTCATGTCGGACGCGCTTGGCCCGATCTGCCTGAGCTTTGCCGTTAAGCTACGAGCAAGATTACACAAATCGGCGGGCATCGGTGTCTAGAAGGTATGAACACGAGACGTGTCTTGAAGGGTGCTGTGCTGTTATTCGGAGTTCTGATCCTGTGCCCTCTTTTCATCCCTGCCATCAATCCGGCGAAGACCAGATTCCGGGCGCAACGCATCAGTACTGTGAACGCTGCCCCTCGCGTCGTCATGAGTATGGCTTTGACCAACACCGCCGCCCCGCCGTCCGGACCTTCGCCGGGCACGGGAAGATGAACGAACGGCTGATCCTGCTGCTTAACGACAGTGGAAGCTTTATGATCAGGTGGGAATTCGGCGGCGCATCGCTGAGCGTTTTCGTCGGGGACGTGGCGGGCAGCTCCGTAGAAGCGACAGATTTATAGTAACCCAGTCCAAACAAAACCCTCTTAAACCCCAGCGGGGCGGCACGGTGCGCTATGGCTCAGGTTATGACGCTCCTACGGAGCTTAAGAAAGCACTTGGGATCGCGGTCAATATAAACCTGTCGCTCCTACGGAGCTGGTCATCGGCGAACTTATTTTCCAGGCGGTGGTCGGGACGGCACGTGAAATCGGCCCATGAACGAGTCAGCGCGTGGGTTGGCAGCATCGCAGGCGGAAAAGCGCCGGCTACTGTTCGCTACCTCTTCCTTTGCCGCCCAATCGGACTTCGGACTTGGGACATTGGATTCTGAACATCATGCTGGTGAAATGCCTGTTAGTCCTCTGTTTCTGACCTACGCGTCTTCGCGCCTTCGCTGTTCAACTTCGGAATCCAGACACGAATTGTCTCGATAGCCGCCGTCAATCCGCCCAAGACCGCGAACTCCGTGTCCCCAACGGTGGCCAGGCTTCCGGAAACCGGAAGTGGTGGCTTCCGGCCATAAGGGTGACAACCGTTATGAAATCCAACCAGGCGAGTAAGCGAGAAAATATCTCGCCCCATACAGGATGAGAGTTGAAACCCGGAAATACGATGCTCCCTTCGGGCGCGACCGCCTTACCGGCACTGGACAAGCAACGGCTGCCCAATTAGGCTGCCGTCCGCACAGTTTCACCGACTTTGATTATGAATTCAGCACCCGCATCCACCCGCCGCCAGTTCCTGCGCCAAACCTCTACTGCCGTCGCCGCCGCTTTGGCTGCGCCTGCATTTGTTCCGGCATCAGTCCTGGGCCGGGCGGGTGCGAGGCCGCCCAGTGAGCGCATCACCATGGGGTTCATCGGCGTCGGCGGTCAGGGAGGCGGCCACCTGCTTGGTGGCGCGTGGACGTACGTGGCGGGAGGCTACGCGGGGCGCAAAGATGTCCAGGTGCTGGCTGTTTGCGATGTCTGGCGAGACCGCCGCGAGAACGCTACCAAGAAGGTGAATGACCATTACGCGGAGGTTTACGGCAAGGGCAAGTACACGTCCTGCCAGGCCTATACCGACTTCCGCGAGGTGCTCGCCCGCCCGGACATTGACGCCGTGCTGATCGCGACCCCGGCCCATTGGCACGCTACGATGGCCGCCATGGCCGCCGAGGCGGGCAAAGACGTCTATTGCGAGAAGCCAACCGCAGTGACCGTGCGCGAGAGCCAAGCCATGCTCGCCGCGGTGCGGCGTTACGGACGGGTTTATCAAGCCGGCACCCAGCAGCGCAGCGAATACGACAGCAAGTTCCGACGCGCCTGTGAGTTTGTCCACAGCGGCCGCATCGGCAAGCTCCAATCCATCTACGCTTATCGGGATGGCGGGGCGGTTTTCTGGCCGACGCGGTTCGGCGAGGCCAAGCCGGTACCCGCAGACCTGGATTGGGACCTCTACTTGGGCCCGGCACCCTGGCTTCCTTACGATGGTAACACCGGCGCGCACCGGTTTGACATAGGCGAACTCAACTGGGGTCAGCATCACTACGACATTGTCCAATGGGCCGCGGGGGCAGACGAAACCGGGCCGGTGGAACTGTTTATGGAAGCAGACCGTTCCTGTTACAAGTATGCCAGCGGCGTGGTGGTGTATGGGAAGCCATACCCCAACGAACCTATAGGCAATGATGGCGGCGCTTGTTTCGTCGGCACCGGAGGCCGCATCGCAGTGGACCGCGACGCCCTGGTGTCCGACCCGCCGGACATCGTGCGCGAACCGCTCCGGCCTGATGAGGTGCACCTCTATCGCAGCAGCCGCCACGCGGACAACTTCCTGGAATGCGTGCGCACCCGAAAACGGCCCATCTGCGACGCAAACATCGCTCATCGGGCGGCGAGCGCGCTCCTGTTGGGAGGCGTGGTCAAGCAACTGAAGCGCACACTCAAGTGGGATCCGAAGGCTGAGGTGTTCATCAACGACGACGAAGCCAATCGCATGCTCTCTATTGCCAAGCGCCCGCCTTGGTACATCTGAGGCATTTACGATTTACGATATGCGATTTACGCTTTTTAATTCCGTCACGGATCCACACAAACTTATGAGACTGTCCCTTCTTATGTTTATGGCGTGCGCCGGTCTAGTGGCGGCGTTTCCCAACCTGGGCCGAGGCGCTCAGTCGGATGAAGAGCGGCAACTGATTGCTGTCTTGCAGTCCGACTCGTCCCCCACGAAGAAGGACGCTGCCTGCGCTCGGCTCAAGCGCATTGGCACCGACCAATCTGTCCCGGCGCTTGCAGCCCTCCTGACCGATGAGCAACTGTCCCACTCAACTCGCTATGCCCTGGAATCCATGCCTTCGGCCAAAGCCGGCGAGGCGCTGGTGAACGCTCTGGCAAAGACTTCCGGCCTGACGAAGGTCGGCATCATTAATTCGCTCTGCTTTCGGGACGAGCAGCGCGCTGTGCCTGCCCTGGCACCGCTCCTGACAGATCCGAATGCCTTGGTGGCGGCAGCCGCAGCAAGAGCCTTGGGCCAGATCGGCACTACGAAGGCGCTCAAGGCCTTGCAGGACGCCGCGGTCGATTCAGGCAGCGCGGTTCACACTGCTATCGTGGATGCCTGGCTGCGCGGCGGGTATCGTCTCATGGCAGCCGGCAGCGACTCAAAGGCGCTGGGTATTTTCCAAGCCCTATACGATACGGAGAAGTCAGACACTGTCCGCACTGCCGCGTACCGTGGAATGATTCTGACGTCTGGTAAGAAGGCTCTGCGTCTGATGATCACGGCCATTCTCGGCCAGGACGGCGCCAGCCAGACCGCCGCGCTTCAGTTGGTGCGTGAGGTGACTGCTCCCGACGCGACCAAGACCTTTGGCGTCCTGCTGCTCAAGGTGAATCCGCCCGTGCAGGTTGCTTTAATCGAAGGCTTGAGTCAGCGCGGCGACGTGTCCGCTGCGCCCGCTATCTCCACGATGGCGCACAGTGCGTCGCCGGAAGTGCGCCTGGCCACCATCAACGCCCTCGGTATTTTGGGAGATGCCACAATGGTTCCGCTACTGGGCGTAGCCGCCGCGTCTACTAACAGCGAGGAACAAGTGGCCGCTCGGCTGGCGTTAGTCCAATTGCGGCGCGGGAATCCGACCGAGACGCTGCTCCGGCTTTTGCCCGACGCCAAACCGGAAGTGCAGGCGGAATTCGCACGCGCCCTTGGCGGTCGCGGCGACAAGGCGGCTGTCCCGAGATTGGTGGAGCTCGCGAGGGAAGGATCGGGCTCGGCCACAAAGGCCGCGCTCCAAGCATTGGCCCTGCTGGTTGACGATGCACAAGTGGGCTTGTTGGTGCAACTCGTCATCGACGCGAAGACCGAGGCGGCCCGAGCCAACGCTGCCGAGGCCCTCAACAGCGCCTGCCACCAAATTCAGACCCGGAGGGGACGCGTGGACATCGAGCCGCTGCTGCAAGGGTTGGCGACCGCGCCGGCTGTTGCTCGCCTTGCTCTGTTGCCTGTCTGTGGTGGACTGGTAGATCCCAAGTTGCGCACCGCCCTGCGCGCGGCCCTCGCCGACCCGGATCAGCAGGTCCGCACTGCGGCCAGCCGCGCGCTGTGCGACACGGGCGACGCTGAACTCCTACCGGACGCGCTAAAGGTCGCCTGCGAGGCAAAGGAAGAGAACCTTCGCACCCTGGCGATCCGCGCCTGCGTGCGGCTAACCACACAGGAAGAGACCATCAAGCTTCCTATCAAGGGACAGATTGAGCCGCTCAAGACCATTCTGGCGACTCCTCTCCGTCCCGAGCAGAAGCGGTTGGTGTTGGCAGGGTTGGCTGAAATTCCAGACCTGGAGGCCCTGAAGCTGACCGAACCGATGCTGAGTGAGGCGGGCATCCAGCTTGAGGCCGCCAAAGCCACCACCAAGATCGCCTGTGCTCTGCCTTTCGCGCAGGCCGAGTTTGTTGAGGCGGCGCTGAAGAAGGTGCTGGCTGCAACGAACGATGCCGACACGCGCAACGCGGCGGAAGCGGCCCTCAAAGACATCCAGGCGGGAGCCGATTATATCGGCGCCTGGCAGATCGCCGGCCCCTACTTGCAGGAGGGCAAGGAGTACAACCAACTATTCGACATTGTCTTTCCGCCGGAAAACGCTGATACACAAGGTGTGAAATGGCAGGCTGCGCCGCCCGGCCTGGACGCCAGGCACCCCTGGATAATGGACTTACTGAAGGCCTTCGGCGGGGAACAACGCGTCGCTTACGCGCGCACTTGGGTCCATTGCGACCAGCAACAGCCCGTGCTGCTGGAACTCGGCACCGATGACGGAGTGAAAGTCTGGCTCAACGGCACGGTGGTGCATGCCTTCAACAACTTACGTGGACTGACTCCCGACAGTGATAAGGTCAACGTCACTCTAAAGGCCGGCTGGAATCCGCTGCTGTTGAAAGTCACCCAGCTTAACCAAGGCTGGGGCTTTTGCGCCCGGTTCCGCAAGCCCGACGGCTCGCACCTGGACGGCCTGCAATACTCGACTCAGCCGCCTGAACGTTAAGTACGGACGGCGGCAGGTCGTCCGAGAACTCCGCCCTGCGTCGCAGCCAATCCCATCGTTCGGAGGGCCGAGTTACACGAGGCCCTGAATTGCGAGCGACTTGCCGGCGAGGTCAGGGCCTCGTGTAACTCGGCCCTCCGAACGATGCGGAACTATTGGACAAGGTGTCAGCGCCGATCAGTAAACCACCTTGTTGAGGGGATACTCGATGATCCCCTCAGCGCCGGCAGCTTTCAACGCGGGTATCAACTCGCGGACGATATGCTCGTCAATGATCGTTTCCACGGCGACCCAGCCTTCGAGGCTGAGGTTCGATATGGTAGGGTTCCGCAGCGCGGGTAGCGTTTGCAGAAGTACGGCCAGATTCTTCTGGGCGATATTCATCTTCAGGCCGACCTTCGTTTCGGCTTCCAAGGCACCTTTGAGCAGCAATGCCAAGGTCTCGATCTTCTTGCGCTTCCAAGTGTCTTTCCAGGAAGCGTGGTTGGAGATTAGCCGCGGGGTCGAACTGAGCAGCGTGTCCACGATGCGCAGCTTGTTCGCCCTCAGCGAAGAGCCTGTCTCCGTGATGTCCACTATCGCGTCCACCAGCTCGTGCGCCTTCATCTCGGTTGCGCCCCAGGAGAACTCCACCTCGGCTTTCACCTTGTGCCGGCGCAAATACGCCCTGGTCTGGTGGACTAATTCGGTAGCGATGCGCTTTCCCTGCAAATCTTTGACCGATCTGATTGGCGAATCCTCCGGCACGGCAAGCACCCACCGAGCTGTTTGCCGCGTCGCCTTGTTGAATTGGAATTCGCCCACCTCGTGGACTTTCGAGCCGTTCTCCTGAATCCAGTCGTATCCGGTGATGCCGCAATCCAGGTAACCGTGCTCAACGTAACGGCTGATCTCCTGCGCCCGAATCAACCGAATTTCCAGATCCTCGTCATCCACGTACGGGATATAGGAACGGCTGCTAACCGTAATGTTGAACCCGGCCTTGGCCATCTTCTCGATGGTGGCCTCTTGCAGACTGCCCTTGGGCAGCCCAAACCGTAATACCTGTTTTTTCTTCATGCTGTAACTTGACTCTGTGGCACGAGGACGCGAATACCCTTTCGCAGATTAATTCGCTCGTGTAGCCCGCATTATGTGCCACGGCTGGCGCCGCAAAGCGACCTTTTTCTTTAGGCGCGCTTCAAGAGGGCACGGTAGAACTTCACCGTGATGTCGAATCCGTTGCAGGAAAGCCGCGGTGCTATCCCCCTGGTGCCAGGGACGCGTCCGCTTCGTCCAACCCGTCGTGCCATGTCAGTGGCGCCAGGGAAAGTCCTCCGTGCTCCCAGCCAGCGTGGCTGATGTACCACTTCCCGTCCACGTCGCGCACGATCTCCGAGGCGTGGGCATAGATGGTCCCGACCTGGTCCTTGTCCTCCCAGTGGAACGGGTCTTTGCTCAGATAGACTTTGATCGTGCCCCCGTCGCACGCAAACAGGTAGAATGATTCTCCTCGCCGCACTACGAACGGAGACTCCGTCGGGCCGCCGAACGTGCCCTGCTTTGGATGCGTGAACACAGTTTTACGGCCACCCCAATGCAGCAGATCCTGGCTTGTCACGCAGGCGACGATGTGGTTGCCGCCCTCCGGTTTCGAGGTCGCCGTGTAATAGAGAATCCAGTCCTTGCCCGAGCGCACTACGTTAGGGTCCCGGGCGTCAAAGCCGTCCGTCAGCAGCGGATTGGCTGGGCTGCGCTCCCAGTGCCAGAGGTCTTTGGTGGTCAGCAAATGGATCTTGTATTGGTGGCCCTGGCTGTTGCCGACGCAGACGAACATATAGTAAAGCCCTTCGTGCTGAATCACATGCGGTGCCCAGAAGAACCATTCCTTGTGCTTGTCCCAATTTGCCAGCACCGCGAACGCCTCCTTGTGCCACGGTGCTTGCGTCAGAGTCTTCGCCGTCGCGTGGAGCAGGTTCTTGCCAGGGTCACGAAAGAAGTCCACCGGCAGGATGTGTGTGATGCCGAAGACGTGCCAAGTCCCGTCCGGCCCGCGAATGATCGCATGATCGTTGATGCACCAGGGGTCTCTTTCGCCTGCCTGAGGATCGAATATTTCCATGAACTTGCCGGCCTCGACCAGCATCTTTTCGGCTCCCACCGAGCCTGTTTGAGTCAAACCAACGAGCAGCACCGCTATGCACATGAGACGCAGCACACCAAAGTCTAGAGCCCAGCCCAGCCTTGGCAAACCCAATCAACCGGCAGATTATGCGGGCCATGAATTGGGACAGATACCGACATCGTCTTCTGGCGTTTCCGGCTTTACTGGTTGCTTTTGGGTACTCAGCGGCTGCGGATACTGCGACTGTCGCTCCGAATATACGCAGCATATCCGGCGGTGGGAAGGTGACGGCCAATTGGCAGGGAAAAGATATGACGCTGCAGAAAGGCCAGAGCCTTGGCCCTTGGACCCTGATGGCCGTGGTCCAGCCCGAGTTGCACCACCGGCTGGCGGTCTTTGAGGACTTCTCGCAAACCAACGGCCACCTCCTGTTTGCCGATGAACACGGCGTCAGCGCGGACCTGTCGAAGTCTTCGGAACCGACTTGGGCCGATCCGAAAACGCTCTACCGCGGGCATCGCCTCGAGGACGTATCCAGCAGTGAGCGTGACCTGCTGGGAGAGGAGATCCTCGCCGAACCAGGCGACCCGAACTACGCCGAGGTGGCTGCCTGCTTCGCGCCCATCTCGAAGATGTTCACTTACTCCTTTGTCGGCACCCACGAATGCGCGGAGAAAGTCGGCGTGTTCTATGGCGGGAGCACCCCCAACTTTGACCCAGCAGCCTATGTGCCCGAGATCCGGAAAATCCGCGACGCCGGGCACGTGCTCGATGGCCTGGTAGGAGGGTGGCTCCCGGCGCTTAGATTCGTGTATCCGGAGAAACCCGGCGCTTGGTCGGAGTTGGTCATCTATGCGCCGCTACGGGTCGAGCAGGATAACGATCGCGTGCAGCCGGTGTGGTACCGCCTCTGCCGGGTTGAGGACGGAGTCCTCCGCTGGGTACGGTATTTTGATTCTTACCACCCATTCCCACCGCGACAGGAGGGGCAAGCCGAGCCCTTCTACGAGGAGTTGTTGGCGATGCAGGCAGGCTGGCAGCACACTTTGGCGCAAGGCATGCAGGTTGACATTCCGGACCAGCGGCTGGCCGATCTCGTCCGCCATTCACTGTTGCGGGAGATGATCACTCGCATTGGTCCGTTCCCCAAGTATGGCGTCTTCGACCGCGGTTACGGTGGGAGCGAACATGATGGCTTTCAGGACACGTTCACTGTGGACACCGCCGCGATGCTGTCCTGGGGCCTGTTTGATTTGGCCGGCCAATATTTGGATAACTATTTCAAGTACTTCGTGCGGGATGATGGCTCAATTCTCTATCGCGGACCGGAAACGGGGCAGTACGGGCGGATGCTGACCGTGGCCGCCCAATACGCTGATTACACCGGGAACGACCAGCTTCTCTTGCGCCACCGCCACCGCCTGGACGCCGTGGCCAAACTGCTGCTTTCATTGCGAGCCCAAGCCCTCCGCTTGCCGCCGGATGCCGCGGCCTGCGGCATGATCGCCGGCTGGAGCGAGGCCGACGCCTGCCTTGACCCTGACCCTCCTCGCTACATGCAGCCATACTTCTCAAACAGCACCGAGGCTGCGCGCGGCTTCGAGGACCTCGGCCGGGTCTGGGAGAGTATCGGCGCCCGGAAACATCTGCCTGAATTGGCTAGATGGGGGCGGGACTTGCGCCAGGAATCGCGCGCATTGGCAAAAGACGTCCAAACCGCTCTCGCCCGTTCCCTGCTCACGAATACCACGCCCGCTTGTCTTCCATCTATAGCCGGGGTCGGCGAGCCCTTCCATGTCGCCGTCGCGCGCGACAAGCTGGACCCGCAATTTCGCTCTTACCGTGCCTGGATGGAGATGCTTTACTCCGGCAACCTCTCGCACACCCAGGTCGGGACGATTGTCAACTACCGCGCGGCGCACCATGACATCATCCTCGGTGTGCCTACCGTTTATGGGCATAACACCCGTGAATGGGGCGGCTTCCTGAGCTACGGCCACGGCTACGGGTTGCTGCAACAAGACTTCACGCGCGAATACCTCCTGCTGCTTTACAGCCTTATGGCCCATCAGTACACCCGCGGCACGTGGACAGCCCCGGAGACACGCCTGGTCGATCCGAAACGATTCGCCGCTCCGTATTGCAGCCCGGCACAGATGACCGTCCCCTTGCTGGCGCGCTGGATGCTCGTCTTCGAGGAACCGGCGTCCGAGGTGGTGTGGCTAGCCAAAGGAACCCCGCGAAGCTGGTTGGAGGAGGGAAACACCATCGCCGTTTCCAATGCTCCGACCCGATGGGGAAGCCTGACCTATAGCCTGCACTCACATCTGAAAGCCGGGAGCATTGAGGGGAAGCTGAGATGGGCATCCGCGCCGCCGTCCGTGCATGTCAAGCTTCGTCTCCGTGTTCCCGCGGGGCACCGGATTAGGTCCGTGACTGCCAACGGCAATCCCTGGGCTGAGTTCAACGCGGATGACGAGACCGTCATTCTGCCGGCGACGCGCAAGCGGCAGACAGACCTGATCATTCATTACTGATCTGGAGAAGCTGCATTGCGGGCTGAGTTTGGAGGGGGGGGGCCAGGACGAATTTCTTCAACAGCCGCGACGGGGCAGGATCGGGGCGCCTTTTGCAGGTGGGAAGCATCCACAATCTTCATATAGCCTACACTCTTATTCTCAATCCAGGCTTGGGGGGGGACACCGTTGCTTTCAGGCCAAAGGCCTGCCTCATACCAGCCCAGGGCAATCGCCCTGAGTTCATGGACCCGTTTTTCCAGAGCAGGCCAACGGCCTGGTTCATAGCATTGAGGCGGTTGCGCTTGGTGTGGAGGAAGAATGAATCGCGCCTTCAGCGCTGGAAATCGTGCTTGGGGCGATGAACCCAGGGCGATTGCCCTGGGCTGGTATGAATGACGCCTTTGGCGTCTCAGAGGCATACCCAGGACTAGATCGGGCCTGATTGGAAGGACTCCGTCTTGCGCCAGATGAAGGGGACTACATGGCTTGCCAATCGTGAGTCATCTTCTTAACCTTAGCCATGCTCAACGAATTACGTAACCCCATTCAAACACTAGCCGCGACGATAGTCTTGATCGCGGGTCTTTCCACTGCCGTTTCAGCGAGCGGCCAGGAAACAAAGAGTAAGCTACAAAGCGAACCGGACGGCTGGGTGGATATCTTGCCTTCTGCGGAACTCGAAGGCCGGTATAGTGTGCCAGTGCCCCCCACCGG
>Ga0118677_10007961_pt1 | contig 15875 bp, 15 predicted proteins | sample AliMusrvi5mmetaG_FD_86154 | JGI IMG/M metagenome (GOLD analysis project Ga0118677, IMG submission 86154) | reverse complement strand
ATGTCAAGGTGCTCGATCACATCCGCGCCCTCTTCGCCCAGCTGCCGGAAGCCCGCATGCGGGGCTTCGACGCCTCGCGCTTTTCCTTCAACACCGAGGGCGGCCGCTGCCCCGATTGCAAAGGCAATGGCCGCATCAAGCTCGAAATGGATTTCTTGCCCTCCACCTGGGTCCATTGTGAAACCTGCAACGGCGACCGCTTCAACCCCGCCACCCTGGAAGTGACCTTCCGCCATAAGAACATGGGCCAGGTTCTGGCCATGACCATCGATGAAGCCGCGGCCTTCTTCGAGTCCCAGCCGCGCATCGCCGCCCCGCTCAAGCTGATGGCCGACACCGGGCTCGGCTATCTCCAGTTAGGCCAGCCCAGCCCAACCCTCAGCGGCGGCGAGGCCCAGCGCATCAAATTGGTGTCCGAACTCACCAAGGGCCGCTCCGTCAAATCCCAACTCGCAGGCCTAACAGCCCAAGCCAAAAACCTCTATCTCATTGAGGAACCCACCGTCGGACTCCACCAGCAGGACGTGCAACGCCTCATCGAAGTGCTCCACCGCCTGGTGGACGAAGGCCACACCGTCGTGGTCATCGAACACCACATGGCCGTCGCCGCGGAAGCCGACTGGATTCTCGACCTCGGCCCCGAGGCCGGCGAGGCCGGCGGCAAAATCGTCGCCCACGGCCCACCGGAAAAAATCATCACCTCCACCACCTCCCGCACCGCCCCCTTCCTGCGCAGCGCGCTTGGACGCTGACCCTGATTGGGGTCCGATTGGGGTCAGTCCCGCTTTTCGAGCATGGCATTGCCGGACCGGGAGCGAACGCTGTAACGACGGCGGTGGGATCAGTAGATTCAGATTCGATCGGGAATCATTTTCTGGCTTTTTGGAGGCTGGATTTTGGGCGGGGTTGGCCGGACCAGGGTGCATGGGCTCTTTGACTGGATGAGCTTCGGGGCCCTGCGTGGCGTGCTGGCTGCGGGGGGGCAAGGCGGGCATTCTGGGCCTAAATGACGCTCACAACCCTCCCTGAGGTTAAGCAGGCCTCATCCGATGGGGTGTAACCCTACTTTAAGAGCGAAGGCCGCGGGGAGTCCGCCGATAGAATTCATCGGCAATCCTTATAACTGGCTGCATTCCAGTCCCTCGCGTTGCCGATGAACGGCGGCGTGGGCACTAAGTCGGTGCCGACGCCTCCTTGCTAAAACCGGCGGGAGCGGTATCATGCGTTCGAGATATGAATATGGGAGCCGACACATGCTATACGAATTCTTGAAGGAAAATAAGAAAGCCATCATTCGCAAATGCAAGAGCAAGGTGCTTGCCGCGGCAGAATCAAAGCCGACTTCCGCGTTATTCAACCGGGGGCTTCCGGTGTTCTATGATGAAGTCATTGAGGTGCTGCAACGCACGGCAATCTCCAAAGAACCCGTCCAAATAAGGGCCATCACAAAAGCTGATGCGGCTGAGCACGGCAAGGAATCCTTGCGGCTGGGCTACACGATTTCACAGGTTGTTCATGGCTACGGCGCGGTTTGTCAATCCATTACGGAATTCGCCCAAGCCAAATCCTATGGGATCACTGCCGATGAATTCCATGATTTCAATCTGGCATTGGATATCGCCATCGCCGAGGCCGTGACGGAATTTGACAAGGTTCAAAAGGATCATGTCACCCACAGCGAGATCGAGAGGCTGGGTTGTCTGATTCATGAAATGGGCAACGCACTTGCAGTTGCTTCGATCGCTCACGGGCTGTTGAAGAAGGGGATTGTCGGCAACTCCGGCAGTACCAGCCAAATGCTCAGCTCGGCGCACGAGCGCATGCACCATCTCATCGGCAGGTCACTGGCGGAAGTGCGTCTGCGCGGAAATGCGAAGTTGGAGCGTGCCCCCATGCGCTTGCTGGATATTATCAGCGAAGTGGAAGCCACCGCCATGATTGCCGACAGCTCGAAGGACATTCACTTGAAAATCGAGGTTGATCCCACCATTGAGATGACAGCTGACCGCCATTTGATTTTCTCCGCGCTATCGAATCTTCTGAACAACGCCATCAAGTTCACCCGGAAAAACGGACATATCACCATTCGGGCGCGCAGAACGGGCACCCGTATTCTGATCGAGGTGGAGGACGAATGCGGTGGCCTTAAGAATGGGAACACCGAGGAACTCTTCAAACCCTTCATGCAAGACGATGTCGATCGAACCGGCATGGGCCTCGGCCTCCCGCTGAGTCGTCGGGCCATCGAATTGAATCGGGGCAAACTCACCGTGCGCAATATACCCAGGAAAGGTTGCGTCTTCACAATCGACCTTCCGCAAGACGAACGACGACAAACATGACCTAACGACAGCATCGTTGGCTTTTCAAGAACTTTAGGGACAACCCGCACAGCCTCAGGCATTTTCCCGTGAGTTCAGACTGTATGAGCCTATTCAAAACGGAACCAGTTTATGCTCTGCACGGACTCGCGTGGAAACGCCAGGTAGATGTTATGGATGCCGGTGACCGGGATTTCGGCCTCGGCCGCGGTTTGGCCGTGATGGAAGGTGGCGACCAGCTTGCCCTCCACCGAGTCGAGACGCACCTCCATCGCAACCTCAGCGTTGGCGGCGTTGGCGGGGGTGGCAGGCTCCAACGGCAGTCCCGGCACGCTTGCGGTTTGGCCAAGTTTCTCGGTTTGATCGAAGCCGGCCTTGCACCAGAAGTTGCCCTGCCCTTCAAATAGCGGCATATACTTTGCGTCGTTCTGATTGAGTTTGATGACGAGCGTGTTCCACCCAACCAGTACCGCCACGACCGCCGCCTTGCGCCCTGGCGAGTTCTCAGCGATGACCTGTTTGCCGTTGAGCCACACCTTGACGCCCGACGCCTGCTCCACGATCAGTGGGATCTGGCCGGTGGCCTTTTCCGCCTGAAACGACGCCCGCAGATAGACGCAGGAGTTCTCCTGGCCCTCGCCGTTGATGATGTCCGCGTCGGCCACGCCTGGCGGTGAGACCACGCCGCCCTTGGAGATGGTCGGCTTGAGAAGCGGCTTCCATTGGACGGTGGCAGGACCGGTCTCCGGCTCGAACGCCACGTCGAAGAGTTGTGGCCCCGTTTTGCCGGCGATATGATAGGACGGGCTGACTTCCCAGCGGTCGATCAGCCGCCAGTTCTCGCCGGGCTGCTCGCGCAACGGGGTGGCGACAAGCTCCATGCCGTAGCGCTTCTGGCCCTGGAAAAAGTCCATGCCGGCCACGATCCTGGCAGGGGCCTGCGGGCCGAAGTCGATGTTCTCATACTTCGCCCAGGCGCCTGCCTCGATATGATGCACGTAACTGCCGCCGAAATTGCGGGCGTGATAGACGCGATCATTGTCCTCGGCTTGGATCTTGCTCGTCGCGCTGCGCCGCTCGATCGCACCCAGGTCAAACGGAAATTCATTGGTCCGCAGGCCGATTTTGTCCATTGGTATCGGCTTGAATCCCAGCTTGAGCGCCGGCGAAGACGGCTTGAGGTCATAGTCGCGCCAGGTGCGGTCCCATGGCTTGTGGGTGAACACGAACTGCGGATCCTCGCATACGGAGTGCTTCTCGGCACCCCAGCTGCGGTAGCCCTCGACTTTCGGACTTGGCGGCCAGAAGACGTTGAAGTCGAATTCATTGGCCATGTCCTTGCTGCCACCGGTGTAGTAGTCCCTGACGTCGCACGCGAGGATGTTATGCGTGTTAGATAGATCAAAGGCCGGGCGACCGTAGGGTTCGGCCGTCACCGCGCGGTTCATGCGGCTGTCGGCGAGCACGTTGTTGTCAGCCGTCTGGTGCTGGCCCTTGAGCATCCAGCCGCCCGTGGCGTTGCCGCCCTGGATGAAGTAGAGCACACAGCCGCACATCGTCCAGTAGTCGACGCCATCGTCGGGATGCACGCCGTGGGCCCAGCCGTCCCAATCCACATCGGCATGCACGTCATGGACCGCGTTGTACTCCCAGGTGCAATCGCGGCCGGGCCACCAGCACTGCAACGCGCCGTAGTCCGAGCTGTCGCGGCACACCAGGCCTACGTCGTTGTAGCGCACCAGGTTGTTATGGCAAAAGCGGAAATCATATTGGTTCTGATCGGTGACCTCGATGCCATAGATCTTGTCGCCCTTGCTCCAGGGCCAGCCGTTGTAGCCCACGCCGTAGCGCGGGGCGCGGCGGAGGTAGTTGTTTTCGACGGTGTTGCGGCCGCTCTGCCAGAATTGGATGGCCGCGCCATGGCCCATGTGCATGCCGCTGTTGAGGACCGCATTGTTGTAGATTTTGTGGCCAAAGTTGACATCCGCTTCGTGTGCGGTTTTGAACGGCGGCACCCCCGGGTTGAAGCCGTTGGCGAAAATTCCGTTGAAGCCCGAATGGTCGATCAGGCAGTTAGAGATTTCACAGTCCTGGGCGAGATGTTGCAGTGCCACGCCGATCCAGCCCGCACCCAGCACCTTGCAGCCGCGCAGCGTGATCTTGCGGGCGTTCTCGATGCGTACCACGCCCTCGATGTTGCCGTCGTCCAGCACGCCGACCGGCGGGATGCCAAATGCCTCGAACGAATCGGTGCCGATGAATTCCAACGCCTCAAAGCGGAGGTTCTGCACTGGCTTGTCAGGATTTGACCCACGCACATCCAGCAAGCGCTTGAGGACTGGCACCACCACGCTGTGGTCCTTCGGCTCTCCGCTCACGGGCCGGTAATACAGGTACCCCTCCTTGCGCTGTGGGCACCACTCGCCTGGTTCTGTTAGCAGGCCCACAACCCCGCGGATATAGCGCCGCGGGCCCATGCCGCCGAAATACCCCGCGCCGCCGGCGCTGGCGATGTGGCCGGTGTTAGGATCCACGCCTGTGATCTTCGCCGTGTCGCCAAACCAGTTGGGACCCAGGTAGCCGACGATTTGGGCGTCGGAGAAATCCCACTTGCGCCACGCCTCGGGCACCTTGCCTCCTTCGCACCAACTCATGCTGTAACCGTCGCCAAACTTGGGGAAACGCGCCATCACCGCCGGTTGGTCGTCCACGATAAGCTGATAGAGCGGCTTGTCTCTGGCGATCGGCGCGCGCCACAGGCTGTCGCCGGCCTTTTCCCATTGCGTGGCCGCCTCGCCGCCATAGAACTTGGCGCCTTGCCGCGCCGCGCCGTGATAGATGACGCTGTGGCCGTCGCGGCCGCTGTCGCGTTCGTCAAAGCGCAGTGGCTCGGATTGATAGTAGTTGCCCGGCGCGATCTCGACGAGCATGTCGGCCGTCATGCCGCCGGCGATTCGCGCGCGCACCGCGTCGCGGGCCTGGGCCAGCGTCGCCAACGGCTGCTCCTTGGTGCCGGCGGCGGCATCGCTGCCCGTGGCGGACACATAGAGGTCGGCTGCGCGGGCCGGCGCGAGGCATAACAGCAGTGCCGCAGCCAACGGCATCGAAAGTTGTTTCATTGTGGTGGATTGGTGGGATCTGCCACGCGGATCTCGATTGCGCATGGCGCGACGCCCTACGTCGTTGACGCCGCGGATTATTCACCGGATTGCGATATGTTGAGTCGCAGGAGTCCCGGATTCCACGATCGCGAGGCCAACCCGGATGGCTTTGCCGCGATCGTTAGGCCCAGCCAGCCTCAACTCACGGGAAGATGGCTGAGCCGGCAAGCCGCATGGCAGCGCGCCGGATGCAAGCCCCGCCGTGGAGCGGGCATCCGGCCAGTATCCTGACTGGCTCAATTCATTGCCCAAGAATCAACCGTTTTCCAGCACGCCTCAGGGTGTCTGAGGCTGGAGTCACCTTGCGGCGCATGCCATCACGGGGTGATGAACGCCCGATAGAACCGCTTTGGACCGCTGGCCAGAGCCGCATTGTGGACGTAGGTCCAGGGGCTGCTCACAGGCGTATCCGAGGCGATGGTCTTCCAACTATCCGGGGCCAGAGTCGTGCTCGTTTGGAGGGTTAGGAGTAGAAACGGGGTGGTTCGCACGCTGAGAGTCACGGTGCCGTTGGAATCTCTTGAGACGGAGATGAAGGAAGGTGTTTCAGGTGTGGTTTGCGAGCCGCCGACATTGCCGTTGAAAGTGATTCCAGCAATGGATGAGAGAGCTTTACCGTCCATGGCGCTGCTGGTATTGAGTGTGACCGCCTGGTCCGCCAGAATGATTCCTTTGAAGACGGCGAACGTACCGATGGTCGCGGAAGTGCCGACCTGCCAGAAGATGTTGCGTGCCAGCGCGCCGCCGGCCAGAATCACATGCACCGAGGTGCCCACTTGCAGGTCGGCGGCAATCTGAAAGATCCAGACATCGTCCGGGCCGCCGGTAAGCGTGACGTCCGCTCCCGTGATAAAAGCCGTCCCCGTGAATTTATAAAGACCGGGGGCAAGATTGAGACCCGCCAAGTTGCCGGCTCCCGGATTGAGGAATGGACCGGAGGGGATGGGGGTTCGTCCGGCGGCATCGTTAAACGCCGTGGTCAAATCGCCCTTGGCTGCGGCTAGCAGGGTTGGTGAAATCAGCGAGCCCGCGGGTCCGGCCGCATCCACCGCGTAGATCGTCCCGTTCACTTGGGCCTGCGTCAGGTGGATGGCTGCGCCGGTGATCGGGCTCGCGCCGACGTCGCCGTTGATGATGCCCCCGCCGGTGGTGGTGACCGCGGCTCCGGCAAGCAGAGTGAATGAGGACGCCGCGCCCAGATAGACCGGGGCCGGCCCCGCCCCCAACAATAGTTGCGGCGCGGCAACCAAGCCCAGCGCAAGCGCAAGCCCCGCCAGGCGTTGCCTGGGACCGTTCAATCCAAGTGGCCGCGGGCAGAGCGCGCCCAGTGAGTCCGCCGCCATATTGCTAGGCCGTGTGGTGGTATGTGTCTTCATGATCCTGTGACTTTGACGTGTCGCCCGGCTGGCATGATGCCACTGTGGTTTAGCAGTTATAGCCGTGTTCCTCGCACGCATAGACTCTGGCGATCGAACTGGCGCTGCGCCATGGGGTCTATCCCTACTATGGTATCTTTTTTTCTTGGGACTTGTTGTATTGCGTTGTTTTGCCCGGGGGGTGCCGTGTCGGAGGCTGCGCGAGTGCGGATTTTGGAGGCGTGCAGGCGCAAAAGGGAACCCTGCGAACGTGTCCTCAACTGGATGCGCGCCACCACAGCGACGGCGGTGGTCTGGTCGAGGCGCTGACCGATTCCGAAGCGGCGGGCTACGACCGAACGGCGTTGAGTGCCGCATCGCCATGCCGGCGGCTGCGCAGGCACAGGCCGGAGCCGAGCAAACCGGCGAGTGCCAGCAAACTGGCAGGCTCGGGAATGGCACTGATTCCCTCCCCCGGAGCCCAGTTCATGGTGGCCCCATTGAAGGAAAACTGGCCGCGGCCGGCCACCGTTCCGTTAGATATCAGCCCGCTCGTGCCATCGGAGCCGTCAAAGCAGAACAACTTGCCGTTCAGCGACACCACGCCGCCGCCAGTGAAAATATTGTCCCACTTGCGGTCTTCGTCCCAGAAGGCATTGGAGAAGGCGGAGTCGGCGAGTACAATCTTGAATATGGCACCGCTCCGCAAGAATGGGGCTGCTTTTTGCGGAATTGACACGGGGAGATGTTGCCCAAATCCCTACGCTAATCCAGTAAAATTGTTCCACGGGGCGGTTTTGTTATTGAGACAGCCCTTGAACAGTGGTTTTTTCCGGCATGTTAGGGCTGTGGAACACTGCTAAACCCGTCTTATTGAGAACGACAACTTGTGACTATACCCAGAAATGCGGACTTGCGTGGCATGATAAGGTCCCGGCGTGAAATTCAGCCGCTGTTACGAGCCCGACTCCCTGGAGTTTCTCAACTTGCGCATTCAGATCAAGGCCGGAGGCTGCCCTCACTGCCACCACCCCACCGCTGTTATTGCCCATGGGTACCTGAAAGCAGCCGCAGTCGGCAATACCAGAGGCATGCGCCTTTTCTGCTCCGACCGCTATTCGAACGAGGGACGCGGCCGGACCTTTTCCGTCCGTTGGGACACCGTTATCCCTCGGTGTTCGCTGCCAACCACGCAGATCCTGGCGCTGATGCGGGCGGTCGCGGGCGGTCCGTCCACCCATGGGCCTGGTACTTTGCGAGACTCTCCGTTTCGATTAGCTCCGCCTATCGGTGGGTGGCCAAATGGCTCAAGCTCACCGCGCATATTCGCACAGCCCTTTGCCTAACGATTCCGCCACCGGGCAAAGCCGATGCTCAAAGTGAGAGCGGTCAAGAACCTCTGCGTCGGATCCCTGTTAGAAGCCGTCCGCGACCAAACCAAAACCGTCGATCTCAAACAGGTCAACGCCGTGCTCATGCAACCTCACTGGCGGCACAACGCCCAGGACGAACCCGCTCAGCCACTTGTTGTCACCAACCAGAAACCCCGGCCAAAATAACCATTTCGTGCCCGCACCCAGGGCTTGATGCTTTTGACCAAACGGAGGCGGGCAATGCTGGGAAGCAACCCGCCAAGGGATAGTCAAAACAGAGGCGACCGAAGGCGTCGCAAAAAGAAGTCAGGGGGCATGACCCGCGGCAACGCGTGGCCATGCCCCCTGCGATTTTGTTGCGAATGCGGCCATTGGGAGCCCTCTGCATGCCTTAAAAAATCCCGGGGTCCGGGGCAGCGCCCCGGTCGTCCCGTGACACGGGAGGTAGTGACGCGCCTCACCAAGTCACTACCACAATGAGCACGTTTTCCTATGTCAGTGGCGAAAAGTCGTGAAAATCTTCCGGTCTCAATTCTGAAATCTCACCCCCTATCAATTCCGCTCGCAACAGGTCACCGTGCCGACCGTGCCGCCGAAGCTGGCGACGTCGTTAGTGCCGCCGGGAGCCGGCCAAACCGCGGTGCCTGAACCCCACCAGTTGGCTGTGCTGTTGGTATTCCAGATGCCTGAGCCCCCCAGTGAACCATTGCCGTTCCAGCTGAGGGTGACCGCGTCCGCCGCAAAGGCCCCGAGCAGGGCGACGATGGCGGCGGCAAGCAAACCGCTGCGCAGAAGACGAAAAACAGAGGGCCTTTTCATGTCATGGCGGGGGCAAAAATGGGTTCTGTTGGACCGTAGTCGAACTTTTTGCGGGATTCTCCGCATTTTTTTGCTACAATCGGCCAGCATGTCAAACGGTTTTCGCAAGTATTTTCCGTAGTTCGACCCCGCTTTCTCAGTCAATTCGGAATCTCATTGACAAGCGGGCCGGCGCAAACTAGAGCCATCGGGCATATGAAAGCTATTTTGTATGTCGCCATGGTAGCAGTGCTGGGAATGGGAAGTGCTTTTTCCGCCATCAACGAGAAAAAAGTCGAGAATGCCAAGCAATCGGCCGCCAAATCTGGCAAGCTCATCGCCTTTGTCTTCTATCAAGGCTACTGGGACCCGAACTGCCCGAAATGCGTCGCCACGGTGAACGCCAACAACGCCTCCGCCAAGAAGGTTATCCCGCGGCAGGACGCGTTGGTCATTGAAGTGGTTGGCTCACCAAAGGAAGTGGACAAGGCCCTTCCGACCGTGGTCAGCAAGGATGGACCGACCCCGCGGGTGGTTGTCACCGATGCTGACTGCGGCAAGATCGTGGCCGAAGTCAAGGCGGGCGCGACCAAGGCGGACGTGGATGCCTTCGCGAAAACGGTCAAGGACGCCGCCACGACCAAACGCTAGCTCTTCGCCCATGTACCTGCCCACATCATGCTGCATCTTGGCCCTGTTGCTGTCATTGCCCGTGTCCGCCCAGGATCAGAGCGTGAACCCGGGCGTGAACAACCCGTACCAGAACCCCAATCCAGACGAATGGGCCGCCAAGTGGGAAACCGAGAGCCGGGAGATCTTTGCCCAGCGTGAAAAAATCATCGCGGCCTGCGGGATCAAGCCAGGCATGGCCGTCGCCGATATCGGTGCGGGTACCGGACTGTTCACGCGGCTCTTTGCGGTGGCTGTCGGCACCGAGGGCAAGGTGTATGCGGTGGACATCGCCGACAAGTTCGTGAAGCACATTGGCAAGACGTGCGAGGCGGCCGGCCTGAACAATGTGGTGGGCGTGGTCTGCACCGCAGACTCGGCCAAATTGTCGCCGGATTCGATCGATCTAGCCTATATCTGCGACGTCTATCACCACTTTGAGTTTCCGTACAAGACGATGGCGTCGATTCACCAGGCTTTGAGAAAGGATGGCCGGGTTGTGCTTGTCGACTTCCGCAGGGAGGAAGGAGTCAGCGCCGAGTGGATCGTCAAGCACGTGCGGGCGGCTGAGGATGTCTTCACCCGCGAAATTGAGTCGTGTGGCTTCAAGCTGGTGGAACAACCCGCGGAACTGAAGAAAGTCCTGAAGGAGAACTATTGCCTCATCTTCCAAAAGGTGCAGCGCTAAGGGTTAGGCCGGGCATCTCTCCACCCGTTCATGGCCTGTCAAGTTCGGCTTTGAGGCGGATGAAGCGTTGCGGCGCGGCGGGACCCAGATGTGTTAGGTCGCGCACCACCAGCGCCGCCGGCGTGTCGGAGACAACCACGGTGGCGGCCGGGCCCGCCGCCAATTCCGTTAGATCAGAGGAAATCTGCACGGTGAGCGTGGCCGGATGATCGACCCGGCGCGGAATGGAAATCTGTTGGAACCATTGCCCGGACACGTTGACAAGTACCACCGGGGTCTGCGGCGGTGCTCCCGCCTGCAAGGGTGGGGTGCCGAAGATATACTCTAGCAGATTAGCAACCCCGTCGCCGTCCGGATCATCGTCCGGTGCGTTGTGCGATTCACCGGCCAACTCGGTGGCCTGCCATTGGGCCCAGCTGGTGGGGGGCGATGCCACATCGGTCGCCGCCGCGGATTTCATCTGTAAATCCACATATAGGCTTCCGAGCCCTGGAAGTTATATGTTTGTTCTGGTGGCAGGTATGAACTGCCGCCACTGTCAGTCGTTTGCACCGTGCCCGTGAAATAGCCATTCACCGTCCCTGCTCCAGGCCGGTTCCAACTGGCCGACGTCCGCCGCATGGTCCAGCGATGGCGGCGCTTCGATCTTCCCCGCCTTGTCCGCCAATCCCAACCTGTTCCTGATGCTCTGCGGTCACAACCACGGCCAGGGACGCCGTCATGAGGTGGGTGGCAGCGGGTTCATCGATGTGCTGCTCGCCGATTGGCAGAGCCCTCACGTTGCTCACCTATGGCGCTTTCAACCGGGGCGCAGTTGATCCCTACCATCTGGTCATCAACGGCCTGACTGCCTGCAAGAAGTTCGACCTGTATCCGGCGGATGGAGAGACCCTCCACGTCACAATCAACGGGCAGACCCGCGATGCCACCATCAGCGGCACCGCCGGAGCGTTCTCGATAGTCTTTCCCAGCGCCTTGCTGCCGGCTAGCGCCACTCCCTATCCGATCAGTTTCAGCCATGCGGGCAACGCGGCCACGCTCAGCGCGGCCACCGATGATGCCAGCACGACGCTGACGGCCATGACTCCGTTCGGGTCTTGGATGAACACCAACTACCCCACCCTCTCCGCCAAGGCGCCGGGGGACGACCCGGACAGTGACGGCCTCGTCAATGCCATCGAATATGTTCTTGGCACCAGGTTGGATGCCGCCGACGAAACCGTTAGCCCGAGAATGCCCTTGGCGGGCACCAGCATGTTCTCCCGGTTGCGGGTGCTCATCGCTCCCTGAGCCGCCATATTCCAGCCATGAATGTCTTGCCAGGCTGCGGGAAGACTGGCATTCATCCACGGCGTGGCCATGGACCCCGCAGAATTCCGCATGAAAACCCGCTTCGTCGTGAAGCTGGGCCGGGCCCTCCATGAATGCGGCACGACCAGCCAGCGCATCGAGCGGCATCTCATGAATGTCACGCGCATGCTCGGGCTCAACGGCAGTTTCCTCATTACCCCGACCACGTTCACCTGCGCGTTCTGGCAAGACGACGAACTCGACCAATTCATCCACATCGAGCGCGTCGAACCGGCGGAGAACAACCTCGGTCGTCTTTGGGAAATTGACCGTCTGGTAGAAAGCATCGCCGATCGGCGCATCAGTTTCAGCGAGGGAATCGAGCAACTCGAACGCGTCACCATCGCCCCGTGGAACTACTCACATGGCGCCAACGCGTTTTCCTGGGCGCTCATTGGAGGATCGTTCGCCGCGCTGCTTTCCGCCAACGCCCAGGACTGCATCGCCGCCACGCTGCTTTCGCTGATTTTGTTTCTCATCACCCACCTGGGTTCGCACCACGCCAGTTGGAAGCCGGTTGTCACCATCCTCGCACCTTTCGTCTCCGGCGTGCTCGCCGGCGGCGTGGCGGCTCTTGGCGTCGGCATCAACGTGCCCTTCGTCATCCTCTCCTCGATCATCATCTTCGTTCCCGGACTCGCCCTAACAGTCGCGTTGACGGAAATTTCCGCCAGCCAATTGATCTCAGGCAGCTCCCGCCTGGTGGATGCCGCAATGTTGTTGTTGAAGTTGTTCTTCGGGGCGATCAGCGGCATGGCCGTCGCGGATTTTCTTTTCCGTGGGCACGCAGGCGTCACCGTTTGCATGGCGATGCTGCCGGAGTGGAAGACCTGGCCCGCGCTCGCAGGACTCTCGCTGGGCCTCGGCATCGCCTTCAACATCCCCCGCCGCAAGCTGCTGTGGGGCCTGCTCTCGGCCGCCATCGCCTTCGCTGCCGCGAGTGTCGGCGAGGCTTGGTTTGGCATGTATGCCGGCATGTTCACCGGTGCCCTTGCGGTGGGACTTTTCAGCAACCTTTACTCCAGGATCACCCGCGGCCCCGGATCAATTCTCATGACCCAGGGCATCGTGCTGCTCGTCCCGGGCAGCAAGACCTACATGATCCTCAACCACTGGGTGTCGGGAAAATACATCCTGCCCGGCTCCAGCAGCGGCAACCAGGCCCTGATGGTCTTCATCGCGCTCATCGCCGGACTGCTCTTCTCCAACGCCCTGGTGCCGACACTTAAAAGCATCTAGCAAGGCGCGGGCTCGGTCCGGGCCGCGGCGCAAAGTGGATGGAGGGTTGCCGCGCGTTGCGTCGGGTCGAGTGGCGCGGCGAGCCTGGGATTGCACTGCGGGGGCCCGGCGGTCCGATATAGGTGCAATCACCTAATGGGGTCTGCCGCGATCCCCCATCCCAAACGATGCATTCAGCCAATACCCGGAATGAATTCAGGCGGATATATTGGCAGGTTGAGACTCGACTTGCTTGCAGCTCCCAACGTCTAGCAAGTTCTGCCAATTTGCCCATGCTCATGGCTACGCTGCTCCATCCCCATCGCACCAACGACTACCACGAGGCCCTGGCGGTTTTTGCGGCGCTTGGCGCGATCTGGGTATTGGTGTTGGTGGTGCTCGGGGCTTTCACCACCAGCATTGGCGCCGGCATGGCTTTCCCGGACTGGCCGCTGTCCAATGGGTCGCTCAATCCCGCCGGTTGGCTCGACAACGTGGCCATGTTCGCCGAGCATGCGCACCGGCTCAGTGCGTCGGTGATGAGCCTGGTCACCCTCATTCTGGCGGTGGGGTTGTGGCGCTGCGAAGCGCGTGCCTGGCTGCGCCGGTTGGGCTATTGCGCGGTGGCACTGGTGCTGGCACAATCGCTCGTCGGTGGCTTGCGCGTGCTGCTGGATCGACAGCAGGTTGAATGGGTCAACACCAGCGGCGGCCAGCTGTTTGCCATGCTCCATGCAGGTCTCGCACAGCTGTTCGTGTGTGTGCTGATCGCCATCGCGGTGGCGTGTTCACGGCCCTGGCGCAGGGGCGGTGTTGCCACCAATGCGGCGATGCGGCGTGCCGGCCTTGGCTGTTGCGCGCTGCTGTTTGTGCAGTTGGCCGTCGCCGCGGTGATGCGTCACAGTGGTGCCGGGCTGGCGATTGCGACCTTTCCTTTTGCCAGTGCCGACGGCCGGTGGCTGCCGCCGGACTGGGACTTCCGCGTCGGCATTCATTTCGCCCACCGGGTGCTGGTGTTGCCGATTGTCGCGGCAAGCGGGTGGTTCTGCTTGATGATCTATCGCAACGCTGCAACCTCATTGGCCATGCGACTGGGATCGGCGGCGCTCATCGGCCTGCTGATATTACAGATTCTGCTAGGCGCATCGATCATCTGGACTGGGCGCTCGGCGGAAATGACCACCGGACACGTGCTCATTGGCGCGTTGACTTTGGCAGTGACGTTTTGGCTGACCTGGGTCATGCACCGTGATGTCATCGAACAGAGGTACTCGCCATGACCCAATTCATCGTGCCCAGACCAAGCTTGTCCGATTATGTCGAACTTACCAAGCCACGCTTGAGCATGTTGTCGGTGATGACCGCGCTGGTCGGCTATGTGGCCGCGCGACCGCCGTGGGATGTGGGAAAATTGCTGGGGGTGGTGGTCGGCACAGCGCTGGCGGCCGGCGGCGCGGCGGCGCTCAACCAATGGCTCGAGTATGACACCGATGCGCTGATGAAACGCACCGCCGGCCGGCCCATCCCTGCCGGCAAGGTCAGCCGGTGCGCTGGCTTCCGACTGGGCGCGTCGATGTGCCTGATCGCGGTGCTGCTGCTGTACTCGCTGGGCTGCCCCCTCGCCGCGCTGCTCACCATGGTGACGATCCTGTGGTATCTCGGCTGGTACACGCCGGCCAAGCGCTGGTCACGGTGGAGCACGGAAATCGGTGCCGGCGCCGGTGCCCTGCCTCCGCTGATTGGCTGGGCGGCCGCCCAAGGCCATGCCACGGCACTCGGCTGGGTCTTGTTCGGCATCCTTTTCTTCTGGCAGATGCCGCACTTCATGGCGGTTGCCTGGACCTACCGCAAAGACTACTCCGCCGCGCATTTCCCCGTCCTTTCGGTGCGTGACAAAACCGGTGGCCGGGTTGCACGGTGGGCATTGCTCAATACGATCGCGTTGCTCTTCGTCAGTCTGTTGCCTTGGCTGTGGCACTTCACCGGCTGGTTCTATCCGCTGGCCGCCGCCGGCGCCGGCGGCTGGCTGTTATGGCGGTCCTTCCTCTTCCAGCAAGCCGCCACGCGGGATGCCGCCGCTCGCCAGTTGTTCTTCGCAACAATCACCTATCTGCCGCTAGTCCTTGGCGCCTTGGTGGCCGACCGACTTCTGCTCGCTCCTTGGCAGGCGACCACTTATGTTGGAAACCCGTCAGACGGGTTGAACCCAATTTCCAAGCGATGGATACCATAGCCCCACCAAATAATGGAAGGCAGCTGTTTCCCGCGTCTTCCAACATCATTGTGAAATGGGTGATCGCGGCGCTCGCGATTACGGTGGCCACCGTCGTCTATTCCGCCTACCGCGGCTTCCGCTCGGACTGGTGGCAGGGGCGCAACTTCGCCCCGGCACAACCGATCCTGTTCAGTCATCACCATCACACCGCCGAGCTGCGGATCGATTGCCGGGTTTGTCACAACTCGGTGGAAAGCTCGGCTTTTGCGGGCATGCCAGCCACCGAAACCTGCCTGAGCTGCCACTCCGGCGTGTTCACCGACAGCCCGATGCTCGCGCCGGTGATCAAGAGCGCTCTATCTAACAAACCAATCGTCTGGAACCGCGTTTATGCCTTGCCGGGATATGTCTATTTCAACCACAGCATCCACATCGCCAAGGGCATCGGCTGCACCACCTGCCACGGCGACATCGGCGAGCAACGGCTCACGCGCAAGGCGCAGCCGCTCTACATGGGATGGTGCCTGGAGTGCCATCGCGCGCCGGAACCATTCGTCCGCCGCCCGGAGGATGTCTTCTCACCCTCCGCACCGGCCAAACCCCAACTCCCCGCTGACCAACGGCAGGAACTTGTCGATCGCCTCGGGATCGGCGGGAAACATCTAACCGACTGCACCACATGCCATCGCTAACCCGTCAATCCGCCCCACCCTGGCGCTCGTTGGAG
>Ga0118677_10008921_pt1 | contig 15876 bp, 13 predicted proteins | sample AliMusrvi5mmetaG_FD_86154 | JGI IMG/M metagenome (GOLD analysis project Ga0118677, IMG submission 86154) | reverse complement strand
AAAAATTCCTGATCCGTTTCCAAGCTAGCAACCTCTATTCATCCGCGCTGGCAAGCCAAGGAAAAATCGCCCAGGCCGCCGCCGATGGCAGCATCCAAAAAAACTTTCTCGGCATCCACTCCAGACTCGCCACCGACAAAATCGTCGAAATGCTCGGCCAAGTCCGCGACAACGCCCCCAAAACCTACACCGCCGCCCAAGCCCAGTTGACCATCGGCCGCATCTATCAGGACGAGCACAACGTCGCCAAATCCATCGAGGCCTATCGCCAACTCGTCCGCGACCAACCTGACTGCAACGAGGCTCCTGAAGCCCTCTTCCGCGTCGGCGTTGTGCTCACCGAGGACGCCACCCGTGGCAATCGCAATCAAGCCACTCTGGATTTGGCACGCGAGGCATTCAACGATTACCTGACGCAATATCCGGCCCATAGCCGCAACGCCGAGGCCCGCCAACTGCTCGCCAACCTCGGGTCCCGCGAACTCCAAGGATCCTTCAATATCGCCGAATATTATTACAAAATCCGCCAGTTCGAATCCGCCAAAGTCTATTACCGCGATGTCCTCAAACGCGCCCCTTCCGGTTCCCTCCGTGATGCTTCCAGCGCCCGCCTCAAGCAACTCGGCGAGTGAGATGTCGTCCCCTGCCCGTAGCCCCTGCGCATGAACTCGCCACTCCTGCTCGCCCCACTGCTCCTGCTCGCTTCCTGCGCCGGGTACCACATCGGCAACGCCAAGCCCGCCCCTCTTGTCGGCGTCAAGTCCATCGCCGTGCCAATGTTCGCCAATGACACCCAGCACCCCAGAGCCGAAGCTCTCGCCACCTCCGCCGTCTCCAGCGCCTTGAGCCAAGACTCCACTTTCCGCATCACCCGTAGCGAGCACGCCGACGCCATCCTCGAGGGCCGCATCAAAAACATCAGCTACTCAGCCATCCGCGGTTCCCGCCTAGACACCGTCCACCCCGACGAACTCTCCAATACCGTCACCCTCATGTGGATCCTCAAAGACGCCAAAAATCCTAGGCATATCCTCGCCTCTGGCTCGTCCACCGGCACCAGCCAACTCTTCGTCGATCCCGACCTCCAAACCGCTCGCAACAACGCCTTGCCCGACGCCCTCGAACGCGCCGCCGACGCCCTCGTCTCACGCATCGCCAATGGCTTCTGAGCCATCTCCTAGCGAATTGGCTTGACGACATACCCACCGGTTGGTATTCCTCTCGCATGAACCAACGTAAAAAGCAGCCCCGAGTCACCCGGGCGGCGCTTCTTGATGCAGCAGGCGAGGAGTTTTCGAATCAGGGATATGTTGGCACGGGGTTGGGCAGTGTGGTGGCTCGGGCGGGACTGACGAAGGGGGCGTTATTTCATCATTTTCCTGACAAGCGGAGTTTGGCGCAGGCGTGGATTGACGAGCGTCTTGGGCAGGCGATTGCGGAGTTGTGGCTCACTCCGCTGGCGGGGGCGGACTCTTTGGATGCGCTGAGGCAATTGTGCCGGCAACGTTTCAGCGAACTGGCACCCGGCGATCCCACTGCGGCGCTGAGTGCCCTCGCTGCGGCTGGTGGCGGCCCGGACGACCCGTTAGGTGAGGGATTGGAGCGGATATGGATTGCCTGGCGCGCGGCGGTGGCCGGGTTGCTGGAACGCGGCAAGAGTGCTGGCCGGATTCACCGCTCGATCAAGCCAGCAGCCGAAGCCGCCTTTTTCGTCGCCCTCATTGCCGGGGTCTGGGTCACCGCCAGCTCGCCGCGCCATCTGGAAACCCGGCGCGCTTGCCTCAACTCGCTGGAAGACTACCTCGAGACCCTGCGCAGTGTGCCCGCCTGAGGCGGCCATACCACGTGGGTTGTTCTCAAGCCGCCCCACTAAAAAAATATTTTTGAGGATTGGATCTATGTCGTGGTCAAAGAGGAATATATTTGAGACAACGGCCGTGCAGCGATCCCACATCCCCACACCTCCATGGCGCAGAAACGCTCTGACTTTTACCACACGATCGAATACATCGGTCCGCGCCCGCAAAAGCCCAAGCGCCAGAATTTCTTTGGTGGCTGGGTGATTTTAGTGATCGCGGCAGCCATCACGTTCTGGTTCGGACGGCCATTGTTGCCATTTTTGCGGGCGGCGCAAAGTGGCACTTCGCTGGAGCAAGCGCACCTGCTGATGGACTCGCTGGAACGCTCCGGCACCTTTGGCGATCGGTTGGCAGCGGCGGCTCTCGCCCACTCGCTTAAACCCATCGCCTATGAGCCCGCCTACTACACGATTCCCTATCCGAATGGCGACGTGCCTTCCGGCAAGGGCAAAGCCGAGGATGTGATCATTCGCTGCTATCGCCAGCTCGGCATTGACCTGCAGGTGGAGGTTCACGAGGACATGGAGAAAAATTTCAAGTATTACCCGCAGATTTTCCCTGGTGTGACTGCACCCGACAAAAACATGGATCATCGGCGCACATTCAATCTGCAATGTTTTTTCAGTCGCAAGGGCACCGCGCTGACCCGCAGCCGCAATGCCGCTGATTACCAACCTGGCGATATCGTCGTCTGGGCGTTGGTGGGCAATCATTCGGCCGAGGCCCATATCGGCATCGTCGTCCCAGGTCCGGACGGCAATACTGCCCAGCCGTGGGTCGTCCATCACCTCGACACCAACGTCAAATGGGAAAACTCGCTCTTCGACTATCAAATTTTAGGGCACTACCGATACCCGGCCAAGGGAAAGGGGAATTAGGCCGGATGGGGATTGACTAACAAGTCAGGGGCGGAGGGTTGCATTTTGGTGGGTTCGCGCGATGCTGCGGCGTGTTGAGGATTTTTGCAGGGTATAGACGTTTTGCTGCCAGTTTTGGGGGTGTGGTGGCTTGTGCCTTGTTGCTGGCAATGAGCGGTTGCAGCCCGCAATTCACCACGGTGAGCCGGGTCAACCCGCCCTGCGTTCAAGATGCCGCTGGTGACATGAGTGAGACATTTGGCTATCGTCGCTGGATTTCAAAGACGAGCGAGCCTGACGTGATCATCATCGGCATCCATGGTTTCTGTGGGGCCTCCATCGATTACGCCAATCTCGGTCAGCACCTGCTGGTTCATCAACCCCGCAGTGGCTTGTATGCCTATGAAGTGCGCGGCCAGGGGAGCGACCCGATCCTCGAAAGACGCGGCGATATTGGCGACCCCAAGGACTGGTATCGCGACCTGTTCGCCTTCACCCAGTTGGTGCGCGAGCGGCACCCCGACGCCAAAATCGTCTGGTATGGCGAGAGCATGGGTGGGCTCATCGCCGCCCACGCGCTGCGGCAATCCCCGGCTGCCGACCTGCCCTGCGATGGGTTGGTGCTCTCGTCGCCTGTGGTGCGGTTTCGCGACGATATTCCGGCGTGGAAAATCCAGTTGCTACAGGTGGCCGCCGAGACATTTCCCTTGGCACGCATATCTCTCGATATTCTTTCCGGTGGGCAGGACGTACAAGTCACCCAATCCACCAAGCACTCGAGCCAAGCGGAGAGAAATTCCTACAATATCAAGCTCCACACGTTGCGCCTGCTGGGCACGTTGGGCCGCCACATCGAAAGCATGAACGAATGTGCCGCCGCCTTGCGGGTGCCGGTGCTTGTCCTCCACGGTGGCAAAGACTATTTTAACAGCGACGCCGACGTGCGCGGATTTGTGGCGCAAGTGACTCCGGGCATCCGCAAAACCTATCGGAATTACCCGAATGCCTATCACCTGCTGATGTACGATACGCAGCGGGACAAGGTGTTTCGTGACGTCGAACACTGGCTCAATCGCCTGCGTTAGCCCGTCAGATGCGGCGTCTTGTTCGGCAGCCTGAATTTCGAGGCGCTATTCCTTGTCGATGTCAACGAGGAATGCAACACCTTCCTCCACAAGAGAAGCATCTCCCTGCAGGAAGATTCGGTTCGTCCGATTATCCGGCACAATGGTTAGATCGCGCCGCTTCCTTTTTAGGGACTCCGACAATGCCGCCGCACCATGGGCGGCATCGACGTGCTTAAGACTGATAAATCGATTTGAAAACGTTGAGTCCGATCGCGGTTGCAACGAGCCAGAATTCCCAGTGGCGGCGGCATCCGATTTCTCACTGCCCCAATTCCCACATGAGGGAAGAAGCAACACCACGGCTACGATTAGAGAATTTAGGGAGATTCGCTTCATACTGAATATAAATGCACTTGGCTTGCAAATTTGTCTCTTCGCCGAACGTTTCACTCTGCCGCAGCGCGGCAGGGAAGCTGGTGGTTTGAGTTTGTGGGGCTGGTGGCTGTTGGCAGGAGTGAATTGTTCGCCCTCACCATGAGAAGTCAAAGCAAGGTATGAAAATTCGGATTGGTTTCATCCGGGCAAGGTCTTTGTCCATCAATTCGCATTATCTTTCAGATTTGAAAAAACACCCAAGGCTGCCTTTTTCGATATTTTCTGATTCAACGAATAAGAATTCCCGGCGCTCTCCCTCATTTCAGTTAAACCCTTCCCGGCTTCCCATGTATTTGCTACAGCCTCAAGGATGAAGGCGCCAGGATACATTTTTTGGGTTGTTAGTACTATAGGGCGTCCTCCCGCCGCGAGCAAACGCGTCTTCATATAATTCTCACTAAGACAGCATAGCGCCATGCAGTCCGGCGTTTTTCTTTGATCCGCTGCTCTGGCGGGCATCGGAAGCTGAAAATCCATCAATCCGTCATGGCCAATGAACACAACCAAATCAAATGCTCCGTGTGCAACCGCGCCCTCAAAGTCCTGAATGCAATGCTTCATCGCTGAACCACGGTAAGCTCTAGCTATCATCACTAAGTTCACACCGACCCGGCGATAAGTGCGCCTGCTGAGAACAACTTCGCTTTGTGCCGTCTCATTTTTATCCACCAATTTCCATTTCCGACTTCTGTCAAAAATTCCTTTGAGCCCTTCATCATTCCCCCAGTAGAGATTCGTTTCCGCATTATCGCCGTCCCCTATAGACTCTGGAAGTGCTGCGAGCCCTTGGTGTTTGGGATCTGCCAACGCGACGAATACCCCGATAGTCCTGTCATTAGGATGCACAATTCCCGCAGGCAATGGCGATAGATCATGCACTTCGGCGGAACCACTTGACTTCCTGCAGGAGGTAAAGAAACAAGCGGCAATTATGGTTAAGAACATAATTGCCAACCGAATCAATCTTGTGTGATTGAATTTCATCAACACCCAAGCGAACCGCCGATTCCAAAGGGCAATTGTAACATTTGTGGTTGATGTCATGGGTAATTATTTTGGCGAACGTCAAAGCCACCGATGACCGGCGGCTAGAAAGTAGTTTGATTTGCAGTTGTGGGGATTAACGGGCATTCGGTGCGCTTTTTTGTTCGACATTTCGATTCCTACGTAGGAAGGCAGCAGCCATACAAGTTCCGAGAATGCTGAAGGTCGCCGGTTCGGGAATAAACGCAAATGTGTCAATCGCAACTGATCCAATTGGATCTCCATTCCCAAAACCGAGAAGAATGTCCTCGACGTTACCGAAATCGACACTGCCCAATCCTCCCGTTCCAATTGGAACAGACGTCCTCAAATCAACGATTGTTTCTGTCGTTCCGTTCCTGAGTAGGATGTCGAAAGAGGAAAATGTATCGATCGCGGAACTAAGAGAAAGAGAAATAATCTGGTCAGAGGCAGTCGCCATATGCGCAAGATATAGGATTGGGCTAGCCAGGGACAATGGACCTGAGGAGATATCCATGCTCAAATCCCCGATACGGTCTCCATTTGTGAATGCACGTCCTTCGTACGTTACAAATGCTGAACCCGTATAGGCCGTCTTGAACAGACTCATAGTGCCACCAGAAATATCAATCGACGAAAAACCGGATGAATCACCGGGCACTATGTTCCCATCAATGAATCCGAATCGGACGTAGCCGTTGGATAGCATACTCCGATATCCACCGTAGATTGAGGCGTCGCTCGTCTCTTGCTTCAATCCGCCGCTACTAGCAGTTGCTAGGGGTCCTTGGGCAAAGGAAAAATCATCAATGATGACGATTGTTGCCTGGAGACCACCTGGGATGATGAGTAGAGCAAGTGTGAGTATCTTCATATTGTGTCGAACGCTCATATCCACCGATGACCGGCGGCTGGGCTGTGGTTGGAGTTGATGTTGTGGGGTTTTACGGTCATTCGGTGGGATGCCTTGTTCTGCTCTTGATTCTTGTACGGAACTGTTGGGATGTCTTGTGAGGCACCACCTCATCGGATCTGCAATTACTGCTTCTCTTCGGAAGTGGACGGTCCCGGCCTTAGGCCCGGCGTGTCTGGTTCCGTCTTTGGCTTTCTGCGTTCCATTTTGCCACACGCATACTGATGTTCAAAATACTCATCCCAATAAGTATCAAAACGTTCAATTCTGGAAGAGGGGAGGCCGCGCATACTTCTCCAGCATTGGTCAATAGGAAGGAAAAGCCAATTGGCAGGCCCGGCTTTAGGAAATATGAAAGTAAACGGTCCGTTCCATCGCCCCGAAGTGGTGACTCTTCTGAATGAAGATCTGTAGATTGGATCACCGTCTCTGAGAGAAGGAGTGTGTAGGTCTACGAGGAGTGCGTATCCTATCCCGTAGGACAGGATGGCAAACAGGTACCAAATGAGCTTTTTCACGGGATAATTCTATGGCAGAACGTTAAAGGTGATGCGTCGGCGCGGTGGACGTTGGTTCAACTATGGGGCTTCTCGCCGTCGCATCCACCGACTTGTTCGCTGTCTTCGATTCATCTGGCGTGCTTCACGATCTCCACGGTCTGAGACTCATTCCAGAAGCGATACTCTCGCTTGGCAAAGTCCCACTCGCAAACAACGGGGAGATCCGCACCACCATTGGTCCATTTGAGATCGCGTGACATCCAAACCATTGGAACGCCAATCTTCCCATAGTTCTTTCCGTCTTTGTCCACGATTCTAATGAAGCCAGCCTTATCTCCAGATTGACCGGGGAACGTGGGTCGAAATGATTCCATCCTCCGGTATGTGACGATCGCTTGATATTGCCTGTCTGGTGAATCAATCCGCAGATATTCGACTTCCTGGAAAAGCCAGGTCGCGACGGATGTGACGATCATTACGACTCCGCAGAGCGCAATCAGCAATAATCGCTTCCATCGTCGTGGTCTCATTTCTTCAGCGAACAGTGTAATTCGTACGGGCATCAGGGTGGGCAAGAAAGGGAGTTTTGTCGAGGTGAAAAGTTGGAGATTTCGCCAAGTTGTTGGAAACCAGAGGCTTGCGGGTTTGTAACCGATGGTTTATGACTTGGGTAGGCTAATGAAAAGGGGGGGCATTTTGGGGCTTTGGGGTTTCTGGATATTCCGGCTAATGAGGGGTGATTATCACCGATGGTTAAATACTTCCCCCACGGAAGGTTCGATGGAATTGTTCTTGAGCGGGTGGCAGAGCAGGCTGGTATGGATGGCGAGCCTGGGTTCTGAGCCCTGCATGCAGAGGTTGTTGTATATTTCAGAAATCCGGTACCGCGCCTGGAATAGTCGCGTATGCTTTCTATGCGACCCCGGCCAGCTGCTTCCGCCGCCCACTCATTGAGCGCTTACTGCAAAAATGCGACATTGAGTTTCATGCGTGTATTCCTTGATGCGAAGGAGGCAGGAGACAGGATTATCGTGGTGGATCACGCGGGTACGGCTTCCACAAAGAGTGTGCGAATGGCAGCGACGACGGCCTCGGGGAGTTCCTGCTTTGAAACATAGGCCCTTGCGCCAGCACGGATGACGCGATCGGAGCAGAGGTTTTTGGGGTGCATCGAGAGCACCAATACAGGGAGTTCGACGTTTCTCGCGCTTAGTTCACTGATTAAGTCGAGCCCGTTAGATCCACTCAGTGTGAGATCGACGATAGCGACATCGGGATGGGTTTGGGCGATGAGGTTGAGCGCATCAGCGACGTTATCCGTCTGACCGCACACGATCATGTCCGCCTCATCTCTAACGAGTCTAACCAGCATGGCGCGGAAAAACAGGTGGTCTTCCACGATGAGTATTTTTTTTGCAGGAATCGGCATGGCTGAAGCATGCCTAAAGGTACAGCCGCGCACAACAGGCAGGCGGCGTGGCAAAAATCACTACACACCGCGCTCGGTGACCCAGGGGGCGGCGTGCTGATAGAGGCCGGCTAAGCCCTCCCTTGTGATCACTCCTTGATTCGGAAAAACTTCTGAGCTCCGGCAATGGGCGTGACGTAGGGGCTGGAGACTCCCCGCATGTCGGTCCAGTCGGCCAGGGTCGTGGATTCCTGCAACAGGCCGCCACCCGGCCAAGTGACGGTGACGTTGCTGCCGGACCGTGAGATGGTGAGGGTGACCGGCGTGTCGTCCGTAACCTGGATACTGCCAGACCCCGAGATGAGATCGGGATGGGACGCGGCGTCATAGGTACCCAGGCCTAATTGCACGCCGTTGAGGAAGAGCCTCTTGATGGGTTTCGATCCCGAGTAGAGCAGCGACAGGGACCCGGGGCTGGTCACATAGTGGTCGCTGTTTGGACTGGGGGCGGCGGAGGTTCCGAATTCGATGGTTCCTTCTTTGATGCACGTCGGGCCGCTGTAGGTGTGGAGGTTGCCGGTGAGAATTTGCTTGTTAATGCCGATCTTGGTGACTGCCAGAATCCCGCCGGAGCCGGTATTGTCCCGGAACGAACCCACCCAGCTTGCCACCGCCGTGTCGAGATGGTCTGTGGCGAAGCCGAGGGTCAGCACCGAGGTGGTGCCTGCCATGTCGTTGACGATTTTGCCGCCGTTGCCACCCATGCCGGATACCCGTTGGCTGGTGCCGTTGAAATCCACTTCGGCAGGCAGGTTGTTGTCGCCGTTGATCCGCAGGCCGATTGATGGGGTTCTGGCGGTGACGACGCCCAGTGTTCCGGCGCCTTTTAGCTTGAGGTGACCGCCGCCGCGACGGGTCGATCCGGTATAGGTGTTAGGACCGGAAAGGACGATTTCAGCAGCGCTGTTTTCGAAGCTTTGCAAGTCGATGTGGGTCTGGAAGCCGACCTTGCCCGAGATTGGGCTGTCCACCACCGGCGCGCCGTCCTGAATGATGCCGGAGAACTCGCGGGTGGTATTGGCAATCGCGCCGATCTTGAGTACCGCTCGGTCGTAGGGAGAGCTGTTGGTGATGATCCCATAGCCCGAAGGAGCCGGCATTTGATTCTGATTGCTGTCGCCATTCATGTCGAACGTGCCGCCGGTCATGGTCATGTCCGTCTTGTTATAGAGTTGCCCGTTGGCGGTCGTGAGGCTGGCGAGGGGAGAACTCTGCAGTTCGTTGTAATATCTGACGGTCGCCCCGGCGTCCAATTGCCCAATCTGGTTGAGGGCGAAGGACGATGCGGTGCTTCCGCTGGTGCTCGCCTTGAGGATCACCGTGCCACCAAGCACGCGGGTCCCGCCAGTGTAGGTGTTTACGCCCGTCGGATTGAGTGTGACCGTGCCGGTGCCTTGGATGGTCAGGCCGCTGCTGCCCGCGAGTGCGACCCCCAGGCCGAAATTGGCGTTCGCAGTCACGGTGGGGGTCGTGCCGGCAAAGGTCAGCGCCGAACCGCTGAAGGTGTATCCCGCAGCGTTGACGGTTAGGTTCTGGACAACGTTGGACGGGTCGAGCGAGATGGCACCGGTACCGCTCTCATCGAACTCGGCATTCGTGGAGCCCCCGTTGATCCAAGTGGCGGGCGCGCCGTCTTGAGTCCAGTTGACCGCAGTTTGATTCCATGTGAAGCTCTCGGCTGGCAGCCAGACCAGGTTGACTGGACTTGGTGAGGCCTGGGGGGCGGTGATGCCCAGCGCGATCATCGCGAGGGCCTTGGTTGCATATCTGGTGCTTGCTTTCATTGGGTTGAGTTTGGAGTTTATGGGAATTGCGGTTGGGATGGAAACATCACCTCACGCTGGGGTGTTTAAGAACTAACAGGAGGACAGGGGCTCGTAAAGCTTTTTTTTTGGGGGGAGAGTGACGATGACCGATTGGAGTCCTCCCGACGGGGTTTCGAGGGTGACCATGGGCACCCCGCTTCCGGTGTGTTGCCCCGTGCGCCTCACTCCTCGCGCCGACCGCGATTTTCGAAATTCGTGGAGGACGTCCGCAGGCTCAAGCGGCGAATTGCCAGATCGACGTCGAATGTTCCCGGCACTTCCCAGCCGATGTTTATCGCGGCAATTCGATAGTCCGCAAGCGACTGCGATTCCTTCAAGAAGTTGTCTCGCCAGGCGTTTTCGAGACCTTCGCGCATCAGCGGCAGCAGATCCGTGTCGATGGTGATCCACTTCTGATCATGGGTGCTCTTGGTCGAAAAAACATTGCCCGCCGGAGTGAAAATATACATGTTAGTTCCGCCGGTATCCCGTGCCTTGTATGCCGGAACGGCACGATGCCGGTCGTCGTAGATAGGAATACCGAACCAAAGGTACTTGCCATATCCCGGCGACTGCTGGTTGAGATTTTGCACCGAGAAAAAGATTTGGAACTGCGCCGCATGTAAGCCGGTACTGTAGTTAGGCATGGGCTGTTTCTCCGAAGCAATCAGGTGCGCTTCGACGTGCAAGCGGGCGCTGCCCAGGTCCGCCAACGATGGAGGATTGGCGATGTTCTGCTCGACAAGCAGATGCACCCAGGGTTCGCCGGACTTGCGGGAGAGGCTGCCATATTCTGCGCTGGCCTTTACCGCCATGCCGAGATCGCCCCTGTCGGAGCCGACGGCTCCCAGAGTGAGCGTCTTGCCGACATTGGAGAAGCGCAGCGAGCCGTCGGTCAGTTTCTCCGGCGCGGCGATTGCCAGTGGATATTTGCTGCTCCACTGCACCAGATCCCACACCGGATCCGCCGTGGCTTCATGTCCCCGAACCATACCATAACTGACCCGCTTTCCCGGCTCGGGTTGCAGCACCGTGAATCCGCGCCGAAAATCCGAGTCCCGAATGAGTTCTCGATCCGGCATCTTCTCCGCCGCGTGGTACGACCACGCCGTTGTGAAAAGTGCCACCGCAGTGGCGGCGACGAAAATTGGTCTAACGGGTCGTCTGCTCATATTTGCATCTTGTTTGGTTGATTCTCTAACGTGGTTCCGCACATCCGCCAGGCGTTCGCCGTGCCGCATGCGCCATTCGTCATTGCCAAATGCATGGTGACAGACAAATTGTGAGCCAACAGACAAATTGTGAGCCGGCCTAGGAAATTGTTGGCTGGGAGCTTGGCAATTTTGTCCTGGGGCTTGCGGTGGATTCTGCTCACCACCCGGGAATTTCGTCCTAGGGAAACAATCGGGGGTTGCCAGAGGGCGATCCCACGCCCTAGTGTCGGGGGTCTTCGCAACGCCCCACCGGAGGCTTGCCGCCCCGCAATCCATCTCTCAGCCGCATCGCCAACCCATGAATCTGTTCCGCAAGAAACCTATCGAGGTCATCGTCGCCAGTGCCTGCTCGACGGAAGCGTTTTACGACACGCCGACGCTGAAGCGCTCGCTCAGTGCGTTCCAACTCGTCACTCTGGGCATCGGCGTGGTCATCGGGGCGGGGCTATTTTCGCTCACTGGCAAGGTCGCGGCGGACAATGCCGGGCCGGGGGTGGTGCTTTCGTTCGTTGTCAGTGGTATCGCCTGCGCGTTTGCGGGTCTGTGCTATGCGGAGTTTGCTTCGGCGGTGCCGGTGGCGGGCAGCGCGTACTCGTATTCTTATGCGACCATGGGCGAGTTGCTGGCGTGGATCATCGGCTGGGATTTGGTGATGGAGTATGCGATCGGGGCGGCCACTGTGGCGGTGAGTTGGTCGGCGTATTTTGTGAAATTTTGTCATCAGATGAATAAGGACATGCCGCTGCAATGGGCGCTCTCACCGTTTGACTCAGAGACGCTGAAGGACGGGACGGTGATTCACGGCATGGCCAATCTGCCGGCTGCGGCGATCGTGGTGCTGATGTCGCTTTTATTGATCCGCGGCACCAAGGAAAGCGCGCTGTTCAACACGATCATGGTGGCCGTCAAACTCATGATCGTGCTGTTGGTCATCGGCATTGGCTGGGCCTACATCAACCCGGCCAACCACAGCCCGATGATTCCGGAGCGCATATCCGAGGTGGTCAATGGCCACACTATCTATCACTTTGGATGGCAGGGGGTGCTCACTGGTGCGGGGATGATTTTCTTCGCATACATCGGCTTTGACGCGGTTTCCACGGCTGCTCAGGAGGCCAAGAACCCGCAGCGCGACCTGCCGATCGGTATTCTCGGCTCACTGGCCATTTGCACAATCCTCTACATTTTGTTCTCGTGGGTCATCACCGGGCTGGCCAATTACACCGAGTTTCACGGGGTGGTGGACAAGCTCGCGCCGGTGGCCACCGCGCTTGGCCATCTTCCCAAACAGTTCCATTGGCTCCAACAACTTATCGTACCGGCGATTCTAGCTGGTTTTTCCTCGGTAATCATGGTGCTTTTGTTAGGTCAGAGCCGGGTCTTCATCACGATGTCGCAGGACGGCCTGCTGCCGAAGTTCTTTTCCGACATTCACCCGACGCGCCACACGCCGTGGAAAAGCAACGCGTTATTTGCGGTGGTGGTGGGCACGGCGGTGGCATTTTTGCCGGGCAATTTATTTGGTGAAATGTGCAGTGTGGGCACGTTGCTGGCGTTTGTGCTGGTGTGCATCGGAGTGATTGTTTTGCGCCGCACCAACCCGGACCTGCCGCGCAAATTCCGCTGCCCATGGGTACCCGTGGTGCCGATCATTGGCGCGCTGCTGTGCCTGGGCATGATGGCATTTCTATCACCCGACACTTGGTTGCGCCTATTCATTTGGATGGCAGCGGGTCTCTTGATCTACGTTTTTTACGGCCGCAAACGCAGCAACCTGGCATCAGAGCCCAGCAAACAACCTCGTGTTTGATAACGGAACCAGAATTTGTGGTGAATGATTCAAGTTTCTCAACGGGAGACGTGCCAGGCTGACTTCGGCGTGAGCTCAGTCGAACGACTTCGGCGTGAGCTCAGTCGAACGACTTCGACTGAGTTCTGGGGGATGGTGTTCCGGTTCCGCCGCCACGCCAGATGAGGCGCAGGGCGTCGAGGCGCAGGCGAGGGGTGTCGAGGGCGGTTAGGGAATCATCGCGGCAGGCTTGGAGGTCGGCGAGTTCGGCGGCTGACACTTGAGGGTTGCGGGTTGCGAGGTCGGCGAGGCGCACGAGTTCCGCGTTGAGTGTGTCCTCAGCGAGTTTGTGGGCGGCATCTGCGGGGGCACGGGCGGCGGCAGCGGCAAGTCGGCGGGCTGAGGCGAGCATTTTCGGAAAAATCTCGCGGCGGAAGCCGAAGGTTATGTGACCGGAATTGAGCCGGGCACAGGTTATCCTTATACGCGGGGGGCGGAACGCGAAGCCGGCCGGGTGTCCAAACTCGCCCCGAACCAAACCCGCCAGTTTACCCTTGAGGTCGGCATTCACGCGGAGAAGATCCTGCTCGGCAACCAAGTGGAAAAGCTGACGGACGAGGAACTGGCCCGCAACCGGGTCGACGCTTTCGAACAGACCAAGAAGCATCCGCTCTACGACGAATTTCACCGCGCGCGCTCGGTCGACCTCAAGCAGGTCACCGTGCCGCTTTTGAGCTGCGCCAATTGGGGCGGCCAGGGCATCCATCCGCGCGGCAACTTCAACGGCTTTACCGAAACGCCGGCCGACACGCCGAAGTGGCTGGAAGTGCACGGCGATTCGCACTGGTCGGTGTTCTCGAACAATTACGGACTCGATCTGCAAAAACGCTTTTTCGACCACCACCTGAAGGGTGAAAAAAACGGCTGGGACCAACAGCCGCCGGTGCAATTGAACGTGCGGCATCCGGGCGAAAAATTCGTGCTGCGGCATGAACACGAATGGCCGCTTGCGCGCACGCAGTGGACGAAGTTTTATCTCGACACCCGCGGCCTAAAACTGGGCACGGCACCGGTCGCGCAGTCCGGCGGCATCGAATACGACGCCACCGGCAATGGCGTCACCTTCAGCACCGCGCCGATGGCGCAGGACACCGAGATCACCGGGCCGATGATGGCGAAACTGTTCATTTCATCCGCGACCGCCGATGCGGATCTCTTCGTCATCGTGCGCGTGTTCGATCCGGCTGGCCGCGAACTCACCTTCATGGGCTCGACCGATCCGAATACCCCCATTGCCAACGGCTGGCTGCGCGCCTCGCATCGCCGGCTCGATCCGGTCAGGAGCACACCATACCGGCCTTATCATCCGCACGACCGCGCAGAACCGCTGACGCCCGGCGAAATCGTCGAATGCGAAATCGAGATCGTCACCAGTTGCATCGTGGTGCCGCAGGGCTGGACCGTCGCCCTGACGATCCGCGGCAAGGATTACGAATACGAAGGCGAGCTATCTGAATTCGGCAAAAAGTTTCACTACGGCACGCGCGGCACCGGCGGCATGACGCACAATGACGCCGACAACCGCCCGGCCGGACTTTACGGCGGACGGGTCACGCTGCACGCCGGCGGCGCGCACGCGGCCTATCTGCTGTTGCCGGTTATTCCGACGAAGAACAGCTGATCACCTGATCAACCCCGAAGAACGGAAACCCATCATGCATGCACGCCTCGTTGCACTTCTCTGCGGCATCGCCTTCACCGGCGCGGCCTCCGCCCAGACCTTCCCGGTCAAACCCCTGCGCATCGTCGTCCCCTTCGCGCCGGGCGGCGCGGCCGACAGCGTGGCGCGTGCATATGCTGAACAGGTGCGCCTTGACACGGGCGGCACGGTGATCGTGGAGAACCGGCCAGGGGCTTCGGCTCGGCTCGCCCTGGAGTATGTCAAGCAATCCAAACCTGATGGCCGCACGATATTCCTCGGTCCGTCACCGCTTTTCACGGTGTTTCCGCTGACGTATCGCCATCTTTCGTACGATGCGGACCGTGACCTTGCGCCTGTCGCGGTGCTCACCGATATTCCGACCGCGGTTTCCGCCGGCAAGGGGCAACCCTATGCCAACATGGCCGAGTATGTTGAGTGGATCAGGAAGAATCCAAAGGCTGCGACGATTGGTCTGGCGACGGTCGGCAACACGGGCGAGGTTGGCAACGTGGCGAACTGGGAGCCGCATAACCTACCTGGGCCCATCGACGCGCCGGGGCGTGAACTGGCGGAAGCGCTCGGGGAACCGCTTCCCGCCAACGCCATGCCTGCCGCATCGTATGCCGGTCCCTTGCAGATAGCCGTTCCTGCCGCGCGCACCAGCCTGCTTCCAGGCGAGCCGCTGCGGTTGCGCGCGCTGGTGCTCGGCGCCGCTTCGCCTAAGGATGTGGCGCTCTATTGGCGTCCCTTGGGCGTCGGCGTATACGCGCGGATACCGATGGATTTGGTGGCGCGCGGCGTGTATAAAGCGGAGCTTGCTTCATCGGTAACCAAGGCCGCAGATATCGAGTATTATATCAAAGTAACGGGATCAAGCGGTGACGGCGCGGTTTGGCCGGTTACCGCCCCCGCCGTCGGGCATACCGTTGTGCGCATGACCGCGAAGTAATGACAGAGCTACGGCCCTAACAGGGTCAATTCATCATATGTTAGGTAACAGATATCGTGAGTGGCGACAAGACGTTTCGTATCGTGCTCCAACCCACCGGGGTTGAGCTTAGCGCGCAAGAGGGGGCATCCCTGCGCGATCTGCTGTTTGAACAGGGCGTTGAGTTTCCGTGCGGCGGTAACGGACGATGCCGCGGGTGCAAGGTACGCATTCTGCAGGGTAACGTCACGGTTGACGATCAACAGCGCAGCCATTTGAGCGAAGTTGAACTCGCCGCCGGCTGGAGGCTGTCGTGCATCGCCCATGTCGAGGA
>Ga0118677_10008920_pt1 | contig 15877 bp, 14 predicted proteins | sample AliMusrvi5mmetaG_FD_86154 | JGI IMG/M metagenome (GOLD analysis project Ga0118677, IMG submission 86154) | reverse complement strand
CATCCGCGCTCGCGAGTGGCTGCACCCGCATGCCAGCTTTGTCCCCTTCACCGCCCAGACCCGCATGAGCGGGGTTGACCTCGAGGGCCGCAGCGTCCGCAAGGGCGCCGCCGATTCCGTCAAGCGATGGGTCGAACAACAGGGCGGGATCTATCCGATCGATGTCGAGCAGGCCGTGACCGCCGCCTCGCGGGCCGGCCGCACGCCGCTGGTGGTCGCGGATGGCCGCAAGGTGTTAGGCGTGGTCGAGTTGAAGGATGTGGTCAAGGGCGGCATCAAGGAACGCTTCGCCCAGCTCCGCAAAATGGGCATCCGCACCCTCATGATCACCGGCGACAATCCGATGACCGCCGCCGCCATCGCCGCCGAAGCCGGCGTGGACGATTTCATGGCCCAGGCCACGCCCGAGGACAAACTCAAGCGCATCCGCCTCGAACAGGCCGCCGGGCATCTGGTCGCCATGACCGGCGACGGCACCAACGACGCGCCGGCCCTGGCCCAGGCGGACGTGGGCGTCGCCATGAACACCGGTACCCAGGCCGCGCGTGAGGCCGGCAACATGGTGGACCTGGATAGCAATCCGACCAAGCTCATCGAAATCGTCGAGATCGGCAAACAACTGTTGATGACCCGCGGTTCCCTAACCACTTTCTCGATCGCCAACGACGTCGCGAAATATTTTGCCATCATTCCGGCGATGTTGATGGTGACCTTCCCCGCAATGCAGGCGCTCAACGTGATGAATCTCGGCTCGCCGCAGAGCGCCATCCTCAGCGCGGTGATTTTCAACGCGCTGATCATCGTCACGCTCATCCCTCTCGCACTCAGGGGAGTCGCTTACAAACCCCTCGGCGCGGTCGCCGTCCTGCGCCGCAACCTGCTCATCTATGGCCTCGGCGGCCTGGTCATTCCCTTCGTCGGCATCAAGGCCATCGACCTCGTCATCACCACCCTCAACCTCGCCTGATATGAAAAGCATCATCTCTGAAATCCGTCCCGCCATCGTTTCCACCCTCGTCATTGCCGCCGTTTGCTGCGGTTTCTATCCACTCACCGTCACTGGCATTGCAAAACTGGCATTTGCGCACCAGGCAAACGGCAGCCTGCTGGTGGACAAACACGGCGTCATCATCGGTTCGTCATTGCTCGGCCAGAATTTCAGCGGCGAAGGGTATTTCCACCCCCGCCCATCGGCCGCGGGCACGACCGGCTATGATGCCACGAGTTCCGGCGGCAGCAATTTCGGCCCCACCTCGCAGAAACTCGCGGACTCCATCAAAGGGCAGGTGGCGGCCTATCGCACCAGCAACGGCCTCGCCCCTGACCAGCAAGTTCCGGCCGACGCCGTCACCGCCTCGGGCAGCGGCCTCGATCCCCACATCAGTCTGGCCAACGCCGCGCTGCAAGTCGCCCGCGTCGCCAAGGCCCGCTCGCTGCCGCCGGAAAAAGTCACGGCACTCATCACCTCTAACACCGACAGGGCCGCCCTCGGATTCCTCGGCGTGGACGGCGTGAATGTGCTCAAGTTGAACCTTGCCCTCGATTCCATAGCAACTCAAACGCCATGAAAACGATCCCTCGGCGATGGCTCGTTGCCGCGGTCACGACGGTCGCCGTGGCGGCCATCACGTTCATTCCATACCCCAGGAAGCCTTCCATTCACCCCGTGAGCCCTCGCGAGGAAACCGCCGCCGCGGAGGCTCTGCTCGCCGCGAAACTCTCCGGCCCGCAGTACTTCAACCCGCACGTCGTTATCGCCCTCGAAGACAACGGACACTGGATCGAGGTCGCCGATGCGTGGTCGCAGGTGCCGCGCATCGTCGCTGCGAGACACCTCTCCCCCGAGGCCGAGCACCCGCTCGGGCGACTCCTCGCCAAGTTGTCAGAGCCTCATCCCTACCGGGTGGTCGGCGGGCAGCGGATCAATCTGCTGCGCCTCAACCTTTCGCTCGATGCCATGAAATGAGCGGTGGCTAGTGGCCCGTGTACATCGTCCGATCCTATCAATCATGAATTCCTCCCAAACCTTGTTCGCCATTCCCACCTATCGATTGCGGGACGTGGCAGAGACCGTCGAAGCTTATGACGCCAATTTCCGCCGCAACGGCCACTCCACCAAATTGTTCGTGTTTGACGATTCCAGCATCAGCAGCCACCAAAAGTATTTCCAGGCCTTGGCCAAGACCCGCACCAGCAATGAATTGATCTACGTCGGACCGCAGGAAAAGGAGAAACTCATCGCCTTCCTCAACCGCAAGCTGCGGGACAAGAAACTCGAATCACTGGTTAGGAATCTCTTCCGGCCGAGCTACGGAGGCAATCGCAATTTCACCCTGATTTACACCCTCGGTCATTTCATGGTGAGTGCGGATGACGACATGCGGCCCGACGCCCTCTTTGAAACCGGACCCGAGTCACTGGCCGAGAACGAAGTATGCCGCGGCAAACTCCACCGCGTGGGCGACGGGACTATATCCACAAGTCGTTCGACATCCTCTCGGCGTTCAAGGACGTGCTCGGAAAAAAGGTTTCGCAGATGCCGCCGCACTATCAGAAGGGAGATTTCCTTGTCGATACCGCAATGGACCTGGAAACCAACACCAGCACGGGCTTCTCCACCGAAAATTCGCTGTTCCTCCAGGATGGCAAACTCGCCGCGAACTGTGTGGTGAAGATCGCCCAGACCTACCGCACCGGAACCAATGACATCGACGCGCTGGATTATGTCGATATGTTCCTCCACAACGAAGAACAGGTGGACATCGAGTCGCTGAACGATGTTTACGTGCTGTCGAATTTCAGGCCCGTGGTGACCAAGAAGAACTGGCGGATGGATTGCGGAGTGGCAGGCTATGACAACCGCTTGGGACTGCCGCCGTTCTTTCCCACCCGCCTGCGCTTTGAGGACTATATCTACCGGCTATGGGTGATGCAACCGGGGATTGCCTCGGCGCACGTGGATGCCGTGCAGCGGCACACGAAAAGCAATTACATGCGCAATCCGATGGCCATGGAGGTCTTCAACGAAGAACTCTGCGGTCTGCTCAAGCGCAAGATCAAGGACACCATCTCGGAGCGGCATGACCTCGGCATCCGCTTCCGCTACAATGGTGAAGTGACTCTCGCCGATTGCGACGAGATCCTGGAACGGGTCACCAACGTCCATCGGCAGGTTCTCGCTGCAGCCAGCGCGACCCGCGATCCGGAGCGGGCGAATTCGATGAAGTTGTTCGCCGAGAATCTATCGAAAGTATTCTATGGCTTCGAGCCTGACTTTTTCCAACAGAATGTGGGCCGGATCGTGGACGACGTGATCAGCCAGATTCACGCCTCGCTTGAGCTTTGGCCCACCCTGGTGGAAATATGCTACTTCGAGAAGGATAAGCGGGAGTTGCCACAAATCCGTGTCAAGAACAGTAAGCCACGGTCCCCGGTTGCGGCCGCAGCGACTTCGCTCACCTGAAGTATCGCTCGATTCCATCAGTTGAACGGCGGCCCCCGGCACTCCAGATCTCCGCTCCGCGCATGGGTTTTCCCAGGCGGTCACCTCAAAAATAATATCACTAGCAACCAACAAAAAAACATGAAACCACCCATGAATGTCTTTAAACTCGTTATTCCTGCAGTCTGCTATTCGCTCGTTGCAGCGCTCACCACCACCTCCTTGCGCGCTGCCGAACCTGCTTCCGCAGGGCCAGCGGACGGCAAGAAATCCCTTGAGCCAACGCCAGCGCCAGCGCCGCCGCCGCCGCCGGGGCTGTTGATGACGGCGTTGGGCGAGGCGGGATTAGCCGATCCATTGACCAAGGCCGGCATCAACATCTACGGCTATGCCCAAGGGGGTTACTTCCACGACTTCTCCGCGCCGGGCAGCCAGGGGCCAACCTACATCGGATATAACAACTTCAAGAACACCGTAATTCTTGACTAGCTCAGTTTGAATGTCGAGCGCACGGTCGATCCGACCAAGAAGGAGTTTGACGTGGGCTTCCACGTGGAAGGCATCTATGGTGCGGATGCGGCATTCATCCACTCGAACGGAATGATGGATTCGCAGACGGGTCGCAATCAATGGGATCTTCTCCAAGCCTATGTGGACGTCACATTCTCCGACGTGCCGCTGCGGCTCCGCATGGGCAAATGGATCGAACTGGCCGGCTTCGAGCATTTCAGCGCTAACATCTACGGGGCCTTCAGTGATCCGGCAAGGGCGCTGTACTCCTATAGTTACCAGTTTCTTTACGCCGAGCCGGGCACGCAGACCGGCGCTCTTGCCACTTATGTGCTGAATCCCCAGTGGACGATTGATGCCGGCTTCACGCGCGGCTGGAACCAGTCCACGGAAGACTCCAACGGTTCTCTGGACTTCGTGGGCCGCGTCACCTTTGCGCCGAGCGCCAATACATCCGTCGTTTTCGTGATGACGGAAGGCCCGGAGTTCCCAATCGGCGTCGGACAGAACCTACCACCAGGCGACAACAGCGACTGGTGGACCGCCTTGGACCTGGTGATCACTCACAAGCTCTCGGACAAACTGAGCCTCGGATTGGGCATTGACTACGTTAACGCTCCGCACCTCCCTGGCTTACAGGGCGGTGGCAAGCAGTGGGGCGGCGTGGCCCAATACATCAGCTATCAGATTGATCCGCGTTTCACCCTGAACACCCGGCTGGAGTGGTACAAAGACGCCGCCAATGGCTTCTCCACCAGTTCGCCCGTCGGCGCCAACTACTATGAGGCCACCGTGGGCGTGGCCATCAAGCCATTCCCGGAAAACAACGTCCTGTCGCACTTGCTGTTCCGGCCGGAAATTCGCTACGATCTCGCCGACCAATCGGTCTTCGCCGGCGGCAGCAAAAACCAGCTCACCTTCAGCGTGGACGCCCTGTTCACCTTTTGAGATCGTTTTTGATTTATTTCCAATGAAGTCTGCCATTTGCCTTGACCTTTCGGCAAATGTGGCGCATCAATGTGTCACCGTGAAAACCACCAACATCCGCGAACTAAGACACTCCACCTCTGCCGTGCTAGAATGGGTGGAGCAAGGAGAAACCGTCCAGATCACCCGCCGTAACAAGGTGGTTGCAATTCTTTCGCCGCCCCAGGCGGAAAAGCCGAAAAGAGCCATACGCCGCGATTTCGAGAAGGATCTCCAGGAGATCTTCGGCGACCGTATCATGCCAACGACTGGAACCGAGATTGTCTCATACGGACGTGGCGAACGATGAAAGCATACGCCGACACTGCCTTTCTGGTTTCCGTGCATTGCCGCGACGCCAACACCAGTCGGGCACTTGCTCGAATGAAGACCCAATCGTTTCCGATTGCGTGGACTTGGCTGAATGAGCTGGAGTTCCGCAATGCAATGCGTCTGTGGGTTTTCCGACGCGAGATAGTGGATGGCGAGGTGGCCCAAGTCTTCGATAAAATGAAAATCCGAACCGCGCAGGGAATCTATCGCTTAGCAGTCCCCGCACTGTCGGATGTCGCTCGCGAGGCAGAGCGGCTTAGCGAGTTATATACGGCGGAGCTGGGCAACCGCTCACTTGACATTCTGCATGTTTCGCACGCGCTGGTTCTTGGAGTCAAAGAGTTCCTCACGTTTGATATCCGCCAGGCGGCTCTGGCCAAGGCCGCCGGCCTGAAGGTGCCCGAACTTTAACCCCATGAACGACGACCCCCGCCCCGATCCCGACGCCTTGCTCGCGCAGGTGCAACGCGAAGAGCACCAGGAAAAACGCGGACGGCTCTATATCATTCTCGGGATGTGCCCGGGGGTGGGCAAGACGTACGCGATGCTTTTGCTAGCCAGGCAGCGGCAGCTCGACGGCCTCAAGGTGCTGGTGGGAATCGTGGAAACCCACGGTCGCGAGGACACTGCCGCGTTGCTCGCCGATCTGACTATATTGCCGCGCAAGCAAATCGAACATGGCGGCCACACGGTGGAGGAGTTTGATCTGGATGGCGCGATCCAACGCCGCCCGGACCTGCTGCTGGTCGATGAACTCGCCCACACCAACGCGCCGGGCAGCCGCCACCTCAAACGCTATCAGGACGTGCTGGAGTTGCTAGACTCGGGCATCGACGTGTGCACCACCCTCAACGTCCAGCACATCGAGAGCCAGGTTGATATCGTGCGCCAGGTCACCGGCGTGACGGTGCGTGAGACCGTTCCGGATTCCCTCCTCGACCGCGCCCACGAAATCCAACTCGTGGACCTCAGCGTCGAGAAACTCCTGCTGCGCCTGGCCGAGGGCAAGGTCTATCTGGGCGAGCGGGCCGGGGCGGCGGCCGAGGGGTTTTTCCGTGAGGGCAATCTAACCGCACTGCGGGAGCTGGCACTGCGCTTCACCGCCGAGCGCGTGGACCGCGACCTCGAGGACATCCGCAAGGCCCGCCGGGTCGGCAGCCCGTGGAAAACCAACGCCCGCCTGCTGGTGGGCGTGGGTCCCACCCCGTATTCGGAAAGCCTGATCCGCTGGACCCGCCGCGCCTCGGGCCGCCACGCCTGCCCGTGGCTGGCGGTATGGGTGGAAGGGACCTCGCCCCTAACCGACAAGGAGCAGGAGTTCCTCGCCCGCGGCCTGGGCCTGGCACGGCGTCTCGGCGGGGAGGTGGTTCACGCCACCGGCGACGATGTGGCGGCGACTTTGTTAGATGTGGCGCGTGAGCGCAACGTGTCCCAAATCATCGTCGGCAAATCCGGCCGCCGCGCGCTCTGGAAACCCTCCCTGGCGGACCGCATCATCGCCGGCAGCGGCGAGATCGACGTGTCGGTGGTGCGTCCGGTGCTCGGACGGCCGTCGGGGCCGGCGGCCTCCCGCCAGCCGGGATACGCCCGCGGTGCCACCCATCGGCTGCGCGAGTATGGGTTCGTCGTCGCGTTGCTCGGTGTGCTGACGCTGGTGTGCTGGCAGATGGCGTGGGTCGCCGGCTACACGGTGCCGGCGCTGGTCTATCTGCTTGCGATTCTGCTGGCGGCATTCCGGCTCGGTCGCGGACCGATGTTGATGATGGCCACACTCAGCGCGCTGGCGTGGGATTTCTTCTTCATCCCGCCGCGCTTCACCTTTCAAATCAAGGCCCCCGAGGATATCATTCTGCTAGGGATGTTCTTCGCCGTCGCGCTGTGCATGGGCAGTCTGACAACCCGGCTGCGCACGCGGGAGACCGCCGAGCGGCGGCGCCAGATGGAAACCGACGCCCTGCTGCGCGTCACCCAAAGCGCGGCGCTCATCCCGGAGACCAACCAGGGCCTGGCCGAGGCGCTCAAGGTCATCGATGCCGTCATTGATGCCGATACCGCCCTGGTCGTGCGCCTGTTGGATCACACGCTGCCCACCACGGCGCATCCCGCCAGCACCTGGCAGCCGACGGAGCGCGAGTTCGGAGTGGCGGCCTGGAGTTATGCTAACAAACAGGTCGCCGGTCGCTTCACCGACACCCTGCCGCAGTCGGCGGCCACTTGGTTTCCGCTGCAGACAGCCACCTCCGTGATGGGCGTGCTGGGGCTGAGGCTCAGCCGCGAGAATGACACGTTGGATTTCTCACGGCGCCAGGCGGTGGAGGCGTTCGCGCTGCAACTCGCATTGGTGCTAGAGAAGGAGCACTTCATGCAAGCGGTCAGCAAGGCCGAGGTGATGGACAAGAGCGACCGGCTCCGCAAGACATTGTTAGACAGTGTGTCGCACGAGTTGAAGACCCCGCTGGCGGTCATCCGCGCGGCGATCGAGGGCATGGGCGCAGCCGCAGCCAATCCCTATGTCAGCGAAATCGATACCGCGACCAAACGCCTCCAGCGCCTGGTGGACGGCCTGCTGCAAATGACGCGCCTCGAGTCCGAAGTGGTGGAGCCCCAACTCGAGTGGTGCGATGTGAGCGAACTGGTGGAGGGTGCCGTCGCCGCCGTCGGCGACGCCTTGAAGACCCATCCGGTTCGGATAGACCTATCTCCGGACCTGCCTCTCGTCAAAACCGACCAGGCGCTGTTGCAGCAGGCCCTAACCAATGTGCTGCACAATGCCGCGGTGTACTCGCCGGCGCAAACCGTCATTGAGGTTGGCGCGACCCACGCCGATCAAAGGCTGCGGCTCAGCGTGCGCGACCATGGCCCCGGCCTGCCGCCCGGCGAGGAGGCGCGCGTGTTCGGCAAGTTCTATCGGGCGCCCGGCGCGCCGGCCGGCGGCACCGGCCTGGGCCTGTCCATCGCGCGCGGCTTCATCCAAGCCCTCGGCGGCGAGCTTGCCGGCTGGAATCATCCGGAGGGCGGAGCGGTGTTTGAAATCCTTCTGCCGGCGGAGTTTCTAACACAGGCTGCTGAGGATGCGGGTGTTCCCGCGCCAATCGGCGAGCGTGTGGACTCCACTGCCCCGCGATGACCGCATGTGATTTTAGTGGTCAGGTTTTTGCTCGCGATTGCCGAATTGCGAACTAGTTTCAACCCGTGAATGAGCTCGTCGACGCAGGGGATACCCGGACCAAAGTGGTCGGCAAACGCCGCCCGCCGGGCGAGGGCAGTCCATCGCTTGCCGCAGCCGCCCAATTGAACGCTCTTGCCATAAAACTCAGAGGGCGGCCGTTTCCAGTCAGACGGGGCGTCTATCGGTTCACATCCCATCAGGAAGCCGAGGAATGGATGATGCTACTTCAGGTCCGCTAGAGGAAACGCGCCCGCCCTCTGACGAGGATCTTGCGCGCTTGGCCCATGCCCTCAACGAACTGGACGCCAAGTATATTGTCATCGGCAGCTTAGCGATCATTGCGGCGGGCTACACCCGCACCACTTGCATAGCCGCAGGGAAGAGAGCCGGCAAGCCGTTATTCCAAGGGGACGGTTCAGGTTTGGACGTCCTGTGGGTGTCGGCGCCCAGACCACCGCCAGAAGGGACTTCATGGCCGGAGATCTAACAAAACAATCGAGCCCGGCAAGAGAGATCCAAATCGCGGAAAGTGAAATGCCGAAGCCGAGTCTGATAGAGGCTGAAGACCACAAGAAGTTGGTCCCTTGAGGTATTGGGAATTCAATGCACTGGCCTACCGGCTAGGTTGAAATCCTGCTCTGTGGTCCACACCCCAGAGCACGCGCCGGGTTCGGGTGCTTGAACGGAAGATGATTGAGGGGCTGCTGAGTCCGACCTCGGACGCGACGTTGCTAGATGATTTGCGGGAAGAGGTGCGGGCGCGGGCCCGGCAGGCAGTCAGGCCGCTGCGGCGACGGGCGGCCGCCAACGGAGCCCGCCGATCTTACGCCGGAGGACATCAACCGGGAAATCGCCGCGGGACGCTGCCGCAACGACTTGCTGCGAGACGCAGCCATCACGGCCTGCCGCGAGACTCGGCAGCCACGGAAGAAGCGATGACATGAACATTCCGGTTTGGGTGGACACCAACGTGCTCGTCCCCGGCCTGCTCAGTCCGCAAGGGCCTCCGGGCCGGCTGGTCGATGCCATCTTCAGCGGTCACCTGCGGCTCGCCTTGGACGACCGGTCCGGCATTCTTCGGCTTGCGCAAAGTCCACGGTTGTTTTCGCGCGCAAATCGGACAGAATGTTGCCGCAACGTCCTCCCCATGACCGCACTCATCATTGACGATGAAATCCAGATCCGGCGCCTGCTGCGGCTGGCGTTGGAGGCGCGCGGCTATGCGGTGCGCGACGCGGAGAACGGCCGGCTCGGCTTGCAGGAGGCGGCGTTTTGCCGGCCGGACGTTGTTTTGTTAGACCTGGGCCTGCCCGACATGGACGGGCTCGACGTGCTCAAAAGCCTGCGCGAGTGGAGCAGTGTGCCGGTGTTGATTCTGTCGGTGCGCGACCAGGAAAGCGTGAAAGTCGCGGCGCTGGAAAACGGCGCCGACGACTATGTGACCAAGCCGTTCAGCACGGCGGAACTGGTGGCGCGCCTGGCGGTCATCCAACGCCGGCATCATGGCAGTGAGTCGCCAGAGCTGGTGGTCGGGCCCCTGACCATGCATCTGGACCGCCACGAGGTGTTCCTCGCCGGCGAGCCCCTCAAAATGACCCCCACCGAATATGCCTTCCTTCACGCGCTGGCCCGCCACGCCGGCAAGATCGTCACCCAGCGCCAGTTGTTGCGCGAGGTCTGGGGCCAGCAAGGCGACGGCCAAACCCACTACCTGCGGGTCTATGCCAACCACCTGCGCAAGAAACTCGGGCAGCGGCTCATCCTGAGCAACGAACCGGGCATCGGCTACCGCCTGCTTGAGCCGAGCTGAGGCTCAGACAAACAAATTCTGACCATCAAAGGGGACGAAGAAGTAATCAGTGGTCAGTAATCAGTTGAGCTTGCTCACCGTGCATTACTGATGGGGACGAAAGGTTGGACACATTCATAGGGACGCTCACCTTGACCAGCGACAACTGATTACTGATTACTGAAAGCGATACACCGTCAGTTCCCACGCTCATGGCCGCGCTGGCGGGGCACGCGGTCCCAGGCGTGGTCGTCGAGGCCGTCGGGGTGGATGGGGTCGCTGCGGAACAATGATTCGAGGGCGGCGACACGCTCGCGGACCAGCGCGACGTAGGCGGGTTCGTCATGGCTCAGCGCGGCCAATTCGGCGGCGGTTTCCAGGTCGTGGCGGCTGAAGCGCCGTGCGGCGCGCTCGGCGGTGTAGGCGGGCAGTCCTAACAAACGCAGCGCGCGCGCCCCGGCATCCAGCGCGCTGCCCGCCAATTCGTGGAACACATGTTCGACGCCGGCGTTGAGGAGGCGCGCCCGGTGGTCCATGCCATTGGCACGCACCACCAGTTGCAGTTGTGGAAAATGGCGCCGCGCCATGGCCACCAGGCGGTCGATGGTTTCCTCGGCGTCCGCGGCGATGATCATCAGCTTCGCGTCAGCGGCACCGGCGGCATGCAGCAATTCGAGCCGGGTCGCATCGCCGTAGTGGACTTCGAAGCCAAGCCGGCGGGTCAGTTCGATGTGTTCGGCATCGGTCTCGAGAATCACCGGCCGGATGCCCTGCGAGCGCAGCAGGCGGCCCACATAGTTGCCGAAGCGCCCGAAGCCCACCAGGATGACCGGCGAGCGATGCTCCACCACATCGGCCGGGCGGGTCTGGGTCGCCCCGCCGGCTTGGAAGCGCGGCATCAGCCAGTGCTGATAGACCAGCAGCGCCAGGGGTGTTAGAGCCATCGACACCGCCACGACCGCATTGAGAGTGGCGGCTGTTTCACTGGCCAACACATCCAGCGCCCGCGCCTGGCCGAGCAACACGAAGGCGAACTCACCCGCTTGGAACAGCGACAGCGTGTAGAGCGAGCCGGTGTCCGCGCCGAAGCGGAAGGATTTTGATAGACCCGCCAGCACGGTCGCCTTGATGAGGACGACACCGGCCACCAGTAGCGCGATGCGGCCCGGGTTTGCCATGATCAAATGCAGGTCCATCGAAGCGCCGATGCTAACGAAAAACAGACCCAACAGAATTCCCTTGAACGGTTCGAGGTCGCCTTCGAGTTCGTGCCGATAGGAGCTGCCGGCCAGCACCACGCCTCCCAAGAACGCGCCGAGTGCCGGAGACAGGCCGACCTGGTTCATCAGCGTGGCCAGCGCAATGACGAGCAACAGCGCGGCCGCTGTGAAGATTTCGCGCAGGCCCGAGCGGGCGATGTAGCCGAAGACATACGGCATCAGCCAGCGACCGAGTACAACCACCCCGGACACGGCCCCGAGCACCGCAAGGCCCTGGAGCCAGGCGGGCAGGCCGACCAGAGCGCTTGAACCCACGTGCGCGGCAACCTCCTTTCCCGCTAACAACGGCAGCACGGCGAGCATCGGAATCACCGCGAGGTCCTGGAACAACAAGGTGGCAAAGGCGTGGTGCCCGCCCGCGGTGCTTTGCAGCGATTTTTCCCGCAGGCTCTGTAGCACGATGGCGGTGGAACTGAGCGAGAGAATGAAGCCGGTGGCCAGCGCCTGCCGCCACCCCAAGCCCCACCATGCGGCGCCGCCCGCCAGCGCGAGCCCGCTGCCTAACACCTGCAACCCTCCCAGTCCTAACAACGACCCCCGCATCCGCCACAACGCCGGCAGATTCAATTCCAGGCCGATGAGAAACAACATCACCACCACGCCGAATTCCGCCACATGCATCACGCCGCCGCCTTGCGCGTCGCCGCCCACCAACCCGAGCGCGAACGGGCCGATGGCCACGCCCGCCGCCAGATACCCGAGCACCGAGCCGAGCCCGAGGCGTTTTGCCAGCGGTACGGAAATGACCGCTGCCGCCAGATAGACGAGGGCCACTTCAAAGAATCCGTGATGTTCGTTCATGGCGGCGATGGGGTTGTGATGAGCGCGGAGAGATCCTCGTTGAGCCATTGGAGCTTGACGGCCTTTTCCAGATCGAGTCTGCCATCGCGCATGGCTTCAAGCACGGCCGCATAGTCGCGTGCGTGGGGTGCCACCTCCTCCGCGGACCTCAGATTGCCGGTGCCGTACACGATGAAGGGTGCCAGATAGGTCATCCCACACAGCCGCGCGCTCTCCTCAAAGGGCAGCAGGAATTCCCTAACCGAATGGAGGTGGCGTCCGCCACAGCAATAGATCTCCGCGCTGCCACCGCAGGTGACCGCCTGCATCAGGCGCTTTCCTAACAAGGCGGTTCCGCCCTCACCGAAGGCCCAACCAATCTCCAGCACCAGGTCCAACCATTCCTTCGCCAGCGAGGGCGCGCTGTACCAGTAGAACGGATGATGCAGGATGATGATGTCATGCGCCACCAGCGCGTCCTGTTCGGCCTTCACATCGATCAGATAGTCCGGATAGAGTTCATACTGATGCCTGACGCTCACGCCATCGACCGCCTCGGCGGCGGCGATGAGGTGACGGTTCACCTGCGACTTGTGCAAGGCGGGATGAAAGAACAGGATCAATATGCGGGAGCGACTCATCGGATAGGTCCCGTAAGGGAGTCAACTGTGCAAAATCGCCTCATGGGGTGAGAGAATTCCTGGCAAAATGATGATGAGGCAAAATGATGCAGAAAGCAGAATTGGCCCCGATCCCTTGATCTTTTCCTCCATCATTTCACCTAAACCCGATCCGCATGAATCTTGACGTGAAGGTGGAAGTGGTCGTTGACGACATGTTGGCCCAGATAGCGGAAGAACTTGCCGGAGCCGTAAAGGCTGCCGAATTCGGTGCGGTCCACCTCGAACTGTGCCTGAGCGGTGAGCCGTTTGCCATCGGCCGAGGCGACGACCACCCGCAACTCCAACGGCCGGGTCACGCCGCGCAGCGTGCAGCGTCCTTTAAGCACATAATTCGGTGTGCCTTCGCTGCTCGCCGGAATGGCTTCCGCTTGCTCCGCGACAAACTCCGCGGTCGGAAAGCGGCCGACCTCGAAGAAATCCGCGGTCTGCAGATGCCGGATGAGCATCGCGTTCCATTGCGAGTCCGTCAGGTCCTCACACACGATGGAATTCATATCGACGACGAACCGGGCCGATTCCAACCCATTCGAGGCGACCGTGATTTCGCCCCCGGTCAAGCGCACCGAACCGTTGTGGTGATTGAAGAGGTTGCGCCCGGTCCAACGGATGAGGCTCTCCTGAGCATTGGCCGTGTAGGTTCCGTCCAGCGCGGGCGGCGCGGGCAGGCGGCCGTCGCCCTCCAGCGCGAAGCCCGCCGCCTCCCACCCGGCCAGGCCGTCCGGAAAATCCAACACCACCGCGTGGCCGGCGGCGCGCAACTTCTCCAGGGCCGCCTTGGAATCAAGGGACCCTTCCCCCGCGCCATACACGATGATGGGCGTGTCTTTGGCAGGTGCCAGTTCCGCCACCTTTTCCAAAAACACCATTTCATAGACACATGCGTTGGCAGACCCCGGAATGCGCCGTGCGGCGTGGACGTCTTCCGGCAACACATTGAGCAGCAGAGGCGCCTGCCCTGCCTTGACCAGTTCGTTGAGTTGGTTCGCATTCATGACGGTGATGCAATGAAGATTCCACGGTTTCTGGAATTCGCCAGCACCTCTTGCGCAGACCGCTGCCGAGTGGCCCAGGCATCCTGCCCGTTGCCTAGAACTAAGTGTCAGAGAAACGATCAAAATTCCGCTTGCGGTCCGTCGGGCGACGCGGCACTGGCAATGCTAGCGCGTGGCGGGGTGCTCCTGCCGGAGGGCTTGTCGGTGCTTGGATTGTCGCGGGAGCGGACAGGCGATTCGGAGATCGCGTCTTCCAGGCGCGCTGGTCCAGGCGCGCTGGTCTAGCGTTTTTCCGCGGGCGGGGGATCGCCTTTCGGGTCGGGCTGGGGGACGAGTTGGTATTGGGTGGCGAGTTGCAAGGCGGCGGAGCGGACGAAGCCGAGCATCGCGGCCTTCGATGCGGAATATAGGGATTGCACGGGTTGTCCGACCAAGCCCATGACAGAACTGATGAGGACGATGGAGGCCGGCGGAGTGAATGCGTTCGGACGACGGAATTCGCGGGCGAGCAACATTGGTGCCATGACATTGACGCGAAAAGTTTCTTCCATTGCGGGGATTTCGAGCAGCTTCAGCGGTCTGGCGACGAGGATGCCGGCGCAATAGACGAGCTCCTCGCATTCGCGCGCAGGAAGGCGAAGACGGCCGGATCGTCGGTGGCGACGCCTGCCATTATCAAGCTGCCGGATTTGAGTTCCGGGTGCGCCAGGCGCAACAGCCAGTGCTGCTTCACCTTCGCCCAATGCGCCTTTTCCCGCGGCGCCGGGTCGTCCGCCGGGCGCGGGCGAAAATAGCGCCAGTATTCGGGTTCGTTAGTGATAGCCTCGGGCTGCGCGCCGCTGGTGAACATGCTCAACACCGGCATGCGCCCGCTGAACATGTTGAAAAGGACACGCGGCAATACACTGTTTCCGAGATCGTGGGCGGCATCGCCTTCGCTGTTGCCCACCATGGCCCAGGAGCGCGCGTCCGGGATCATGGAAAGAATCTCGTCGCGCAGGAAACGGGCTTCCTCCTCGGGAGAGAGCGGGCGTGTGCGAAACGGCGGTAGCGGTGGCGGGGTTGAGCCGGGCCAGGTATGGGTGAAGTCGTTGACGGTGGCCATCAGATAGCCGCCGCCTTCGGTGAAGGTGAAGAAATCCGGATTCACCTTGCGCGCTAGCCGTCGCGCCTCGCGTTGCAGATTGACGATCTCCTCGCCGATTTGCCCGGGCCACGGGCGCAGCGCATAGTTGGGCGGCATGGGATTGAAGCTGTCGAAGAAGAGGCCATCAATGCCGTTGGCGGCCCAGTATTCCTGGTTGTGCAGCCAGAATTTTCGCCAGTGCGGATTGGTGGTGTCGCCGCCGATAGTCGCGCCGCCGAAGGGGGGATAGACGTATTCATCAATCACGCCGGCATTGTTGTCGAAATCGGGAATTAACGCGTGACCGGGAATGTCGCCGGTGGATTGGCGTTTCACCGGCCGGCGCATGCGGATGAATATCTCCGGATGCTCCCGGTAGAGCGGATCGAAGACGGTCAGGCCATAGCCGGTAACCCAGGCGATGTCCTTCATTCCCCTGCTATGAATATAGTCGGTGAGCGCGCGGATGGCCGGTTCGCCGCCGTAATTCGTGGTCGGAGCATATTTGTAGTCGCGGCTCTGCGGCTGGCAGCGGCTCATCCAGGCGTGTTTTTCGATATCAATGGAATCGAGCCAGGGTTTGCCCCACCAGTATGCGGTACACCCAACTTCGCGGAGGGCGTCCACATACGGCTTCATTTTATCGCAATGCCCGAGACCGTGCAGTACGACGGAATGGGTGCAGCCGACGAAAAGTTCATCCAGATGCGGCGCCTCCTCGGCGGGCGGGACAATGCCATGCTCGCTAGCGAGCCAGTGGCGATATTCGTCCAACATGGCGCCGTAGTCGCCGGTGAAGGGCACAAT
>Ga0118677_10008919_pt1 | contig 15878 bp, 4 predicted proteins | sample AliMusrvi5mmetaG_FD_86154 | JGI IMG/M metagenome (GOLD analysis project Ga0118677, IMG submission 86154) | reverse complement strand
GTTGGACTTCCAGGCACACGGGGTAAAGGGATCGTGTGTTGCGGTGATACCAGACCACCTGCGGTTGGGCGGAAGTGACCACCACATCCGGCAACACCGTCAGTTTGTACGATTGTGCCAGCGGGTTCTTGCCGTCGCCATAGCCGTAATCCGCCGCCGGATCCAGCGGACGCTCGCGCAGACGCCACAATTCCACTTCCGCGCGGCAGCTCACCGGCACGGTTGATTCCGCCTCAAGACGCACCACCGGCTGATCCGAGTCGACCCAAATTCTGATCTGACTTCCGACCTCTGACCTCTGACATCTGACCTCTATGCACCCTTCCCGCAATTTCAGTTCCTGGCGGAAGCCATCCTTCGGCGCCAGCGGCGGATCGAATTTCACCCGCACCCGGCCGATCTTGCACAGGCCGGCGTTCTCATCCCAAGCGTCGGTCTTGCTCACATAGAATATCAGATCGCCGTTTGCCTCCACCCACGCATTGATCCCGACATCGCCGTTGCCCAAAGGCATCGAGCCGTGCGCATTCTCACTGGGCGTGGTCCAGACGACGTTGTAACTGTCCAGCGGATCAGCCTGCTGCTGTTTTGGGGGCTCCGCCCGTCCAATCGCAGCCCCCCCCGCCAGCAGCACCAACGCGCAAGTATATCTTAATTTGTTTTTCATTTGGATTCTCCTTTCATATTTTCCGGAAACGTGGATTGGAACCGATAGGTTCCGGAACTTACGGCATAAACCGCGGCGCTCGCTTCCATGCGCAAAAACTTCACACCTTCCGCCTTCGCGGCGGGTTTTCCGGACTCGGCCACTTTGGCGGCATCCTTCGCCGGGACATACACAGTCGCGGTGATGTTGGCGGGAATCGTGACATCCATCGTCAGCTTATTGCCTTCACGATTCCAATCGCTGACAATACGGCCGTACGCCGAATCATGATGACACTTCACCCACGTCACATCACCGACCATCGCAGGTTTGATGATGATCTCCTTGAATCCCGGGACCGCTTCATCAGGACGGATGCCTGCCAAGCCCTGGTAGAACCAACTGCCGGGACTGGTAAAACAGGAATGAATCTGCGAGTAATAAGCATTCCACTGTTCCCACATGGTCGTGGCGCCTTTTTCAAGCATGTGTCCCCAACCCGGATAGGTTGTCTGGTTCATCATGGTGTACAGCAGATCGTGGCGGTCACTCGACGACAGATGCCGGATCATGAAATACGTTCCGAGCATGCCTGTGTCGAGATGCCCTTTACAGCGGACAAGAATGCCATCCTCGAGTTTCTTCATGATGGCCGGCCGCAACTCCTCGGGCACCACGCCTGTCATGAGCGGCATCACCTGATACGCCTGTTCATCAATCACATAGATCCCCTTTCCGGCATCATAAAACTCCTTGTGGATCAGCGGCCGGAGGTGCGCGATCTTCCCGCGGCAACGTTCCGCTTCCTCTGTGTGTCCCAGTGCCGTGGCGGATTTTTCCAGGAGTTCCCACAGATAGATCAGGTAACAGTTATTGAACAAATCGTTGGCGCGCTGTGACGGCCAGTTGTGCGTGTCCATCCCGCGCTCCGGCGGCACCCAGTCCCCAAGTCTCTGCCAATCATCGCCATACCCTTTCAAAATTCCGCCGGTGGAACACGCTTCCATGCGTTGCAGAAAGAGGCGCATCGGAGCCATCATCTCTTCGAGAATCCTGCGGTCCCCGTAATACAGGTACGTCCGCCAGGCAATGGCAGGCAGGGCGCCACCCCAGCCCGGTGGGCCTTCGCGCCCGAAATCATTCGGCCCCGCAGGCATATGATACGGCGTGGAGAACGGCAAGGCGCCAGTCACGGGATTCTGGGTATCCACCCAGTCACGAAGCCACTTCTCGTACAAATTCGGCATCCACGAGTTCATGATACACGTCTCAACCGAAACCTGCCCATCCCCGTAACCCAGGCGCTCACGGTGCGGACAATCCACCAGGTATCCACCCAGATTAAGACAGCGAAGGGTCCAGAGATTCAACTGGTGTATCCGGTTGAACAATTCATTGGAACATTCGAACGAACCGGTCTCCTCCAGATCGCTTTCAACCAGGTACGCTGTGACATCACCGGGGTCGGGAGCCGGAGGATATAGATTTTCGGGTACCGAAGGTGGTTCCGCGATCGTCAGGTAACGGAATCCGGCATAGTTGAATTTATTCTCGAAGAATTCCGCCGGCTTCCCTGCGGATATAAACCTGCTCTCCTGGTTGTATGTCGCATACCCGTCATGAAACAAGAGAGCGACCTCGGCCCCCGCTTTGAGTTGCGGCATTTTCACATTCACCCACCCCGCAAGATTCTTCCCAAAATCAACTTGGTACCGGCCATCCCCTAACGCTTTGACCGCGACCGCGGCAATCTTTTCCCCTCTCCGGTTCAACGGCGCGGCTTGCGATTCCGTGCGCCCATCCGGAGCGGGAACAACTTCCACGTTCTTCCATCCCGACTCATCCATATCCGGATCACACCATTTGAGGTTCTCCAGGCGGGCATCATATGCTTCGCCGCCATAATCATTCCACATCCATGGGCCAAGCGTGGTATATGGACTCCGAGAACACAACCATGTTTCGTCAGAGGCGATTTGTATGGTTTCATTTCCTGATACACAGTCCATCTGCACTCGTGCCAGAGGGTGTTCGTCGGTCACTCCGGGAACGCCTTTCGCATTCCAACCACGCCCGAGCCAGAGACCAATAGTATTGCGCCCCTGCCTCAACAGGGGGCCGACATCGTAGGTCACATAAAAAGTCCTTTTCTTGAGAACCGAAACCGCCGGAGTCAAGACAGCATCACCCGCCTTTTGGCCGTTAACCCATAGTTCATGATAACCTTTCACGTTGACATAGGCGAGTGCCCGTTCGGGCGCAGCCGCAAGTGTGAAAGCCTTGCGCACCCATGGTGCGGACGACTGAGGAAGCTCCCTGAGGCGAGGCTTCCATGGCTCCACACCATACTTCCCGAACTCCCGGGCCCCGGACCAGCCTGTGTCGTCGAAACCAGCATGCTGCCAGCCGGCCTGCTCCCGATCAGCGGCCTTCCATGAAGCCCCCGTTTCAAGTGTGAACTGGCGTCCATCGTCCAGTTCCACTTTCAAGCGGCCGATCAACCCCGAATAACCAAGGTCGGTATTGGTGGCCGCAACGGTGAAGACGTTCTCGCCGGCCTTCAACAGCTTGGCGACATCCCCGCTCTGGTAGGGGTTCTGCCAATCGATACCTTTCAGCACTTCCTGTCCATTGACAAACAATGTAAAGCTGTTATCGGCGGTCATCGTCGCGAAGGCGTGCTTGATGCCGACGCCTTCCGGCAGTGTCATGCGTGCTCTGAAATAGGCATTGCCCGGCGGAATCTTATCGGCCGCAGCGGATGACTGAAACCAAATCCAAGCGCAGTTATCGAACGTATACGTCCTCTTCTCGACAACAACGTCAGATTTGATCCACTTCGCCTTCCAGTCAGAAGGTGAGAGCAACCCCATCGTCCACCACGCCGGCTTACTCCAATCCGACGCCTTTCCGTCCTTGTCCCACACGCGCACTTTCCAATGGCAGACCCGCCGCGAGTCCAGCGGTTTGCCCGCGTATTCCACCTGGATGCTCTGGTCCGACACGACCTTCATGCTGTCCCACAGGTCGCCGTTGTCTTTCTTCAACAACGCTTCCGAACTCGCCACCAGCACCTGATACGCCGTCTGCTGCTGACCTCTGACCTCCGTCTTCTGACTTCTGTCTTCAATCACCCAGCTCAGGCGCGGCTTCACCGCGTCAATGCCCAGCGGATTCTCGCGGTATTCGCACCGGATCTGACCCGGCCCCATATCGGATTTCAAGAACCCTGCCTGTGCGGCACAGCTAAACCACAACACAATCCCGGTCAGGAGTATGAATTTCCTCATAGCATTTGATCTCTCTTCTTCTTATTGGTTCTTTTCATTCTTCGGTCATTTGTTTGTTAGTGAGCATTTTGCTTGATCTCCAAGGTCACATCGTCTCCCGCGGCCGAAGGCAATGCTTCGGCTGCTGCCGCCACTTTCTACCTTCCATCCGCCTTGGCCACCCCCAGGTCGTGCAGGGCGTAGGCAGTGAAATGCACCGGAGTGGCGGGAGCCCCCTGGCCAATCCAACGCAAGTTGAGCGCGTCATCGGTGGCCTGCCAGGTGGCGGTGAGCAGCACGGGCGTTTTCACGTCCCCGTTAGCCAATTGATGCTTGCTGCCTGCTACTTCAACCACCCCGTTGCGAGGCAAGTTACAGATGATTTGCAGGCGATACGTATGCCCGGTTGTTAGTCCGTCGATGGTGAGGGTTGGCTTGAGGCCCGGGGTGTCTGCGGGGGCTTGCAACAGGGAATTGACGAGCCTCTTGTAATTCGCATGGTTTGGGGCGGGGTAGTAGTTCAATACCGCCGAGCCACCCCACGAGCCGGATAGTGCGGGGTCGCCACTGGCATCGGCCGCACCTTGGAAGGGCACGCCGTGAACGGTGATGTCGCTCGCTTCGCCAAAGCAATAGGCCCGGATCAGCGTGCCGTTATTCTGGATCTCCGAACCGGTTGCGCCCGCCGAGGTATCCAGGTTGGTTTCGGCCATGGACACCACAGTTGGCACAGTTGGGGGGGCCGCAGATGATTGTTTGGCCGGCACCGCGGATTGGAAACGGTAGGTTCCCGACAGAACGTCGTACACCGCCGCGGCCTTTTCCATGCGCAGGAACTTCACGCCTTCCGCCTTCGCCGCGGGTTTTCCAGACTCGGAAACTTCGGCAGCATCCTTCGCCGGGACAAATACAGTTGCCGTGGTGTTGGCGGGAATCGTGACCTCCATCGTCAGCTTGTCGCCTTCACGTTTCCAGTTGCTGACGATTTTGCCATGGATCGAATCGTAGCCGCACTTGACCCACGTCAGATCGCCGACGACTCCGGGCTTGATCATGATTTTCTTGAAGCCCGGGCCGGTTTCGTCTGGCCTGATGCCGGCCAGACCTTGGTACATCCAGCCGCCAGGACTCGTGTAGCAGGAGTGAATCTGGGACCAATAGCCGTCCCACTGCTCCCACATCGTCGTCGCGCCTTGCGCGAGCATGTAGCCCCAGCCCGGAAAATCCTGCTGCGTGGCCATGGTGAACGCCAGGTCATTGCGTTCGGACTGCTGGAGATATTGGAACAGGAAGTAGGTGCCCAGCATGCCGGTGTCGAGGTGTCCTTTGTTCTTCACCAAGGTGATGTCTTCGAGCTTCTTCTCAATCGTCTTACGCAAGTTCTCAGGGACGATGCCCAACATCAGCGACAACGCCTGAAGTAACTGCTCATCAATGACGTAAAGTTTCTCGTTGCGGTTGTAGTAGGTGGCGTGGATGAGCGGCTTCAGCTCCGCAATCTTCGCCCGATGACGACGCGCGTCGTCGGTCCGACCGAGGGCGTCCGCCGACTTCGCAAGCAAATCGTACAGATACACGCGATAGCAGTTAGCGAACATTTCGTCCGTTCCCGGCGGGCCTTGCATGCCGTGAGCAGGCGCCACCCAGTCGCACCCCGTGGAGCCGCCAGTCCGCTTCACGCCGTCCTTGTAGAAACTCTCAATATAGACCGACGGATAACGCTCCATCGGTTCGTAAGCGCGTTCCAGGAGCCTGCGGTCACCGTAGTAGAGGTAGGATTTCCACGGCAGCACATTGAGCGTGCCGCCCCAAAGAAACCAGCAGCATTGGTCGTTGCTGGGCATGGGCGCGTATTGAGCCGACATCCCGGTTTCAACATTTTGGCTGTCCAGCCAGTCGACAGCCGATTTCGTATAGAACGTCGCCGCATCCCGGCTCATCATCTGCATGTCGATCGACACTTGACCGTCGCCATAACCCATCCGCTCGCGATGGGGACAATCGACCGCGTACCCGCCGAGGGTCAAACAGCGGACCGTCCACGAGTTAAGCTGCATGATGCGATTGAGCAGATCATTGGAGCATTCGAAGCTGCCTGCCGGTTCAATGTCGGAATCGATCATGAGTGCTTCGGCGTCGCCAGCGGCCGGTTTGGCGGGCAGGCCCTCGACGATCGCATAGCGGAAACCTGCGTAGTTGAACTTGTAGCAGCATTGCTCGCCAGCCTTGCCGCCCGAGGTGAACACCACTCCCTGACCGTAAACCGTGTAGGCGATCGGCCCGCCGGGAGTCTCGATCTTCCACGTGCCCGGGGCCAACTCATACTTCTTTACCGGGGTGACTTCCTCCTTCGCGGACGCCAGCCGTTTGTCGGCGAAACGGATCGTCACCTGCTGCCCGGCTTCCAGCTTCGGCAGACGCAGCTTCATCCAACCGGTCAGATTCGTGCCGAAATCCAGCTCCCAGGCATTCGTCGTCAGCGCGGTGCAGGATACCATCGGGAAGGTCTTGATGATGCGGTTCGGCGGGCAAGACTGGGCCGATGCCACACCAACTGGCGCCGGAATCCCCTCGACGGCTAACCACTTGCCGCCGGCGCAGCCCGGCTCGCTCCAGTCCGGGATGTCGCGGCGCATGTCGATGTGCTCGCCGCCGTTGCCGCACCAGCTCCAGCGGAACTCGGTGTGCGTGCTGGGCATCCAAGTCCATGTAGCGTCCGTGCCTACGACCTCGCGCTTTCCGCCGACCGACATATCAAGTTGAACCCTAGCCAGCGGCGCGATATCCTTGCAAAAGACCAGGCCCAAGCCCATCCACACGCCGACGCAGTTCGGGCCGGGCCGAAGATACTTGCGGATGTCGTAGGTGTTATAAAGTGAACGCTTCGCATAAACCGACACCGCCGGTGCGAGAACATCGTCGCTCACTTTCTTTCCATTCACATACAATTCGTAGTAGCCTTTCACATTCACGAACGCTGTTGCCCGCTCAGGTACGGTCGCAAGGGTGAATTCCTTGCGTAGCCATGGCGAAGAATCACCGCCTGCCTTGACCCACTTTGCCTGCCAATCTTCGGGCTTAAGCAAACCCATCGACCAGAATGCCGACTTACTCCAGTCCGACGTCTTCCCGTCCTTGTCCCACACGCGTACTTTCCAGTGGCAATAAGTCCGCGATTCCAGCGCCTTGCCGGCATACTCAACCTGAATGCTCTGATCCGACGCCACCTTCCCGCTGTCCCACAGATCTCCCTTGTCTTTCTTCAGCAGTTCTTCCGAACCCGCCACCAGAATCTGATACGCCGTCTGACGCTCCCCGCGACGAGCGGAGTCAATCACCCATCTCAGCCGCGGCCGGGTCGCATCAATTCCGAGCGGGTTTTCCCGGTATTCGCAGCGCAGGTTGGTCACCTCGGCTGCCTGAGCCGATGGAATGCTTGACAGCGAAGCACTGGCGCCGAGCAGACAGGCCGCAACGCGGTGGAAGAGGTGATTCATTTGGAGTTTTCCTTTCGATTCATTGGATGGATCTATTAAAAGGCTTGTTTTCATCATGGGTGATTCCTGTTTGGAAAAGGGGCCGGGGTTCAATAGATCACCAACCGCGCCGACTTCGGCGCGAAGGGGTCGAGGCGGATTGTATTGGGACCGGACTTGAGGAAGCGCGTGACGTTCAGGCGCAGCGGCTTGCCGATGAAGCCGCCTGCGGAGCGGCCGTTGACGGTCACGCTGGCTGCGGCTTCTGGAGTTAGGTCGTCTACCTCCAGATAGACCCGCGCCTTGGCCAGATCTAGATCGGCAGGAATCGTGCAAGTGCCATTGAATGGATTTGCCTCCACCGGACTGGTGGCGTAGGGCCGTCCTGCGGCAATACGCTTCAATTCCCGATTTATGGCGGAAGGCAAGATCATGTTTTCCTGATCCGTGCCTTTAAGAGTGATGTGCTCGTCCCCGGCAGTGAACTCGGCTTCCAGGGTCTTCATCACGCCATACGCCGGGTCATCGGCATCCCCCAGGCGTGCGACTTCAAGACGGCGAGCGCCAGCATCAATGATCTTCTGCACGCGCTCGCGCACATCGCGGGTGCGCTGGGCATCGCCAGGAACTCCGTATGTGGCTTTCACAACGACCAGCCTGCCTGGCGAAGTCTTTCCGGCATCAGGACGCGTATCGCTCACAGGAATCGCGCGTACCGGCTTTGTTTCGCTGTCAATACGGGCCGGAAGTCTGCGGTCTCTATCCTGAAACACCAGTAGGACGCTCTCCATGGGTTCGAGAGCGAGAGAGAATTCCGTGTTCTTGCCATCACGTTTAGTTGCAACAGATGTCATTTCGTTGCGCATGGCGTCCCAGATCTCCGGTGTTCCCTTCACGGCGGTGCGGAACTTGAATTTGCGGGTCGTGCTGTCGGTGTTTTGGTTGCAGACTAAAAACACATCCTGTCCGCTCTTTACGCGATGCAGGACATGCAGCCAGTTGCCGGTGTCGCCTGCAGTAACTTCCAGTACCGGCGGGACACCTGCGTCCTTTGCGAGGACCTGCGAAAGCTCCGCCACCGAGGGCTTCTCGGGAAGCAGGTACGCTCTGCCACCCTTGCCGTTCTTGTTGCTGGCGGTGGTGCCGGACTTGACGCCCTCGCCCCATATTGACTTGTTGAGAATGGCTATGTCCGAGGATGTTTTGCCGATTGTTGCGGACTTGGTCGGCAGGAATCCATAACCGATGACGATCCCGCCACAATCGAAGAATTCTTTGGCTTTTGCCAGCGTGGCATAAGGAATCACTTCAACCGGCGGGATGATCAGGACCTGATAGTTCTCCTTGTGCAGGTTGATTTCATTGCCGGATAAAGTCGCGTCGTTTTCAAAAGCGTCGTAGTTCAGCCAGTCGCAATCGTAGAGCGCGTCCTGGATGGTGCTGGTCAGCTCTTCAGGGCGAATCGCGTTGCCGGAATGCATGCTCTGGCCGACGTGGAGAAAGGCGATCGGGCAGACATGCTTTCCGCCGGTCAGCATCATGCTCAGGCGGCTGGTGTATTCGGCCCACACGCGGTAAAGCGGCCAGCGGGGTTCAAAGCCGCCATTGTAGAAATAGGGAGGATAGTCTCCATCGAATGGCGCGCGGGGATTGAACGAGTGCGGGATAAGGAAGTTCACGCCTCGGACCTGGTGCCAGTCGGCCAACCATTTCATCGCCGGATAGGTCAGTTCCTGCATGTAGCCGCCGAAGATTTCGCTGAAAGCAATATCATCGGCTTTGTTGTAGGTGTGCGAAATCGAACTGGCAATCTTGGCCATCTGGTAGTCGCGCATGTTGCGCTTGCCTGGTTGGATCTGGCCGCAGACCACGTCTATGCCGCCCATATCGCTGTATTTCTGCAACTGCATCATGTTGCCGGCGGACGTGTCGCGGCTGAAGATGAAGTCGCCGTGTTCCATGAAGTGTCCCATGGAGACGACCTTGTGCTCGCGGCACCAGCGGCTCATGCCGCCGTACATCGTGCGCCCCCACGACTCGGCAAAACAGTCCCGGTAGGAAAAAGAGCCGGCCGTCTGCGCTTCGCCGGCGAGCTTGAACTTGTAGGCGACCAGCAACGTGTTCAGGTCAAGTTTGCGCTCTGCGATTAACTTGGGAACGTCGCTGCCCCAGTCGCCTTGCGTCTCCGGTTCGTCATAGAAGAAGCCGACGATGGTCTTGCCGAAATCATCCTTGAAGCGGTCGTAATGTGGCTGATAAACGGTCTTGATGAACCAGTCGACGCAGGCGGGATCGGTGCCGTCCACCGACACGTGGCCGCCCTTGGCGGCATTGAAGACCCACGAAAATTTCATGATGCGCCATGCGCCCGCCGGCGCGTTCCACGTCAGCGTGCCAGCGCGCACCGCTGCCGTGAGATCCACCATGCTCGCTATGTCCAGGCCACCCTCGATCTCGCGGCCTGCGATCACCTTGATGAGGTTCGTGTCGCCGTAGCCGCTCTCGCTGACAGACCTCGGCCCCTCGACTCGGAGGTCTGAGGCCACGAGCCGCTTGCTGCCGTACTGCGGCGGGACACGTCCGCCAACCACCTGGCTCGGCCACCATTTCTCGTCGAAGATCCACATCTTCATGTCGTGCGCTTTCGCCGCCCGCAAGCAGATATCGAGATCGCGATACCAGCCCTCGCCGAGCCAGTCTTTGTGAGGCCGTGACTCGGGGGTGAAACAGCCGTTACCGCCGTCCAGAACTTTCTGTAGTTCGCCTTCCAACTGGGCGCGGGTCTCATCGCCGTGCATCCAAAACAAAGGCCCTGTGAATCGGCGGGCCTCCATCGGAAGGGTATCAAACTGTTTTTCCAGATCGCTCCAGATTGGCTCCTTGGCGTGCAGGGGCATGATGATGAACAACGCGAGAATACTCGCTGCGTTTTTAGATGCTTTCATAGGTGGCATTTCTTCTTTTGATATTTTTTTTATTTGCTTGGCTACCGCTACTAGAAAATAGCGGTCAATGCTGACTAATCACTGGTTTTGAACCTCCGCTGGAATCACCTGCAATTCCTGATAGGCGGCGTTTTCAAAGTTATTGATCGGGAACACGGCCCAGACCAGCCAGCGATACGAACCGAGCGGTTTACCGTCGCTGGCGCGGATGCTGGTGGCTTTGTACTCGGCATCCTGGCGGGCGTCGACGGTGCCAACCGGTGTGAAGAGCTTGGCGTCGGCCACGTTCCATCCGGGATCGGAGGCGGCGCTGCTGCCGTAGAGCACGAAGTTCTGGCGCCCGCGCTCCCCGCCGCGCGAATAGGTGTTGACCCGCACAATGGAGGTGCCTTTCGCCAGATCGAGTTTGTACATGCCCGTGACAACCCCGTTGGCAAACAGCGGACCCATGCCGCCACTGAGCTTGCCATCGACCAACGACTCGACCGGATCATTGTTAGGCTTGATGTCGCCGGCGCTCACCTTGGCAGACACCACGCCCGCCGCCGGCGTCAACGGGACGGTTTTGAATTCGCTGTTGCCCGAAGTCTCGGTGACCACGTACGTGTAGTCCTTGATCTCGATGGGCGCCCTCTTTTGCTTGCGTGAAACGAGCAGCGCGAGTGGCTTGCCGGCGGCCTTGTTCTGCAATTTGCTCAGGTCATAGCCTGTTCTAACAGACTGGCCGTCGCAGCCGACAATCACGTCGTCCTTCAACAGGCCGGCCTTGGCCGCCGGGCTGGCGGCAGGCACATCCAATACAAGCACCCCGGATTCGTCGGCCAAGCCGTAGGCCGAGCGGTCGCCCAAGCCCTCTATGTCGCGGATCGCGGCCTGCCCAAGGTAATTGGCGCGCTTGACAACCTTTTTCTCTCCGACATGATTTTCGAGTTTGGGGATTTCCGGGGTGCGGGCGATGGCCTTGAGTTCGGGTTTTTGGACGCCGAATTGATCCATGGGAAAATTGACGAAGCCGAGTTTGAGGGCCGGCGAGTCGTCCTTGACGCGGAAGTCGCCCTTGGCCGGATCGATGAACATGGCGTCGCCGACCATCGAATGCTCGTCACGGTTGGATTGGTCGGAGAGGGCGTCGGCGTGCCGGAGATTGATGAGTCCCTCGCCATGAACGAGGTTATTGTCGAACTCCTTGCCCCAAGGCGTCGCGGGCATGCCGCCGGCCGGGAGATAATGATCGATGCCCATGATATTGCGGCGGAAGATGTCCGCGCTGTGCTTGTACCAGCAGTGCGGGTGGAAGCCGTTGTTGAGCATGATGTTGTTTTCCACCACCCGATAGAACCCTTCGCGGTTCTTGATGCCGCCTCGCAGGAAAAGGTTGTTGTAGATGTGGTAATTTGTGGAGCCGTCGTCGAGGTCCACGTCCCAGCCGCCGGCGCAGCGCCAACGGCTGTTACGGATGACGGTGGTCTTGACCGCGTCGAGGGTGACGAGGCTCTTGTTGGTCTCCCAGCCCGCGTCATCGTGGAGATTCAGGCCGCTAAGTCCCCAATAGCGGTCGCGACCCCACGAGTTGAACGAGCCGTGGTCGCTGGTTTCCTTGACGTTGTCAAACACATCGCAGAACTCGATGAGATGGCCGCCCCAGCAGCCATCGCCGATGTTGATGCCCGCACGCGGCGTGTCGTAGATCGAGCAATGGCGGATGGTGATGCCCTGCGCCATGTCCACCGAGACGCCCGCCGTCTGTTTTTCGATCTGGCCGATGTCATGGATCAGGCAGTCATCAATCAGGCAGTCCGCCGGATAATTATGGGTTTTTTGTCCGGGTGTTTTGTCGATGTTGGCGAGTTCATTTCCCTTGTCCCAGTTGACCGGATTAAAGCAAGCTGCGGGGTCGCCGATGACCAGCACGCCGCTGCCGCCAGCGCGGGCAATGTGACAACCGCGGAGCGTGACGCGGCGGTTGTAGTTATTCATGAATACGGCATTGCCGCCGACTTGGTCGATCTGGCAGTCCGCGATCACGCAGTCCTCTGAGCCGTTGATGAACAAGGCAGCGCCGCGATAAATCGTCCAGTCGGTGCGCAGCAGCGGCTCCTTGGTTTCCATGAACGTGCGTGCGGCGTGGCGGAAGGTCAACCCTTTGAAACTCACGAAGCGGACCGGGGACTGTTCCGTGCCGCGGAATTCTATCAGATGCTTCAGACGCACGCCCTCGATGGTGGCCTTGGTGAGATCGAGGCCCGCCGGCGGATAAAAATAGAGAGAGCTGTCTTTAGCATCGAGGAACCACTCGCCGGGGGCGTCGAGTTCCTCGAAGATATTTTCCACGAACTGGTGTTCCTTGTGCATGCCCATCGGCCGGTTGTTCTGCCAACCGCCCTCATAAGTGACCTTGTTGTCCGCTCCCTTGCCGGTGATGCGATAATGCATACCGCCCCACTCCGCGACATGCAGAGCGTGGATGAAACCACCGACGGGATCTTTCCAACGGGCCGCACGCTCCGGGCTGAAGGCGTCCGCCGCAGTGCCGTGGAAGAAGTGAGCCTTGGGATCCATGTTGGGATAGCGGGCCAGTGGCTGGCTTTCACCATTCACAAACAACTGGTCGGTGGTGAAGCCCGCCGGAAGTTTGGCTCGCATAATGCCATCCTTGTAAGGTGCCCACTTGATATTGCGCATTGGAATGCCGCCGCTGATGAGCGCTTGTTCCTTCTGATACGCCTGATAGACCACCGGCGAGGACTTGCTGCCTGAATCGGCCGCGCTGAGCACCAGGGTTTCGGGCAGAAAATACGTGCCGGCCCGCAGCATGACGTCCACAGCCTCGCGGCCAGCTACCTTGCGTGCCGCCTGCTGAGCACGCTGCAAGGTAGCAAAGGGTTTCTCCAACGTGCCCGGATTCGTGTCATTTCCGTTAGGTGCCACATACAGTTGCGCAGCTCGCGCTCCAGACGGAGTGTACGCGCCCAGTGCCATGGCCATGGCGATTGTGAATTGTAGAATGTTCTTCATGTTTTTTCCTAGATTTCTCATAAGTAGGCTCACCGATCAGACTTTTACTTTATTTCGCACTCGAATCTATCATCGTATGCCTCAATGAGGTTTGTCACCTGAGTTCTGATTTCTGGGTGGCAGTGGATAGGCGGTTTTGATGGCGTACTTGGCCGCCAAATAGCCGCCGACGGAGGCTTCCTCCTGGGCCGTTAGCACTCTGGAATAGCAGAGGATTTCTGCGAGGTCGAATTTGCACAGCCAATGGTCGCCATTGGTGCCGCTGAGCAGGTAATGGGTCGGCTGTGTATCCTGGTCATTGACGGTGATTTTGAGGATCATGAAGTCGGTGATCGTTCCGAGGTTGTATCCGCCTTTGGTCGATTTCTCCAACGCAATAGGGGCACCATTCTTCGAAACAGCAGCCGGGAATGAGTTCTCATTGAAGCCGCTGGTGCCGCTGCCATCGAGCAAGTAGCTAGAGGCGCTGCCTGATTCGCGCCCGATGAATGATCCCTGATTGCTCCAAGTAGGCGATGGGGAACGCACAACCAGGTATTGCTCCTTGATGAAAAGTTTTCCGCTCACGAGGGTGCGGCAGTCGCCGGTGAATCGGACCAGAGGTTTGGAAGCGATTCCGTTCTGCACCAGTGTCGGGAGGTTGTGTTCCTTGTGGACCGCGTGATGGCCGCTGCCGGAGCGGTCATTCCAAATGAGCACTTGCTGGTCCGGGTCCTTGTAGATGCCGAAGGAAGGATCCAACCAACAGACAAGTCCCGTTGTCACCGGCACCGTGTTGCCATCCACCGTGATGACTACCGCCGTGGATGTGCTGAGCGTGCCGCCGATCCCGCTGGACTTGGCAGTTAGGCGATACGTGCCTGCTGGCACGTTCTTCCATTCCATGGAAAACGGCGGAGTGGTCGAGGACCCGATGAGCGTGTCGCCCTGATAGAATGCCACTTTGGCCACCTTGCCTGCGATGTCCGAGGTACTGGCAGTTAGGGTGATCGTGGCTGGCGGGCCGAAGCTCGCGCCGTTGGACGGCGACGTCAGGATCACGCCCGTCATTGGATAGAGCAACTCCTGCGGTATGATTGAGCAAGCCTTGCGTGACGGCATATACCAATAGAGCCGGGCTGAGGCGGGGTTGGTGGCGTGATAATACTCCATCTTCAAGCTATATTTCTGTCCGGCCGTCAGGGTGATCTCAGTGCTGTCGTTCCATAGCTGGGTCGTGTGGTCATTCCAATCGTCGATGAGCTGAACGCCGTTGAGCCACAAGCGGACGCCGCCGCTGGTGCGCGTGGAAATCCGGTAGGTCCCGCTCTCTGGAGCGAGTATCTGGCCGACCCAGCGAACGCCGTAGGTGCCCGAGGCGAGCGATTTGGCGGGCGGGTCCGATCCCCAGTCAAAGTTGATGGACGGGTCCAACTGAGTGGCCTTGAGTGAGGATAATTCCTTGCTATCGTAATAATACCCCTTCAGCCCGGTACCAGCGCTGCCGACGAGCAGGTTCACCGCAGCGGGCGGCGAATCCGTGAGACTGTCGGTGGCTGTGAACGTGAAGCGGTCCATGCCCTGATAACCTTTTTCCGGGGCATAGGTCAGGTTGGGCACAGTTCCGGTTAGGGTGCCATGTGTCGGTTTTGCCGCAACCTTGTAGGTGAGCTTATCAGAGCGACACGAGGAACCTGATAGCGTAATTACCTTGGCGGTGTTGGGCGGGGTGACACCGATTTGCGGACTGGCCACGGGCAGTGCGTTGAGCAACTTCGGGGTGGTGGTGGCGGCTTGGATTGCGGCAATCGTGTTGATAATGATGGGGGCGTTGTTATCACCTGGCGGCCAAGCAGCCAAGTAGGTTTGCAATACCGGCAGGGCACGTCTGGCGTGCTCGCCATAACCCGGCAAGCTGCCAAGGGCACTTTTCCCTAACTGTCCCCAATAAGTGACATTGCCGAGGCTGATATCGATGCCCTCATCGATCTTGTGTTTTGAGAGGGCCATCATGGCGGCGCCGACCGGGCCTGAGGTGAACATGCGGTCACAAGGGCCCTCGGATTGGGCGTCGGCGAAGAGATCCGGGGCGAGGGCCACCACATCTGCGAGTGATAGTTGATCTTGGACGAAGCCGCTGAGGATATCGCGCCACATCCCGGCGGGATGTTTGATGCCCGCACGCAGCGCCGGATAAAGCAACTTCTTGTCAGACTTGATCGTTTCTCCTCCCAGATTTTTGAATAATGTTTCTGCCAGATAGCCATTGGCAATTTGCAATGGATCGCTCCAATTGAATCCTTTCTCGAATGGATAGGTTGGAGCGACATTTTTAACAAAGGCCGTCAACATATCTGGCACGGCTGCTACTGCATCGGTATGGATCTGCCCCAGCGCCTTGGCTGCCTTGGCGCGCACCCAGATATCGGTGTCGGAGAGGCGGCGGGTCAGGGCGGGCACTGCGGCAGCGGCTTTCAAGCAACCCAGGGCGGTGCAGGCCGCCTCGCGTTGGTTGGCATTGGAGGGGGGTTCCGCCAGGGTGATGAGC
>Ga0118677_10008918_pt1 | contig 15879 bp, 13 predicted proteins | sample AliMusrvi5mmetaG_FD_86154 | JGI IMG/M metagenome (GOLD analysis project Ga0118677, IMG submission 86154) | reverse complement strand
TTCCAAAATATAATTCTAACATGAAAACATCAGAGATCATCGTAGGCCTGGACATTGGCACAACAAAAATCGCGACCATCGTTGGACGGAAAAACGAATATGGTAAACTGGAGATCATCGGGTACGGGAAAACACCATCAATCGGCGTGAAGAGGGGAGTGGTTTCCAATATTGAAAATACTGTGCAATCAATCCGTGATGCAGTGACAGAAGCCTCTCAAAAATCGGGTGTCGATATCAGGTATGTCAATGTTGGTATCGCAGGTCAGCACATCAAGAGCCTGCAGCACCGCGGCGGGATCATTCGCCAGGACAGTGAAACGGAGATCAGCCAGGAAGATGTGGACAATCTATGCGATAGCATGTATAACCTGAATATGAATCCCGGGGAAGAGATCATCGAAGTGATTCCCCAGGGATACAGCATCGACGGTGAATACGGGATCAAGTCTCCGAAAGGCATGATGGGCAGCTCGCTGGAAGCCAACTTCCATATCATCATTGGCCAGACAGCAGCTGCAAAAAATATTTACAAGTGCGTGCGGAAGGCCGGGCTCGAAGTTGTTGACCTGATCCTGGAACCCATTGCATCTGCCGAAGCTGTTCTCAGCGAGGAAGAAAAAGAAGCTGGTGTGGTACTGGTTGATATCGGTGGCGGCACGTCCGACATTGCTATTTTTCATGAAGGAATTATCCGTCATACCGCTGTCATTCCTTTAGGCGGAGATATCATCACCGAAGACGTGAAAGAAGGATGTTCCATCATTAAGAAACATGCGGAAGAACTGAAGGTCAAATTTGGTTCAGCTTTAGCCAGTGAGAACAGGGAAGAGGAAATTGTTTCGATCCCCGGGCTGAGAGGTCGTCCTCCCAAGGAGATCAGCATCAGGAACCTGGCAAACATCATCCAGGCCAGGATGGAAGAGATCATTGAATACATCTATTTTGAAATCAAGAATTCAGGATATGAAAAAAAGATGATCGGCGGAATCGTCCTGACCGGAGGTGGTGCGCAGCTGAAGCACATTTCGCAGCTTTGCGAGTTCAAGACCGGGCTGGATACGCGGATCGGCTATCCGAATGAACACCTTGCAAAGGATGTCCCGGCCGAAATGGCAAGTCCTATGTTTGCAACCGGTATTGGTCTCGTGATCGTCGGAATCGAACGTTTCGAGAAGGAATTGGTGAAAAGAAAAGCATCTGAACCCGAGCCGGAGCCGGAACCAGAAGCGGATGTGACTGAACCTAAAGCAAAAGGGAAAAAAGTCAGGGAGAAGAAAGTGAAGGATCCTGAAAAAGCGGACAGGAAATTTACCGACTCATTCATTGAAAAAATCCAGAAATGGTTTGAAGAGGAGAACGAATAATCTCCGCTATTAACAATCAACTTGTTCATAAATTAATAAAACAAAGGAAATAACTAAGCTGTTTCTGTATAATTTTAAAACGCGAAAAAATCCTATAATATGCTACAATTCGATTTACCTAAGAATCAATCTTCCATCATTAAAGTAATTGGTGTTGGTGGAGGCGGTAGCAATGCCGTAACTCACATGTACCGCCAGGGAATAAAAGGCGTCGACTTTATTATCTGCAATACGGATGCGCAGGCGATGGAATCAAGCCCGGTTCCTACAAAAATACAACTTGGTGCAAACCTGACCGGCGGACTTGGTGCCGGTGCAGTGCCATCAATCGGGAAGAATTCAGCACTCGAAAATGTCCAGGATATTCGCGCAATTCTTGAAAAAGGAACCAAGATGTTGTTCATCACTGCCGGTCTCGGCGGTGGTACCGGCACCGGAGCAGCACCTGTCATTGCCAGTGTTTCCAAAGAACTGGGAATACTCACGGTCGGCATCGTCACACTTCCGTTCTCATTCGAAGGAAGAAAAAGGAAACAGCACGCCGAACAGGGAATCGCTGAGTTAAAGAAATATGTTGATGCATTGCTGATCATCTGCAACGATAAATTGCGATTGCTGTTTGGCGATCAGCGCTTATCAGCGGCTTTCGGTCATGCTGACGATGTGCTGACCAACGCTGCCAAAGGAATTGCAGAAATCATTACAGTGACTGGTTATATCAACGTTGATTTTGAAGATGTAAGAACCGTAATGAAGGACAGCGGTGTCGCCATCATGGGATCAGGCCTTGCAAACGGTGAAAACCGCGCATTGAAAGCCATCGAGATGGCACTGAATTCACCGCTGCTGAATGATAACAACATTGAAGGTGCAAATAATCTTTTGCTTTACATCGCTTCAGGGAAGGAAGAAATCACCATGGATGAAGTCTCCGAAATTACTGACTACATCCAGGAGATGACAAAAAATTCAGCAGAGGTCATCTGGGGAAATGGGATTGATGAATCACTGGACGATAACATCAGTGTTACTATTATCGCAACAGGATTTGATGAGGAGCACAAAAGAAAGCCAGCCCAGCCTGAGAAACCGGTTACAATCAAACCGCTGTATGAAGAGGAACACCATGCAAGACCATGGATCGAACCGGTACGAACTTGGGATGTGCCTAAACCAGCTGCCCAGGTTGAAGAGGAACAACCCCAGGTGAGTGTTGATTCACCGGAACCTGACATGATTGAGCAGGAGATCAGGGATGAAGAAACAATCTCGGAAAATACGGTTGTCTTCGATTTTGATAATTCAGAACCGCAGAAAGAGGACGAAATATTTCTGAAATCAAGCCCGGTCAATGAAAGTGCCAGGAATAATCCTGCCGAGAATACGCCGAAGGTACTGTTCAGGCCAGTTCCTGAGGAATCACAACAGCTACAATCGCAGACTGCAGAAGTATCCCCGGGCATGGATAAGCTTCACACCGAACGCGTTCACAGGCTGAAAGAATTGAGTGAGAAACTGAAAACACATCCGGCACCGCTCGAAGATCATCTTACGGAAATAGAAAATGTTCCTGCTTACCTGCGCCGCAATGTTGGCCTTTCCGATGTGCAGCATTCCTCCGAATCACTCTCTGCAAAATATACAATAGCTGAAAATCCTGATAAATCAGTAGAGATCAAAACGGAAAATTCATACTTGCATAATAATGTAGACTGACCATGGGCCTCGAGAATCTCATCAACGATGACATGAAGAAAGCAATGCTTTCAAAAGATGCCGAAAAGCTGGAAGCGCTTCGTGCCATCAAAGCTGCACTGCTGCTGGAGAAGACAAAGGAGGGAACCACGGGAGAGATTCCTGAATCCGTTGAGCTGAGCCTGCTGCAGAAGCTGGTCAAGCAAAGAAAAGAATCGGCTGCAATCTACATTACAGGGAACCGTGAGGACCTGGCAGAGAAAGAACTTTTTGAAGCAGGGATCATTGAGCAGTATTTGCCTAAACAACTGTCGGATGATGAACTGATCAAGATAATCAAAACTATAATTACTCAATCCGGAGCCTCTTCCATAAAAGATATGGGAAAGGTCATGGGCCAGGCCAGTAAAGAACTGGCTGGTAAAGCTGATGGAAAAAGAGTATCAGAAATTGTAAAAAGCTTGCTGTTAAACTAACTTACACTTACTCCTCTGAAGATTGACGTTTCCTGGATTTTGGTAAAAACCCACCCTATCTTCGGTGGGTTTTTTTCTTTTGCCATGACAATCTTCGTTCTTTCCCTTTCTCATTCCAGCCGGAAACAGCACAGATGATGTTCCAGAAAGATTTCATTCTCCCAAATCCGTTTCTCACATCAGCGTACCACCGTTCTCCCCTTAAGATCTTGACAAAAGCGCTCCATGCCCGGTCACTATCTTTCACGAAATGGTGAATTTTCTTCGGGAATGCATTGAATAAATTCTTGATTTTATTGGCCTCCAGTAATTCCGACATCAGTTCATCATTCACCCTGTCAGAATATTGAGCAATTGCGTCCTTATTTCCTGATAAAAAATCATGACACGATTCAGCGGCCATCTTACCGCTGCGGATGGCGTAATAAATTCCTTCACCGGTGAGGGGATCAGTGAGCCCTGCAGCATCACCGGTGATCAGAACCGACCCGTGATGAAAGCTGCTTTTGCTTGTTCTTACCGGGATTGGCCATGATTTTAAGGATACGGTCTGATAATCCGGCACCCCGGGTTTGCTATGTTTCCCGGTATCGCCGCCGGTTTTCAATGATTTCATAAAATGATCAACGAATTTGTCATAGTATGGCATCATCAGGTGCGATAAAGTAGCCGGACCACCAACCCCGATTGAAAAATGGTCTTTCTTCGGGAAAGCCCAGCCATAACCCCCGGAAAATGTTCCCCAGTCAAGAAAAACAGTTTCTGAAAATACTGATACAAGTGCCGGATCTGTCCTGATCTCAGCCTCCCAGGCAAGTCCGGAAGTGATATGATCCCACAACTTAAAAGTTCTGGCCACGATGCTTGAAGCACCTTCGGCGCCAATCAACAGCTTTGAACGGAAATCCCGTTTCATGGTCGACACCACGATTTCGTCATCATTCTCCTTGATCTCCCATACATGCTCATTCATCTGTACATTAACACCCGCGTTTATTGCCTGGTCCAGGAGAAATGCATCCAGGTCACTGCGCATGGTGCAATACATGATAGGATCTGCAGAAGTACGTGTGAAGGCTTCATTAAACTGATGGGAAAAATGGATCGAATGGATGGTCGATTCAATGACGGGTTTTATATCAAAGGGAATCTCGGAAAGGGTTTTATGTGTCAACCCCCCGCCACAGATTTTATAACGCGGGAATTGTGATTTCTCGAGGATCAGAACCCTGACCCCTTTAGTTGCTAATTCATAGGCCGCAAGAGATCCGGCTGGTCCGGCCCCGACAATTATTACATCAGCATCGTATGAGGACATTACAGGAGGGCGTCTACTTCTTTGAAGAGTTTGTCCTTGTTGATCGGGACAACCCCAACTTCTTCACAAACCAGGCCACCTGCCAGGTTTGAAATGTAGGCAATCTCATAAGGAGATCGCTTCAGGGCCAGGCATAAGGAAGCCACGCTGATCACGGTATCTCCGGCACCGGAAACATCTGAAACAGAGCGCAGATGGGCCGGGATAAAAATATTCTTTTCGTCAAGATGATCTTTCATGTTGATCATCACACCCTGGTCAGCAAGGGTTGTCAGGACATAAGTACAATCGAGCTTTTCCCTTAACAAACCCACAGACTGCATCAGCTTCTCCCGGTCTTCTGAAGCAAAATCCGTCTTCATCCCTTCCTTCAGTTCTTTCAGGTTCGGCTTGAAAAGTGTGACGCCTGAAAAGGCGTAGAAATTCTTTTTTTTCGGATCAACCGTGACCGGGATATTTTGCTTTTTGGCTTTATCAATAATATACTGAATCAATTCAGCAGTAATAACGCCTTTGTTGTAATCCTGGAAAATGATGCAATCAATCCTGTCCTTTTCGAGTATATCGTTGAGGACCTTGAAAAGTGCTTCCTGGTCCGGTTTCACGAGGTCATTCTCAACCTCTTCATCCAGCCTCAGCATCTGTGTACTGTTCCCGAAAATTCTGAATTTGGTTGTTGTGACCCTGTGTTTGCTCCTGATGATTGCTTTGGTTTCGATCTTTTCTTTCTTCAGAAGGTCCAGGAAAATATCTCCTTTCTCGTCTGTTCCGATCACTGAACAAAGAATCGGTTTGGCTCCCATGCTCCGGATATTCATGGCGACATTGGCCGCTCCGCCCATCCTGTTCTCTCTTTTCCTCAGGGCAACAATGGGAATTGGTGCTTCGGAAGAGATCCTCTCCACTTTTCCCCAGAGATACGAATCAACCATTACATCCCCGATGATAAGGATCCTGAGGTTATTGAAATCATCAAACAGTTTTTTGTATTTGCTTTCCTTTGGCATTAAAAAGGATTCTAATTTGCATGCGGAACCGTATGGTAATCGGCAATGGTCTTGACGTTCTTGTTGGCTTCATCGACCGATATTTCACCATCCATCAGGCGGATGATCCGGTGCGCGTGAAGTGCAATGTCTTCTTCATGTGTGACAATGATAACCGTGTTTCCCATTTTATGAATTTCTTCCAGCAATCCAAGGATTTCGAGGGATATCCTGGAATCAAGGTTACCCGTGGGTTCATCAGCAAGGATAATGGCAGGATGATTTACGAGCGCGCGTGCAATCGCGACCCGCTGGCGCTGTCCTCCGGATAATTCGTTCGGCCGGTGGGCAATTCGGTCAGTGAGCTTAACTTCTTCAAGAACCTCCATGGCCCGTTCTATCCTCTTTACCTTCGTAATTCCTGCATAGATCAATGGCAGCATCACATTTTCCAGTGCAGTGGACCTCGGAAGCAGGTTGAATGTCTGAAATACGAAACCAATCTGCTTGTTCCTGATCTCCGCCAGGCTGTTGTCATCCATAATGCTGACATCATCTTCATTCAGGTAATAGGCTCCGCTGGTAGGCGTATCCAGGCAACCCAGGATGTTCATGAGTGTGGATTTACCCGATCCTGAAGGACCCATGATGGCAACAAATTCATTTTTTTTGATTGTTAGGGAAACAGAACGTAACGCTTCAACAGTCACGGTCCCTACCCTGAAGTTTTTCACAATGTTGATAAGCCGAATGACATCATTTTCCATTTTCCGGAGATTCAGTAAAGGCGTTGATCTTTCAACAAAAATACAATATTTATCAAAAACGGAGGATAAAATCTTCCTTGCTCAGCCGGTCAGAGAAAAATACGAGACCCATCTGGAACAAATCGATCGTCACCTTTACAGAACGGTGATTCCTGATTTCATCCCAGGCTTCTTCCATATCTTTTGACCAATGGATATCGTCAAAGATCAAAACGGAATCATCCTCAATATATTCCAGGATCTGTGAAAAATATTTTAGTGTCGGACCTTTCCGGTGATTTCCATCGACGAAGAACATCTTCATCTTTCCCGTTTCAGAAAGGAGACCGGGAAGAACGTCGTCAAAATTACCGATTACCTGGCGAATATTCTTCAGCCCCAGGAGCTCAAAATTCTGGCGTGCAAGATCTGCTGTTTCCGGACATCCTTCAATGGTGATAATCCTGCTGTCCGGGTTTCCCGCTGCGAGGTAGCATGTGCTGATCCCGAGAGAAGTTCCCATCTCCAGGATGGTTGCTGGTTTATAGTGCCTGGCCAGCCGGAAAAGAAATTGACCATGACGCGGCGAAACTGCCGAATGCAGGGCGACTTTTCGTGTTCGTATAATTTTTTTGCTCCACCTGATATCTGAAGATTTTGATCCGAGATCAGTCATCCGGATAAAACCCGGGTGTTCCAGCATCAGCATACGAATATTCTCCACTTTTCTGAATTCGGCAAAGCTGGTCTTATCCTTCAGGATTTCCTTGTACAGGTTGTAAACAAAAGGAGAATGCAAATCAAAGCGGGAACGCGCCCGGTATGAATGCTGCAAAAACCTTGAGAATCTTGAAATATTCGGGTTCATTTTCAATTTTCAAAATCAACACAAAATTAGGCTTTTTCACCCTATCATCTTCTATTTTCGTAACTTTACCCGGTGAAAGCTGACAATCACTTTTATCTGGTCTAATGGCTGACAAGTCACCTTCTGTAACCGATTATTTTTCGCTGGTAAAGATCAGTCATACCATTTTCTCCCTGCCTTTTGCGTTGATTGGATTTGCAATAGCGATCAGGGAAAATCAACAGAAATTCGATTTCCGTTCGTTAATCCTGATCCTGTTGTGCGTTTTTTTTGCACGGAATGCTGCCATGGGGTTTAACCGTTTTGTGGATCGTGAATTTGATAAAAAAAATCCGCGTACTTCGCTCAGGGAAATCCCGAACCAGATCATTCGTCCATACTCGGCCCTGCTGTTTGTGATACTGAATGCGGTCTTTTTTATGGGAACTGCTTATTTCATCAACCTGCTCTGCTTTTTCCTCTCGCCGGTTGCATTGCTGGTGATTCTTGGGTATAGCTTCACCAAACGGTTTACTTTCCTTTCGCATCTCATTCTTGGTATCGGACTGGCGCTTGCACCGGTTGGTGCGTACCTCGCGGTGACCGCCTCATTTTCACTGTTGCCGGTGTTGTTCTCTTTTATTGTGATCTTCTGGGTTGCCGGATTTGATATTATTTATTCGCTTCAGGATTTCGATTTTGATCAGAATGAAGAATTAAAGTCCATTCCCGCAAAATTTGGAAAATCTGCATCATTGATTGTTTCAGCAATTTTTCACTTTATTGCTGCGGGTTTTGTTCTCTTTGCAGGAATTGAGGGGAATTTTGGGTTGTACTACTGGATTGGTGCCACAATCTTCATCCTGATCCTGCTATACGAGCATCTCATCGTTAAACCACATGACCTTTCAAAGGTAAACATGGCCTTCGCCACCATGAACGGCATGGCCAGCGTGATATTCGCCATTTTTGTCATGGCAGATCTTTTCATCCATTAAGATCTTCACTACACAGTAAATTTCTCCCTTCCTGTCAAATTATTCCCCGGCAGGAACCAAATAGTCATTATTTGATTTGACAATTGTCATTTTTTGGTTATATTTGATGAAAATGAATTGTATTGTATTGTATGAATATATCCCGACCCAAATGATCCTTAAATCCCTATATTATTCAAATACTATCCTTCAATCCATAATTAATATTCAAATATGAAAAAGCACATATTTCTCATATTATTATTCCTGGTGGCACAATGTGTGGTTTTCGGGCACGGTGTCGCGATCGTAGATGCCAATGCTCCTTTGTACTTCAAACTGAAGTCAAGCACCCAGGTGGTCACCGTTTATGACCAGGTGTCTACGACTGTCACGACCCAGATCTTTAAAAACCAGACAGGTACTCCCAGGGTCATCAAATATGCATTTCCCTTACATGAGCAAGCCAGCGCCACTTCGCTCCGGTGGAGAGTGCATAATACCTGGCAAACAGCCATCTTCGCTCCGGCACCACAGGATACGACGCTTCCGGGAGGGGGCACTCCGAGCCAGAGCCTGATGACCTACCTGGGAGGTTCCCCGATGTTCTTTTCTGTTCCGGACACGATCGCTGTGGATTCCACCCTGACAATTGAACTGACCTATGTTGAATTGCTCCCATACAGTTTCGGGCAGGTTCAGTATGATTATCCCAATAATTACCAATTGATTCAAACCACAGCGTTAGACCTTCAGTCTATTCATTTTGTGCTGGAATCGCAACGAAATATCGATTCGATATCGTTTGTCGGAATTTCCGGTGCCACAGTTACAAACAACGGGAGTCATGCTGAGATCACTTACCAGGCCTCTGAATTACCTGCGGTCAATAATTACAAAATTATCTACTCACTGGCTGCTAACACGATGGGCCTGTATGGCTACAGCACCTACCTTCCGGATTCCCTGGTGGTCTGTGACAGCCTGGGGAATGGCTACTTTGTTTTCATTGTCGAGCCCCAGCCTGATACTACACAGGTCATTCAAAAAGTCTTTTCCCTGGTGATCGATCAATCAGGGTCGATGAGCGGGGAAAAGATTGAACAGGCTAAGGCAGCAGCAACTTTTATCGTGAACAATCTCAACTACGGGGATTATTTCAACCTGATTGCCTTCAATGACTCCTTCATCAAATTCAGGCCTGATCATGTTCCTTTTAATGAGGCCAATAAACAGGATGCGCTGACTTTCATCAATAATCTCTTTGCCGACGGTTCGACGGATATTGCCCAGGCCCTTCATGCAACTATCCAGGATTATGCGGGCAATGATACTACGGTTGCCAATATTGTGATATTCCTGACAGACGGCCAGCCTACTGCAGGATTGATGGGAACCAGTGAGATCCTTCAGTCGATCCAGAATGATCTTACGACATACGAAGTGCAGTACTTAATGATTAACACATTCGGCATCGGCATGGATGTAAACCAGCAATTGCTTTCGCTGATTGCCAGCCAGAATAACGGATTATGCACGTTCCTGCTTGACAATGAACTTGAAGCCATGATTACGCAATTTTACAGGATGATCTGCAACCCGGTTCTTCTGAACATCAACATGACGTTCAATCCTCCGGTTGTGATTGAGCCCTATCCGGCTCCGCTGCCCAACCTGTACATCGGTCAGCAACTGATCGTTGCCGGGCGGTACGACAATGTTCCGGAAATCCCGTTGAACATCACGTTCAGCGGACAGGCCTTTGGACAGATCAAGACCTACAGCTATAATTTCACCCTGTCTGCCAGTCTTGATCCGGACTATATGTTTACCACGAAGATCTGGGCAATCAAGAAAATCGATCACCTTTATTCGGAATATTTTACTTATCCCGAAGGATCAGCACAGGCTGATTCTATTAAAAACCTGATCATCAATATCAGCGTATGTTATAATGTAAGCAGCCCTTTCACACATTTTGGGGTTCCAACGATTAGTATAGAAGAGCCAACTGCGAAGAACTCTCATGAAGCAGAAATTGTTTCTGCTTATCCAAATCCTTTCCGTGACCAGGTGAAGATCAAATTTGACATTGGTGTCAGAGAGTTAGGAATTGCGAAGGTCGAGATTTACGATATCACAGGGAGCATTGTTGAAATTCTTTACATTGATTGTTCGTCCCCCGGTTCGCATGAGATCATTTGGGATGGAAAAAATTCCAGGGGTGAGAGTGTTGCCGCCGGATTCTATTCATACAGGATAATCCTGCCCGGAAAGATATTATCAGGAAAACTTTGTAAAGTTGAATAGAGTAGGCAGGGCAAACACTTATTTTCCCCAATTGTCGCGGTCGAGACTCCTGTACTGAATCGCCTCTGCCAGGTGTTCTGCCCGGATCACAGGCTGGTTCTCAATATCGGCAATGGTTCTTGCCACTTTGAGGATGCGGTCATAGGCCCGTGCGGAAAGGCCAAGTTTTTCCATGGCATTTTTCAACAGGCTTGTGCAGGATTCATCGAGGGAGCAAACTTTTCTCAGCATTTTAGCCGTCATCTGCGCATTGCAGTAAATGCCTGGTGATTCCTTGAATCGTTTCTCCTGTATTTTTCGGGCTTCAATCACCCTGGCCCGGATCGTTGTGCTTTTTTCTGATGACCGGGAGTCGCTTAATTCCCGGAAAGGAACCGGAATAACCTCAACATGGATATCGATCCGGTCGAACAATGGTCCCGAAATTTTGTTAAGATACTTCTGTACGACAGGCAGTCCGCATTTACACTCAATCTGGGGGTGGTTGTAATAGCCGCAGGGACAAGGGTTCATCGCAGAGACCAGCATAAAGCTTGCCGGGAATTCTACGGAAAGCTTTGCTCTTGAAATAGTGACGATCCTGTCTTCGAGTGGTTGCCGGAGCACTTCAAGTACTGTTCGCTTGAATTCCGGTAATTCATCGAGAAACAAAATTCCGTTGTGTGCAAGTGAAATTTCTCCCGGCTGAGGAATCCCGCCTCCGCCGACAAGTGCAACATCACTGATCGTATGATGGGGCGACCGAAACGGGCGAATGGAAATAAGCGGATGGTTCTTCGACATTTTCCCCGCAACAGAATGAATCTTGGTTGTTTCCAGTGCTTCTTGCAGATTCAGAGGGGGCAGGATCGAAGGCAGCCTTTTGGCCAGCATGGTCTTGCCTGCGCCTGGCGGCCCAATCAGAATGACGTTATGCCCCCCTGCTGCCGCAATCTCTAACGCCCTTTTGATGTTCTCCTGCCCCTTCACAACGTATAAACAACATATATATAATGTTAAATAGACTGTTAATCAAATACATAAAAATTTTAATATCCAGAAATATTGGTTATAATTGGAAATATTTAAGACGATATTAAGACGATATTGAGGTTCGGATATGAAAAGATTTTCAGAATTATTCGAATTTATTGGTCATTGTGACACTGAGAATCACACATAATGATTTGACTTGGTTTAAGACGTTTACAGATACTTTATAAGTTATCTTAGTGGGTTTGTCAAGGAAATGTCCTTGGGTTGATATATGAAGGGATATTACCTTTAGAGACGATTTGATAACTGTCGTGGATGTCCGGGTTATAAAGACAACCCCATTGACTTTTTAATCATGGTAAGGAAGGGGGGACGTGAAACCCTGTGGACTCACTACAACCACCAGACCAGTCGTAAGACCTATTTTTCGGGTTTGGAAATCAGAAGTATTGAAGTATCTTGATGATGTATGTGGGTGAAGGGAATTAGGGGATTTTATGTTAACAAACTGTCCAGTCGTTCCTCAATAACTTTGATATCTACTTCTATGTAACTCAATATACAGGAAATTAATAACCCTGTCAGTGTTTGAGTCACATAAAATAGATCCATTCCTGATAGTGATTTCTTTTTTAAATGTGGAGTGAAATGAGTATTATAATTCCGTGTATTTACCACATCACGACAGAATTTATTAATGTCTTTTATCTGGTTTTGGATATATCTGTTAGAATATGTATTGATTAAATCGACCAATCTTTCTTTCAGTTTCAATTCATTCGAGTAAAGAAGTTCTTCTTTTAACCAATCCCTATCTGGTTTGGATAGTTCAATGGTGTTAATGATTGACTTGATTTTTTCGTCAAATTCATGTTTCGGAAGTCGTTGTTTTCGAAATATTCTCCTATGGAAGGTTTCCAATCCTCTTACGATTACCATGAACGTTTCAGTCTTAAAGTGGTACTTGTCTATGAAATAATCTAATAATGATATTATTGATGGTTCAATTTCTTGTGACTTCTCATACCAATTCCAAATTAGTTTTGGAAAATCATTTTGGATGTTTTGAAACGGTAACAGAGATTCTTGTTCCCAACGAACTTTATATTCCCTATTATAGAAGGTGTTTTGATAGATACATTGAATATTAATGATTTCATTGGAATCAATGTGTTCCTTAAAATAATCATTGTCTCTGAAAGAAATATGTAGGGGATAAGTTTGTTCAAAGGTGGACAATGTTATAAATCCCTGAAAAACGGTCATATCATTCAAAATTTCTTCGAAATGAACTTTTTCCTTGTATTTGAGGGAGACTTCACTCTCCTCCGTTAGTTCAAGTCCATGATTCTGAAAAATGGTACGTTTCAGAGGACTAAAGAACGTCAACCCACATTCACAATCCGTATGATACGGGAACTCAATATCATTTGGTTTCTTGTAAACAATTGAATATTCTTTAGGAATATCCTCTAATCGTAGTTCTAAACCCCAAACCCCAAACCATTGAAATAGGTTAAAAAGACGAAATGATACTTCATGAAAAGTTATATCCTCGAAGGTATTGAAGTGTTTTCCAACAAACATGATCCTTGGTAAATAAACACTGATTGTAATTTGGTCATATTTATCATGTGTTGATTTATTCCAACTATCTACTAATGTAATATCCCCAACCGTTGTTTTTCCAAGGATAATCTTTCGACTTGACCTATCAAGAATATTCTTTCTAAATGTTCCATAAAGTTGAAGAACTAATCCTTCTTCCGGAGAAAATTTCACTTCCCCGTCAATCCATTTATCGGTTTCTGGAAGTTTCCATTTTCCTTTGTATTCAACTTTTTCAACCATATCTGGTGTTCTTTATCTAAGACGAAGTTAAGAAATTTTGGAAATCATATAAATGAAAAGGGAGATCCCCTGTGATAGAAGGTACTTGTCCATTGATTCCACTGAAAAGGTGTATTCCATGAACATATATCCTTTTCTTCTGATATTATTTACGGAATACACCTTCCTTTAATCCTTATATAAAGTACTTATCCTCTGTTTCAGGTTAAACAGATGTTTCAATCCATTATGAAGGTTGATAGATATAAGGTATCTGATGTTTCACCCATTTTTTCCATGATACTATAGGGAGATCTAAGAAACAGTACACATATATGGTTGTTTTCATTCTTTATCTTTATTCTTCCCCCTTTTCATTTATATTTATCTTTTAATGATTTTGACATTGGATTTGAACATTATATCTTTGTGAAAAATACGATTATGGACAACAAAAGAAAGACAACACATACTTTGATGGGGAATTTATTCTACCCCTCAATTTTAGGTTCAATGTTTCTCTTATTCATCTGTTTTGTTTTAAATGACAATTTTCTACAAAATTTTAATTTTTCGTCACGTCTCAATCTTCAGGTTTTGTTTGGATTTTACTGTATAGGTATTTTCTCTATGTCATTCTGGGAAACGTATAATCTGGAAGTTTCAAAGTATTCCACTGGTATTTTTTTATTGGATTGGTTGGAAATAATTGGTATTCTATTTCTTTTCTATTTCCTTGGTTTTCTCCCCGGACATCCGAGTATTGACATGAAAATATTTTATCTGGTACTTCTATTATTAATGATTCCAACGATTTTTTGGTCGTATTGTAATGATTATCGAAGACTTCCTTTACCAAGTTCAATTCAGACATTGAAGATTTTACTATTTGTGATAGGACTTTTCTATGGAGAAGAGTATATGTTCAACCTTATAGTTTGTATTATGTTATTTACCATCTATGTGGTTTTTCTTTTTTGGGACAAAAATTACCTTTGGGATAATAAATTATTCATTAAAGAAGATAATAAAACCTACACCGAGTTTTCATAATAACCGGAAATCTGAAACAAATCACGATCTATGGATGTCCTGAACCATCAATGAAATAATGTATCTGGAGGATTATCCTATAAACCTTACCTTTGGATTAGTATCAATTAAAAACATCCTTTATGAATAATGGAATCAAGAATAAGTTGAAAACACTGGTTGGGGAAGATGTAGAATTACGGATTAGTGATTATGGGATTTTTATTACAATTCCTCCGGGAAAAATGGGGGAGTTATATAAAATATTGAGGATTGAAGAAGATTGTGTTGTCCTTGGGAATGTACTTGGGGAAACGTTTCTTTCTATTGACAATATTTCCTGTCTCTATATCAGAAAGACATAATTTCTTCGATTTCTTCATCTGAATTGGAACTGGGGATATAGGGTAATTCCCTTGTTTACAGGTTCTGGTAAACATCCTGTATCTCCTTGTCCCGGATTCCAAGGTAAATCTTCGTAGTCTTAATTGAACTGTGATTCAGTATTTCATTTAACATTATCAATCCCCGTTCAGACCTTTCATTGTTTTCCCAGACTCTTCTACCAAAACTTTTCCGGATAGAATGACTCTTGATTTTTGAAGTATCCTTTACCACTTCATATTTTATCATCAGTTCCTTCAGTTTCCAATTCACAAACTGAGGACTAATTGTCTTTTTCCCAAATCTGTTAAGGAATATAAAGTCAGTGGTGTTGAAATGGTTTATTTTACTGGATATACGTGTTATGGTCTCCTGAAGATGTTGGTTTATCAATATCTTTCTTGTTTTTCCTGTTTTCTTTTCTACAATTTCAACGTGGTCTTTGTTCAATAAGTCATTCCAGTGAAGAGAAAGGATGTCGGATATTCTTAACCCGGTGAACATTCCTGTTGTTATAAGAAGACAAAACTTCCAATCACCGTCTCTTTCCAGTTTCTGGGTCAGTAGTTGAAGTTTATCCCATTCAATAAAATCACTTTTTGTTTTTGATCCGATTAATGACATAAAATAATTTTTAGAACGGGACAAAAATCGGGTCCTTTTCTTTCAAAAAAAAATTATTTGAAGGAAAGTGAAAGATATAATTTATTGAAGGTCTTGAGGTTGAGTGTTATGAGATTGGGTCACAGGGTTATATGGGGGTATCTTTCACTATTTGATAGAAAGTGAAAGAAGTGGGATTGGGAAATTTGTAAATATTTGACATTTTAAGATTTTAGATTAAATTTGACAGGAATATATTGATAAATGATCATATAACATTAATCCATCTATTTACTAATCAAAAAAATCAAGGTATGAAAGTCATCATTATTA
>Ga0118677_10008917_pt1 | contig 15880 bp, 4 predicted proteins | sample AliMusrvi5mmetaG_FD_86154 | JGI IMG/M metagenome (GOLD analysis project Ga0118677, IMG submission 86154) | reverse complement strand
CTTTGTAGAGCCGACTTAACATTTCGGTTCGCATGTCTTCGTCAGGAATTATTTCTTCCAAACGCATTCTCTTTTCTCTCTTTTTCGATTGTTGTTTTTCCATAGTGGTCAAAGTTATTTATTTTTATTGATTTAACGTTGACACACTTTATTGAACATACTCCCCGGTAAACGTTTTTTTCAATTTCAGACCTATTTCACCGTCACGCGACACGCGTCACCCTTCACATTTCACATTTCACATTTCGCCCGTCACCCGCCATATTTCACATTTCACATTTCACATTTCGCCTGTCACATGTCACCCGTCGCGCCTTCTTCCCAATTGTTAAAAAAAGTTAAATTTCATCTCAAAGACGAACAAGCCCGTTTTTTCCTTAAATTTACTGTCCTTTCAATGCCATGTTTACGATCATCATTGCATACGCAGTTACCTTGATTAACGAGTTGTCAATATGATTGCCGCTCTCTGTTCGGATTCTTCTTTCCTGCAATTTTTTACCCTCTATATATTTTTCGAGTAATTCACTTTTTATTAACCAAACCAAAACAAATGATTATGAGAAAATTATTACTGCTGATTTCAGCAATGTTTGTATGGATGGGAGTTTTTGCACAAGGAACTCTCCCCTACAGCGACAGCTTTGAAAGTTACACGACGGGCGGCTATCTGGCTGTTCAAAGTCCCACCTGGTGGACCACCTGGGGCAACACTCCCGGAACAGGCAATGACGGACACATCAGCATTGCCTTTGCACACACCGGGACCAAATCGGCTGTTGCCGACTCCACGAGCGGTACTGTACAGACAGACCAGATCTTAAAGCTCGGAAACAAGACCACCGGGGGGTATGAATTGAAATGGTGGATGTATATTGAAACCGACAAATGCGGTTATTACAACATTCAGCACTTCCAGTCACCGGGAACCGAATGGGCCTGCGAAATCTATTTCCGTACCAACGGTACAGGCCAGCTTCTTGCCGGGAGTGCCACACCTTACACTTTTACCTATCCCAAGGCTACCTGGTTTGAGGTGAAGCACCTGATCGACCTCGATAACGACGACATTAAAATGTATGTCAACGGGGTACTGGTGCATGAGTGGCCTTTCCACTACCAGGCCGGCGGCACAACGGGAACCAAACAGCTTGGCGGTGTTGACTTTTTTTCAGGATCGCATACCAGCACTCCTGTTGAACGTCCAAGATATTATTTTGACGATGTATCTTACTCTTCCTATGTGGCACCAAGCGATCCCATCATCGGGATAGCTCCCACAAGTCTCACTGCCACCCTCCAGACCGGGCAGACCCAGACCCAGCAGCTGACCATTTCAAATACCGGCGTGGCCAACCTTACCTTCAATGCCGATGTTATTTTAAATTCTGACGCACCTGGCGTAACCCCGGTGGTGATTCTTACAGACAATCAGAACAGGACCTCTCGTACCCTGAGAAATTGTGTTGCCGACCCCTATCCGCATGCTTCATCCAGCCCGCTGGTAAAAGATGCCCCCGGTGCCACCGCCATCCTGCATTATGATGGAGACAATTCATCCGCAATCGGCTGGAATTCACCACCCGTGACAGTTACTGTTGCTGCTCGGTTCCCGAATTACATGACCCTGCCAAATGCCGGGATGAACCTTGAATCGGTGGATGTATATGTTAACCAGCTGAATACCACCGGAAGCAACCTGATGACCGTTAAAATATACGGAAGCGGTACGACCTACGAACCCGGGCCACTGATCACAACGCAAACCTTTACCCCGCTTGGCGCGGCATGGGAACATGTTGTCCTTACCACACCGGTGCTGGTTACCGGCCAGGATCTCTGGATCGGCTACCAGTTTACCCAGACCGATGCCTCGATTTATATCCCGGGCACCGATGCAGGCCCCAACAACGTCAATGGCGATTTCCTCAGCACCGGAGTCGGCTGGTCGCATCTTTCAAGCAACCCGCTGCTTACCCGCAACTGGAATATCCGCGGCAACCTCAGCGGTACCCCGTTCCCGCAATGGCTCTCGCTGAACCCGATCTCCGGAACGGTCGTTCCTTCAGGCAACCAGCTGGTCGACGTTACGTTTAACTCGACGAACCTCAGCGTAGGAACCTACCAGGGTATTGTCCGCGTTTGGAGCAACGACCCGGTAACACCCCAGGTTGATGTTCCCGTCACACTCAATGTCCTTGCTTCCGTGTGCCCTGCACCCTCGCTGCTTACCGTAACCAACGTAACCGCCACCGGTGCATCCATCGGATGGACCAGTGCCGCGGAAGTACAAATAGACTATGCCCCCGGGGCGCATACCGCCGGAACAGGAACCATTGTGTCAGGGGTATTCTCCAGCCCTTATGCTTTGACCGGGTTAAGCTCACTAACCTCATACCAGGCCTATGTGCGCCAGGTATGCGGCGTAGGCAACTACAGCCCATGGGCCGGACCGTTGACCTTCACAACCCTTGAAGAGTATGTCACTACCGTTTATCCTTTCAATGTTGTGGATGGCACAGGTTATATCACCAACGGGTCGTTCATCAAGAAAGGACCCTGGATGAATGCCTCGGCAACGGTAAATGATACTTCAGGAAGAGGATACGTGAAGTTTGATATTTCCTCCCTGCCGCTCAATGCCGTCATCACCAAGGCAACACTGAATTATTACTATTTTGGCGGTTCCGGAACCTCCACAGCCGTCAACAACATCTATGCACTTTCCAATGACCCGGTTACCACTTCCGGGGTGACACTTCACAGCGATTGCGGTGATGGCGCTCCCCTGTGGTCGGGAACCTGGAGCGGAACCGCCCCCCTCTGGTTTAACTCACCGTTGAATTCCACCGGGATGGGTTACATCACCGATCAGCTGGCATCAGGATGGGCAGGCTTTGGCATCACGAGGGTTTCTACATCCCTGTTCAGGTTTGCCGGGTACAACGATGCTACCTACAAACCCTACCTGCAGCTTGAATACCATGTGATTACCACACCTGTATTCAGTGTGTCGCCCGCATCAAAGGATTTTGAAGGGGTCAATCTCGGTATCCAGTCCCTGCCTCAGACTTTTATTGTAAAGAATGCCGGCAGCGGCACAATAACCGTGGACGCATTGGTTCTCGAGGGCGCTGACGCAAGCCAGTTTGTGCTTACCGACGGAACTACCTATTCAAAAGTGCTCGGACCGGGTGCTTCCTATACCGTAAGTGTTGTGTTTAAACCTACATCAGCAGGGGTTAAAACCGCCAACCTGAAAATTACTGAAAGTGAAATCGATCACCTGGTTTCGCTGACAGGTACCGGGTATCTCAACGGCCCCCAAAATCTTACCGCAACCCCTGTGATCGGCCCCTATGTGAACCTGTCATGGGCAGCGCCATTGCCGCTCGAAGAGATCCGTTACGATGACAACACTGTGGATACATACTACTGGCTCAGTTCACCAACCACGACCCTGCAGCGTTTCTACACTAAAATTACGATCCCTGCCAACGGCACCCTGACCAACATCGGTGTCCTTTCACGCAGTACGTCACCGACCCCTTGGAATTCGATCAGCTTATGTCCCGACAACGGAGGCATTCCGAACCTCACATCGCCGGTGCAGACCTATCTGAATGTACCTGTAAACTCAGCATCAGGGGAGTGGATTCTCGAATCACTCACCACTCCGCTTGCCGTAACTGCAGGGCAGGTATTTTACATCGTAACCCAGTGGCCCGCAGGCAGTACCGTTGGCCCGACCGTTGGAACCGATACCTACAGCAACCATTACAGGTGTGCCTATTCCTCCAATGGAGGAGTTTTATGGACTCCTTTCCCATACAACCTGATGATGCGCGCATACATGAATGTTACCGGGGATAACAGCTCCAGCCAGCCGGTCGTGCTCACTTCCGGACCAGAGATGGAAGGGATGCAGAACCTGCCATTGCTGACCGTTAATATGCCACCCAAGCACCACGCAGGAATGACCGCCGCAAGCATTGCAGCACCTGCAGTAGTGGCACCCTCGAGCCCGGCCAAGTCATTTACCAACTACACGATCCATCGTGGTACTGTTTCCGGAACCTGGACCAGCACTTTCAGCGGCATTTCCGGTACTACCTACCAGGATGTTACCACTGCACCCACCACGCTCTATTATTACATGGTATCCGCCGAATACTCAAATGGGACCGCTGTCTCCAACATTGCCAACGCCACCACCTTTGAGATTTGTCCTGTTCCAACCAGCCTCATCGCGACCGGGATCACCACCAATTCTGCCACTCTTGGCTGGACTGGCAACGGAACCACCGCATGGGAAATTGAATGGGGACCTGTTGGGTTTACCCAGGGATCTGGCACGACGATCACGGGGGTTACCAATCCCTACGTGTTGTCGGGGTTAAGCAGCGGGAATTCCTATACTTTCTATGTCCGCAGCAGTTGCGGAGGCGGTTCATTCAGCTCCTGGTCGGTTTCCTATACCTTTATGACCGTTTGCGGTGTATTTTCTGCGCCGTTTGCCCAGGACTTTGAATTGACCACTTTCCCGCCCGCATGCTGGAGTCGCAGTACAACAGCATCCACCTGGTCACGCTCCACGGATGCCAGCGGATATGGCAACGGCACGGCCTCGGCCTTTGCCGATTTCTACGATTTCACCGGTGGAACGACTTTCGATCTGATGACCCTGAATTTCAACGCCAGCGCCCTCTATGCGCCGGTTTTGAAATTTGATTATGCCTATGCCACGTACGATGCTACATACATAGATTCACTGAAGGTGATGTATTCTGTGGATAATGGTTCGACCTATGCTCTGCTCCTTGCAATGCCGGGCGGAACAACCGGTATCCTCAACACGGGAGGCACCGCTGCCGATCCATTTATCCCGACTGCAGCGCAATGGGGCACCCAGACACTTACACTTCCAGCAGGTGCCAACATGATCAAATTCACCGGCATCAGCGCCTATGGAAATAACCTGTTCATCGACAACGTAAAGGTTGAAGCGACCATTCCGGTTGTTCCAGTGAACACGACCGTTACGGGTAATGTGACAACAGGACAATCCAAGTGTTACAATGCCACCAACACCATCACCGTGGGCGGAACAGCTCCCTTAACCCTTGCATCGGGCGCCAGCGTGACATTAATCGCCGGGGTGGATATCCATTTCCTGCCCTCGGTTACTGTTGTGAATGGCGGTTACCTCCATGGCTACATTGCACTGAACGGCCCATGGTGTACAACCCCGGGAATGCCGGCAGTTGCATCAGGACAGCAGGAGACGACCCCGGTTCTCGACAGGACTTTCTTCTCCATCTTCCCGAACCCCACCAACGGCAATTTCACCCTTGTTCAAAAGGGCGACATGCAATATGGCAATGTGAAGGTTGAAATCTATGGCATGCGTGGCGACAGAGTTCTCGCCTCGCAGATGATAGGGGAGAAGAGCCATGAATTCACAACCTCTTCACTCCCGGTTGGTCTCTATTTTGTAAAAGTGGTTGCCGATAACTACACGGAAACCATTAAACTGATCAAGACGAGATAACCACCCCTCCCTGACCCTCCCCCACGGGGGAGGGATCATAAAAGCCGGGATTCCTGATAAAGGGGTTCCGGCTTTTTTAGTGACTTTCCCCACCCGTCATCCCTGTTTGTTAAATTTTGTTAAATCTTCCAATTTAGTATCATAAGGTCATTTTTTTACTAATTTTACGCACACTAACAATTCGCAACACATTTCTGATTTTTTTGCTTACAAGTTTGAAATCCCGCAAACCGTTATGATGATTTATCGTGTTTCATCAGGGTTAGGAAGAAAAGGATTAACCGGTTTACAGCCGGTAAATGCTCCTGTTTGTTCGGGAAGTTTTGCAATGAATAGTTCGACCTCTATATATTTTCCCAATTAATGTTCATTTTTTTAACCAAAACCAAAAACAACCAAGTATGATGAAAAAATTGTTACTTATTTGCATTTGTCTGCTTGCCGGTTATTCCGGTTTTAGCCAGACAATCTTTTCGGAGAATTTTCAATCCGCATGGACTCTCCCGGCTACACTGGTTCCTGCCTGGTCAGGAACCGCAGATCCAAGTTCATGGCACATGAACAGTTTTACGACAAACTGGCCATATACTACAGGAGGTGCATACTCTCCAACCGGTGCAAACAGCACCACCCAGTCTGCCCGCTTTAACACCTATGGAATTGCTGCAGGAGGAACGAGTGATTTTATCTCTCCAACCATTAATCTTTCTGCTTATGCCGCCGGATCTGTGTACCTTAAATTTTATCATATCAATCCGACCGGAGCTGATGTGATAAATGTTTATGTATCCAACGACAATGGATCAACATGGTCATCGGCACTTGCACCATCACCTCTCGGTGTGGATGCCACCTGGTCCCTGAAGGCAATTCAGCTTCCCGGCAATTCTGCTACCACCAAGATCAAGTTTACCGGTACCAGCGACTATGGCAATGATGATATGGGTATTGACGAATTAAGGGTTTGTGTTCCTTACACACCCAGTGCGTCCCCCATCACCTTTAACCCAACTGCTGTTGCATTAACTTCCATGACCATCGGCTGGACCGATAACTCTACCGACGAAATTGGTTTCAGGGTTTACCGTTCAACGGATAACATCACTTTTACAAAAATCGGCAGCGACATCGCCTCAACCTCCGTTGCAGGGACTGGAACAGCCTACAGCCAGGCCCAGACAGGGCTTGTACCGGGAACAACTTATTATTACAGGATCGTAGCCTTTGCTGATTACGAAACAGCTCCTCTTACAGGCACCCAGGCCACTCTTCCCGCCCTGTTGATAAACTCCATTGCCGATGGCGCATGGAGCGCGACTACCACATGGTCGACCGGTACCGTACCAACCGCCGGCGATTTTGTAACCATTCAGAATAACGTCAACGTGGATGTTGCCACAGCAGCCTGTTATAAACTGACAATCAATTCAGGCAAAACATTATCCTGTACCACGGGTACAACCTCGGTGCTCACCGTTGGAAGCGATCTTACCAACAACGGAACACTTAATTTCTGGGTCAGCGCAACCCAGCTTGCCGGGTTGACCTTCATCGAGCCCAACAACAACACCTTTTCCGGAACAGGTACGACGAACATCAACACCCTGGTCATCAACAAGGGTACTACAAACGCTTCAACTCTCGAGTTGAACCTGCCGAATTTTTCGGTCAAAGGGTTAAGTTCCGCGGCTGTCGGATTCCTTACACTTACCAAGGGAACGCTGAAGGTATCGGGCACCAACACCTTTAACGGTGCGGTATTTACTACAACAGGTTACTCCATCGTTGCCGCCGCCGGATTCTGGTTAAACAACCCGAATTTCACGGTAAACGGACAGGGAGGGTCTCCCACGCTGGCAGGAATGCTGCGGATTACCCAGGGTACTTTCAATGTAGGAACTGCCAGCGGAAACTCAATGGGCTTCAGCACAGGAGCAAATGTAATCATTGAAGGCGGGGCTGTAAATGCAGCAGGCAGATTTGGCGTTGCAAGCGCAACCAATTCGATCACCTACAACCAGAGCGGTGGAACGGTAACTGTTTGCAGGGTAGCCAATACCAGTGCATCCCTCTACAGTTTCGATTTGGGAACTTCGCTTACTTCATCGATCATCTGGACTGCCGGTAACGTTGTTTTACAGAAAGCAGCTTCCGGTACAACCCATCGCGATTACAGGAACCAGGCCGGCGATGGAAATCTCGGCGGAGGTACTTTGCAAATCGGAAATGCCTCCTCCGGGGCAGCAGGGGCATTCAATATTTTTGCGGTCGTTCCAAACCTGGTCATCGATCCCACTTATGCACACACAGTAACCTTTTTAGTAAGTACAACTAATTATTACAGCAATACCAATGATATTACAATCGGTACAGGTACGAAACTGATTTTACCGAACGACCTTTTCCTGTTCTTTGGTACCACGCTCACCAATAACGGCACATTAGTAGATACAGCGTCAGCCGGTCGTTTGTACTTTTCGAGTACTGTAGCACAAACCTATACCGGAACAGGAGTTGTAACAGCTCCTTTAACAAGCCTGGATATCGATACCGATATTGGTGTAGCATTCACTTCGACCAACACTGTGCCTGTTGGACGCATCGATCTCTTCGGTGGAAATATCACCGGCAGCAACAAACTGACACTTGGCAACGGCGCGGCTACCACGGGTGTTGTTCAGATTGGCAATGCCTCGCAACCACCTTCAGCCGGCGGTACGTTCGATCTGCCTCTGAACTTTAACCTTGGCACCGGCGGTGAGGTTATCTATTACAGCAACACCGTCCCATCCCTTACAACAGGCTATGAAGTCAATCCCGCACGTGTGCTTACTTACCTGGGATGCGGCGACTCGCTTAAAACCCTGACCATCGCAGGTGGTCCCCTTTCAACGGGAACCCTGGCGCTTACCAACGGCATCCTCAACTCTACCGCTGCCAATCTCCTGACGGTTACCGGGACCACACCTGCCTCTATTTCCGGCGGCAGTGCAAATTCGTATGTTAACGGACCCCTTGCCATTACCCTTCCGGCAAGTTTAGCTACGGGAACCACCTATAAATTCCCGGTAGGAAAAAGCGCCTATAAACCACTGGAACTGGTGAATCCCATTACGAGTGCCGGCGGAACAGCAGTTGTCCAGTCAGAAGTATTTGACGCGAATTGCGGCGGAACTCCCGGAACGGGCCTTGGCCTTTTAAGTACCAACAGGTATTGGAAGTCCTCTGTTATTTCCGGTGCAGGAACCATTACGGGTACCGCGGTAAGGCTTACCGAATCGGGGTTGACAGTTGCCAACGCCATGGGAAAATCGGGATCGGTCAATGGCACTTACAACCTTGTCAGCTCATTGCCCCCGACTGCCACTACCATCATATCTGATAACATCACGAGCCTGGGCTATTTTGCCATTGGTACGCTGAGCGTAGCAGTATCGGGAACACTGCAGGGCACCGTTTACGATGGTGCATCAAACCCCCTTCCGGGAGCTACGGTAAGCTTTGGTGCCAATACTACAACCTCTGCTATCGATGGAACATACCAGTTTCTTAATGTGTTCAACGGAACCTATTCTGTAACTTGCAGCAAAGACGGGTATATCACATCAACCGATCCAAACGTTGTAATTGTTGCAACCCAGACAACCATCAAGAACTTCACCCTGAATTTCCAGCTGGATAAACCGGTAAACCTCCAGGGCGTTGTTCAGAACGTGACTACTGCCCATCTCACATGGCTTGCACCGGGATCGGACAGTTTCCAGGACGGCTTTGAAAATTATACCGATTTTTCAATCAACTTTCCGCCATGGATCACAACAGATGTTGACGGTGGGGCAACCTATGGGATAACCAACTATACCTGGCCCAATGCAGGTACACCCCAGGCATTTATAGTGTTTAATTCAAACACCACAACACCTGCCATGTCTTCCAACCTGGCCCATACAGGCAACAAGTTCGCTGCTTGTTTTGCTACTGTAACTGCATCAGCACCTAATAACGACTGGCTGATCAGTCCGTCGACTTACATCGTATCAGGTTCGGTGCTGAAATTCTGGGCACGGACGTACGATGACACTTATGGATTGGAAAGATTCAAAGTGGGTATTTCCACAACCGGAACTGCCACCACCGACTTCTCCATCATCACCGCCGGAAGTTATGTTGAAGCACCCCTTGCATGGACCCAATATACCTATGACCTCAGCGCTTACGTTGGCCAGAGTATTCATGTTGCGATCAATTGCGTTTCGAATGATGCGTTTATCTTCATGGTCGATGATTTCAGTATCGGAGTTCCGGCCAAGAGCTTTACCCGGGAAGAGAATCCTGTGGTTAATCCGTTCCAGGGAATGGAGCAGATGAGGGCTACCGGAAAATCATTGATGCGTAACGAAGCGGTTGCTTCAAACAGCTTAACACGTTGCAATGTCGTTCCTTCAAATAACTTACCGGGCAACAAACAGGGTGTGACAAATCAGGGAGTAAATAACAGCAACGCTCCGCTTGGACCATGGACGCTGACCGGCTACAATGTTTATCGCGACGGCAACAAGATCAGCGGCGCCACCCCGATAACAAACCTATATTATAATGACATGGGACTCGCGTCGGGTACCTATCATTATACTGTAACATCCGTTTATCCTCAGGGAGAATCTGCTGCAGCCGGCCCGGTTGATGTAACCATTTTTGCTCCGACACTTCTCACGGTAACTGGCATGGTAACTAACGTGACCCCTTGTGCCGGTGGTAACAATGGAGCGATTAGCACAACCGTTACGGGTGGTGTGTCTCCCTATGGTTATTACTGGAGCAACGGGGCAACCACCGCATCACTCACCGGCCTGTCGGCAGGGATCTATGCAGTGACTGTTACCGATGCATCATTTGTTACCACGACCGGCAGCTGGGTCGTTTCCCAGCCTGACAACATTTCGCTTTCTGCAATCGCCGTCAACACGAGTTGTTCAGCAACCAATGATGGCAGCATTGACCTCACGGTAGCAGGTGGAACTCCCGGTTACACCTATTTATGGAGTAACAGCGCCACTACCGAGGATATCAGTGGCCTCGCACCCGGATCTTACTCGGTTGTAGTTACCGATGCCAATGGTTGTCAGAAGTCAGGAAACTGGACAATTGATCAGCCAACAGCAATTTCCCTTTCTGCTACCACCGTCAGCGCGGCTTGTCCTGCTATCAGCAATGGCAGCATCGACCTCACGGCAGTCGGCGGAAATCCGGTTTATACTTATGTATGGAGCAACAGCGCCATCACGGAGGATATCAGTGGACTGGCAGCCGGTACTTATACCGTTGTCGTTACCGATTCACATGGTTGCCAGAAAACCGGCAACTGGACCGTCGGCGTAATCGACCCGGTATGCGACAACCTCACGGTGACGGGAACCGTATCTGGCACCGTTTGCTATAACGCACATAACACGATCACTGTTGCAGGCGGAACTTCAACATTCATCGTTTCAGCACCCAATGGCAACGCAACCTTCATCTCCAACCAGAACATCAAGTTTGAACCGGGAACTCACGTGGAGTACAACGCTTACATGCACGGTTACATCTCCAGTACGTTCTGCATCAATCCCAACGTACCGATCACTGCTGCAGCAAGCGGCCAGGATGAACCCCAGCTGAACCTGCAACATGCCTGGTTCACCCTTTACCCGAACCCGACCAGCGGCAACTTCACCCTCGTGCAAAAGGGCGAAAATGCTTACGGAAGCGTAAAAGTGGAGATCTACTCCATGAACGGGGAAAAGGTGATGACCGAGCAGATGATTGGCGAAAAAAGCCATGAATTCCACTTCTCCAGCATTCCCGTTGGCCTCTACTTTGTAAAAGTCGTTGCCGATGACTATGTGGAAACCATCAAACTGATCAAGACCAGGTAAGCGAAACGCTTACAGAACAACCTTAATTGGTATGTTAAATGCAAAAATCCCGTTACTACGGGATTTTTGCATTTAAACAAAAGAATATGTTATATTTCTACCCTAACAAATATTTCAATATCTTTGCAACACAAACTCATAACCATGAAAAAAATCTCTTTCCTGTTATTGCTGATGGTATTCAGCCTCAGTTACTCATTCGGGCAGAACGACATTACCGGGCCAATTGTTCAGATGCCAGTTTACTTCGATGTTTCGCCACCCCTCAGGGATATGGTAAAACACCCTCCTCCCAAGGCCGAGACCTCCTGGAAGGATGGGATTGTAAAGAACAGGTTTAATATCTTTCCGCAGCCTAAGGAACTGACGCCCGGGGGGGTGAACGATCCATCGCTTCAAACCATGATGGGAATGACCGCAAGCGATACCACGATCATGAACTTTGACGGGAATACAAACACAGAAGGATACTCACCCCCGGATACCCATGGGGATGTGGGGTTAAATCATTATTTCCAGGTTGTAAATTGCCACTATTCCATTTACAACAAAACCGGAACCAGGCTGCTTGGCCCCTTGGCCAACAGTTCTGTCTTTTCAGGCCTTCCCAATAATTCAAACGACGGCGATGCGGTTGTGCTGTATGACGAACAGGCCGACCGCTGGCTGTTTTCCCAATTTTCCATGCCCGGTTATCCTGCCGGACCTTTTTTCCAGATGATCGCCATATCAACATCACCCGATCCAACCGGTACATGGTATCGTTACCAGTACCAGTTTACCAACATGCCCGATTATCCGAAATTCGCGGTCTGGCCTGACGGATATTATATGACGATGCACCAGTTTACTCCAACTGCAGGAAATTTTGCAGGTTCGGGGGCAGTTGCCTATAACCGCACGCTGATGCTGGCCGGAAGTCCGGCAGCAACGATGATCATGTTTACGAAATCATCGTCAGACGAGGCATTCGGATGGCTCCCTTCCGATTGTGACGGGCCTTTCCCGACAGGCAATCCTCCCAATTATTATGTGTATGCGAAACATGCTTCATCCAACGATCACCTGGGTATGTATGAATTTCATGTAGATTGGACCACTACTGCCAATTCCACATTTGGAAATTATCTTTCAATTCCGGTGAACTCATTTACCAACAGTCTTTCGGGCGTTGCCCAGAAAGGTACCACGGTAACACTTGATGTTTTGAATGACCGCATGATGTACCGGTTGCAATACCGTACATTTGCCGACCATGCCGCAATGGTTTGCAATCACACGGTCGATGTTGCCGGGACCTCTACCGTTGCAGGAATCAGGTGGTATGAATTAAGAAAGTCGACCGGGGCGTGGTCAATATATCAAATGGGGACATATGCCCCTGCCGACAACAACAGCCGCTGGATGGGAAGCATTGCCATGGATTCGATCGGGAATATGGCACTGGGTTATTCTGTTTCCGGGTCCAACCTTTATCCGTCGATCAGGTATACAGGCCGGAAAAAAGATGATGCACTTGGTCAGATGACCCTCACCGAAAAAGGGATATACAACGGGGGAGGTTATCAATCAAGCACAGGCAAACGGTGGGGAGATTACAGCGCCATGAATTGTGACCCAAGCGCGAAAGCTACCTTCTGGTATACCCAGATGTATTATGCAACAACATCTTCGACCAGCTGGAAAACCCGCATCGCATCCTTCAGTTATGCAGTACCGCCATTGGTTACCACCCTGGCAGCGACAAACATATCTGTTGCAACCGCCACCATAAACGGATCGGTGATCCCCAATAACCTGGCAACCAACTATCATTTCGAGTGGGGAACATCTGTCAGTTACGGGAACAATACAAGTACTTTATCCGCCGGATCGGGAAATTCTGCTGTACCGGTCAATGCGGCCCTCACCGGGTTGATTTCAGGAACCACCTATCATTGCAGGGTGGCTGCTACCAACAATGATGGAACATCTTACGGTAACGACATCTCCTTCACCCCGGGAGCTGCCATCGTCACCACAACGGCCGCTTCATCCGTCACTTCGAACTCTGCCATCTCGGGTGGAAATGTAGTCTCAGACGGGGGCTTGCCGGTTACCGTACGCGGGGTTTGCTGGGCGCTCATACCCAATCCGACGATATCGGGAAATCATACCAGCGATGGCACGGGCACGGGGAGCTATGCCAGTACCATCACCGGATTATTATCTGTATCCCTGTATCATGTAAGGGCTTATGCTACGAATGCCAGCGGTACCGTTTATGGAGATGATGTTACATTTACCACGACCTGCGGCGCCATAAGCAGTTTTCCCTGGAATGAAGGCTTTGAAGGGGGAGATTTGATCCCCAGCTGCTGGTCGCAGGAACAGGTGAACAGCTCCGGCCTGAACTGGAGTTTCCTTACCGGTAATGGCGGATCCAACCCGGCAACCGCCCATGGCGGTGTTTACAATGCATGCCTGGTGGATCTCAATACGACCGATAACATAACACGGCTGGTCACACCCAGGCTGAACCTGGCACTGGTCACCACCCCCCAGCTGAAATTCTGGCATACGCAGGAAGTATGGAATGGCAACCAGGATGTTCTGGAAGTATACTATAAAACCTCCCTGGGAGGAACCTGGACGCTGTTAGCCTCCTATACCGCGAGTGTCGCAGCGTGGACCCAGCGAACGATCAGTCTGCCAAACGTCTCCGGTGATTACTATATTGCTTTCCAGGGAAATGCAAAATATGGCCATGGAATTTGCATCGATGATGTCCAGGTTTCAAGTTCTTGTGCCAGGACTTCAACGGTAACCAATACCATTGCAGCCTCTTCAAATACGGTTTGCCTGGGTACCGGAGTCACCTTTACGGCCACTCCGACCTACGGGGGAACAGCACCTGCTTACCAGTGGAATGTGAACGGATCCCTTGTGCCGGGAGCGACCAATGCGACCTATGCATATGTTCCTGTCAACAATGACTTTGTAACCTGTACCGTTACCTCAAACGCCACCTGTGTTACAAATAATCCTGCCACTTCGAACTCAATTACCATAACGGTAAATCCGATTTTGCCGGTCAGCGTATCCATCGTCCCTTCTGCCACCCAGGTATGTGCGGGCACTTCGGTGACCTGCACCGCTACTCCGTCAAATGGAGGAACTACCCCGCTTTACCAGTGGAAGGTCAATGGCAACATTGTTGCCGGCGCAACCAATGCCACCTATGCTTTTATCCCTTCAGACGGAAATTCAGTCACCTGCCAGCTGACTTCCAGCGAAACGTGTTCTACTGGCAATCCTGCCACTTCCAACACAGTGGCCATGACGGTGAGCCCGCTGCTGCCCGTGGGCATTTCGATAGCACCCTCGGCCAACCCTGTTGTTGCCGGCACAGCTGTTACCTTTACGGCCACAGGAGTCAATGGGGGCATATCGCCCGCCTACCAGTGGAATGTGAATGGAACCAACATCAGCGGCGAGACAAATTCAACCTATTCTTATACCCCCGCCAACAACGATGCCATCTTGTGCACGCTCACATCCGATGCCGTCTGCATCACCGGCAATCCGGCGAATTCCAATACGGTAAACATGGTCGTGAACCCCCTTGTTCCTGTAACCCAGGAAGTCCAGAACCTAACTGTTACAGATGCGCAGTGCTTTAATGCCGTGCAAACAATCATTGTGGCAGGAGGCGGGAATTTCTTCACGGTTGAAGCCGGCGGATCTGCAAAGATGATCGCGGGCCAGAATATTCTCTATTATCCGGGTACAGTGGTTAATGCAGGAGGGTACATGTGGGGATACATCGTTAATTCCGACGGGCCATGGTGCGCTACTTCCCCGACTATTGCAGTAACTGCGGGAACAGGAGATCCCCACCAGGTGACGGAAAAGACCAATTACAGAATTTATCCCAATCCGACCACCGGTGCGTTTATACTTGAATTTAAATCTTCCGGTAAAACAGATAATTATCTTGTTGAAATCTACGACATGAAAGGATTGAGGATTTCATCAGATGAATTGCGCGGGGAACAGAAACATGAATTTTCCTTATCCCAAAACCCCGTTGGCCTCTACTTCGTGAAAATCGTTGCAGATAATTATGTTGAAACCATAAAACTGATCAGGACGAGGTAACAGGCTCTTTAATTTGGAAAAAGCCGGGATGCCAGATGGGGGTTCAGGCTTTTTTCGTGACGGGTGACACGTGACGGGTGACGGGTGACGGGTCACGACCTTTGTCACGTGTCACGACCTTTGTCACGTGTCACGACCTTCGTCACGTGTCACGACCTTTGTCACGTGTCACGACCTTCGTCACGTGTCACGACCTTTGTCACGTATCACGACCTTCGTCATGTGTCACGACCTTCGTCACTTGTCACGAAAAAAACAACTAAAATAAAGC
>Ga0118677_10008916_pt1 | contig 15880 bp, 11 predicted proteins | sample AliMusrvi5mmetaG_FD_86154 | JGI IMG/M metagenome (GOLD analysis project Ga0118677, IMG submission 86154) | reverse complement strand
TCAGGAGCATGTGATTGATGAAAACCGATAGCCTAAAGCCAAAAAAACCTGATCAAATACATTTTGTCATATTAAATAAAATATCTGTAATGAGTTATCAATCTAATAACAAGGGATACTATGGCGACTTTGGGGGAGCTTTCATTCCCGAGATGATGTACCAGAATATTAACCAATTGCAAAATTGTTATCTCGAAATAATTGAAAGCGACGAATTTAAAAAGGAGTTCAGGCAATTGCTTCAGGATTACGCCGGAAGACCATCGCCTCTTTATTATTCAGATCGTCTTTCTAACCATTATAATGCCAGAATCTATCTAAAAAGGGAAGATTTGAATCATACAGGATCGCATAAGATCAACAATACAATAGGTCAGATCCTGTTGGCAAAACGGTTGGGAAAAACCAGGATTATTGCTGAGACAGGTGCCGGCCAGCATGGTGTAGCCACAGCAACAGTTTGTGCAAGAGCCGGATTAGAGTGTATTGTTTACATGGGGGCTCTTGATGTGGCTCGTCAATCACCCAATGTAGAGAAGATGAAAATGTTGGGAGCTGAGGTAAGGCCTGTTCAAAGTGGTAATAAAACGTTGAAGGATGCTACAAATGAGGCTATCCGCGACTGGATAAACAATCCGGTTGACACGCACTATATTATTGGATCAGTTGTTGGGCCTCACCCTTATCCCGATATGGTGGCCCGTTTTCAGTCGGTAATTAGTGAAGAGATGAGGTTTCAGCTCAGAGAGAAAACAGGGAAAGAGACACCTGATTACGTAATTGCTTGTGTTGGCGGTGGGAGCAATGCTGCTGGAGCTTTCTACCATTTTCTGGATGATTCTGATGTTAAATTAATTGCTGTTGAGGCTGCAGGAAAAGGGGTCGAAACGGGAGAATCGGCTGCCACCACCCAACTTGGCAGACCAGGAGTTCTGCATGGTAGTAGGAGCCTGCTTATGCAAACAACCGATGGACAGGTGATTGAACCGTACTCAATTTCGGCTGGTCTCGATTATCCGGGTATCGGACCGATGCATGCCAATCTGTTTGTGACCGGGAGAGCACAGTTTTTAAGTGCAACTGACGATGAGGCTCTGAAGGCCGCTTTATATCTGAGCCAAAAAGAAGGAATTATCCCGGCACTGGAATCGGCGCATGCTTTGGCCGCCCTCGAATTGATTAATTTCAAACCAGGTGATGTCGTCGTGGTGAATGTTTCGGGACGTGGTGACAAGGATATGGAGACCTATCTAAAATACTATCAATCTGTTAAATAATTGGAAAATAAATTTTCAGCACTTTAAAAAGATATCACAATGGACAATAGAATTACATCGCTATTTGAAAGAAAAGATAGAAATATTCTGTCGGTTTATTTCACAGCAGGATACCCGCAATTAAATGATACTCAAACAATAATTACTGCACTCGAAAAAAACGGAGCCGACCTTATTGAAATAGGAATGCCATTTTCGGATCCGGTTGCCGATGGCCCTGTTATACAGCATAGCTCTGAACTGGCACTAATTAATGGTATGACAATTACGAAGCTGTTCTCACAATTAAATGAGATTCGGAAAAGCATTTCTATTCCACTTATTCTTATGGGATATTTGAATCCTGTGATGCAGTATGGAATAGAAGAATTTTGCAAGAAATGCAGGGAAATAGGCATCGATGGAACAATTATCCCCGATCTTCCCCTTGAAATTTATGAAGCAGAGTACAAAAAAGTCTTTGAAGAAAATTCCCTGTGTAACATCTTCCTCGTTACACCTCAAACACCAGACGAACGGATCAGAAAAATTGATGAGCTCTCAACAGGATTTATTTATTTGGTCTCTTCTTCATCTACAACAGGAGTTAAAGGATCAGTTGATAATGAACAAGTAGCTTATTTCGAACGCATAGGAAAAATGAATCTCCACTCAAAACTATTAATTGGATTTGGAATCTCGGATAAAGCGTCATTTGACAGGGCTTCTGAATATGCAAATGGTGCCATTATCGGAAGTGCATTTATCAAAGCACTCGAAACGAACGAACCTGTTGGAAGCAAAGTAAGCTCATTTATGCTAAAGTTTCTTAAAACATCAGTCGCCTGAGAATTACGCATGATGTAGTTTTATAAATAAAGTTACTTTTGCGGCAAAAATTGATTTTAATGAAAAACAGTTTATTAACTCTTTTTGTTTGCATATTCGTTTTGAACTTTAGCTCTAAGGCTGATGAAGGAATGTGGTTACCTTCACTCGTTGGGAAATTGAATATCCAGAAAATGAATTTGATCGGATGTAAATTATCAGCCGAAGAGATTTACAGCATAAATCATTCAAGTTTAAAAGATGCAGTAGTTGCCCTTGACCGGGGTTCCTGTACAGCAGAATTGATATCGGCCGACGGATTATTATTAACCAATCATCATTGTGGATTTGGTGAGATTCAGGAACATAGCTCGGTTGAGCACGATTACCTGAGAGATGGTTTCTGGGCAAAAAATCATGATGAAGAACTTTCCAATCCAGGGAAAACTGCAACTTTTCTCATCAGCATGGAAGATGTCACCGACCAGGTGCTAAAAAATGTCACCGATGAGATGGATGATCAAACACGCTCCTCCAAAGTGCGTGAAGCTGTAGCTAAAATAGAAAAGGAGGCCAAATCGAATGGCGATTACGAGATAAGGGTGAGAAGTCTTTTTGAATCCAATAAATACTATCTTTTTGTATCACAAACATTTAAAGACATACGCCTTGTAGGAACTCCCCCACAGTCAATAGGTAAATTCGGGGGTGAAACCGATAACTGGATGTGGCCCCGCCATACTGGTGATTTTTCGATGTTCAGGGTTTATTGTGCTCCTGACGGAAAACCTGCTGAATATTCGAAGGAAAATGTTCCTTACCGTCCCAAACACTTTCTTCCCGTATCTTTAAAGGGGATTGGGAAAAACGACTTCACAATGGTAATGGGATATCCCGGAACCACTAATCGATATCTTACTTCCAATGAGGTGAAAAATACAATGGACGTTGTGAATGACGTACGAATTACCGCAAGAGAAGCTAAACTTTCCATTATCAAAGATTATATGGCTACCAGCCAAAAGGCAAGGATACAGTATGCTTCAAAGTTTGCAAGGAGTTCAAACTATTATAAATACTCCATCGGACAAAACAAGGGATTAACAGACCTCGATGTAATAGGAAGAAAACAATTGTTTGAAAAGGACTTTTTGAAATGGGTGAAAGAGTCGGATGAAAGAAAAGTCAAATATGGTAGTGCACTTGATTCGATTAACGCGACATTTAAAAGTCCGGATGGGAAAATTGCCGATGAGTATATGAGAGAAACATTACTCCGTGGAGCAGAAATTTTTTCATTTGCCGCAAAGTCCGCCTCACTATATGCGGCGCTGAAGGGAACAGATAAAGATAAGATTGGTGCTGCGTCTGAATCTCTAAGGGCTAATCTGGGTGAATACTTTAAAGATTATGATGCCAACACCGACAAGAAGATCGTTGGAACCCTGCTAAAGATTTATTCCGAAAAAGTTAGTCCAAGATATATTCCCGGATTTTTTCAGGAGATTAAATCCAAATATAGAGGAGATTTTAATGCCTATGCTGAAAAGCTTTTTTCAAAAACGATCTTTGCCGATCAGGCACGAATTGAAGCGTTCCTGGATAAACCTTCGGCCAAAGTACTTGATAAAGATCCCGCTTTTATCGCAATGCGTTCAATCTTCGAAACAGAATTCTTTATCCTTCATGATCTTAACAAATCACGGGTGAACCTCGATAAAGCACGCAGATTGTTCGTTGCAGGTTTAATCGAAAAGAACAAGGACAAGTCTTTATATCCGGATGCAAATTCAACCATGCGACTCACCTATGGGATTGTCGACGGTTATACTCCTCACGATGCCACCTATTATGACTATTTTACCACGTTAAAGGGCTATACAGAAAAAGGGATTCGGGGAGACGTTGATTTTGATTTTCCTCAAAGACTGGTTGACCTATACCAGGCCAAAGACTTCGGACAATATGCAGATAAAGATGGGACATTGCACACCTGTTTTACTTCGAATAACGACATCACAGGAGGTAATTCTGGTAGCCCGGTAATCAACGGGAGTGGAGAGTTGGTCGGTATTGCCTTCGATGGCAACTGGGAGGCGATGAGTGGTGATATTACCTATGAGCCAGATTTGCAAAAATGTATCTGTGTTGATATCCGTTTTGTACTTTGGACTATCGACAAGTTTGCAGGTGCCGGTAATTTAATTAATGAGATGAAGCTTATCCGGTAGTCAGGATGGAGCAAAAAGGAACACCTGAAATTGTAATTTATACAGATGGGGCAGCGCGGGGTAATCCGGGTCCCGGTGGTTATGGTGTTGTATTACTTTCAGGTTCACATCGCAAGGAACTTTCGCAGGGATATCGGCTTACAACAAATAATCGCATGGAATTGATGGCTGCCATCGTTGGACTCGAAGCCCTCAAAGTGGGACCATGTAATGTTACAATCTTCACAGATTCAAAATATGTCGCAGATTCGGTTGTAAAAGGATGGGTCTTTAATTGGGTGAAAATCAATTTTAAAGGAAAGAAAAACAGTGATCTCTGGAAAAGGTTTTTAAAAGTCTATTCAAGTCACCATGTAAAATTCATTTGGGTGAAAGGTCATGCAAGTATTCTGGAAAATGAACGATGTGATCAATTGGCCGTTGAGGCTTCTTTTCAGTTAAATCTGCCAGAAGACTCAGGTTATCAGCCTGATAAATAAAATATCCCATAGTTTTATTTATTTAATTAAATGAAATACATTTGTCAAGCAAATTGTAAGAATAATGAGGTGGCTTTATAACTTAGGGATTATTGGATATTGCCTGTTGGTTAGAATTGTTTCATTACGGAACGACAAAGCCCGAAAATGGATTAATGGCCGAAAAGATATTTTTAAACGGTTGCGGGAGACAATTACTCCCGGGGAACGTATCCTATGGTTCCATGCCTCATCACTTGGCGAATTCGAACAGGGCAGACCGGTTATTGAGGCAATCAGGGAGCTGAAACCGGAATACAAAATCCTACTTACTTTTTTCTCCCCCTCAGGTTATGAATTGCGAAAAAACTACCAATATGCTGATTATATATTTTATCTTCCCCTGGATACTAAAAAAAATGCTATCCGGTTTATAGATATTGTCAGACCTGAGAAAGTCTTTTTTATCAAATACGAGTTTTGGTACCATTTTTTAACCCAATTGAAGGAGGAAAAAATACCAACCTATATATTTTCTGCATTATTCAGGCCGTCACAGATTTTTTTTAAACCATGGGGGAAGTGGTACCTTAAAGTGATTTCCACCTATGAACATATTTTTGTCCAAAATCAGGAGTCATTCGATATCCTGCATAAATATGGATTTAAGAATGTCTCCATTTCAGGTGACACTCGTCTTGACCGTGTTGGACAAATTGCTGATACGGCCCCAAAACTGGATAAGCTTGAATGGTTCTGTGGTAACCAGAAGGCTGTGATTGCAGGAAGTACCTGGAAGGAGGATGAGGACCTCTTCATCCCTTATGTTAATAATTGTCCCTCCGGAGTGAAATTTGTAATTGCGCCCCACGAAGTCACTCCTCAATCTCTTGAGCGGATTTGCAATGCTTTGGAAAAGACTTACGCTTTCTATTCTACTGGTTCGCGGGATGAGTTAACAAAAGCTGATGTATTAATTGTAGATGGCTATGGATACCTTAATTCGACTTACCGCTATGGAATGCTGGCTTATGTTGGTGGTGGGTTCACCTCAGGGATTCATAGTATTCTTGAACCGGCAGTGTTTGGACTACCGGTAATTTTCGGTCCGGATTATCATAAATTTCAGGAAGCCCACGATATGCTGACACTTGGTGCAGCAATCTGTATTAATGATTTTGCCGAACTTGAAAGTCAGATTGACAGTTTCCGGTCAGATCCCGAGAAATTGCTCGCCGCCTCCATTATTGCCTGCAAATATGTTGATAAAAACCGGGGCGCTTCAAAAGAGATCGTGAAATATCTCTTTCATTAGATATCAATATTCCTCATTTGTGCCTGCGTAATGCCATAAGAGACCATCTTGTCTTCGCTTCTCTGAACTTATCGCACATACGCTTCCTCTTCTTTTTCCATAACAGCTTAGCGTCTTGTAATCTGAACCTTCCAAGAGGTTTGCTCATTTTCAGAATATATATTTTTGTAAACAATTTTAAAATTTAAATTATGTAAATAATTGTAATACAAATAACTAACACTTGAAAGTTGATAACTTTTTAAAAAATGCAAAGAAAATATATACAAAAACATTTTGGTGATGCTATATTGCACGAACAGTTAAGGTGGTTTAGACGCAAGAATAAACCCTATTAAATCAACCTAATATTTAAAAAGATGGAATTAAAAGAGGTCACTTCAGAGCAAAAAAAAGATATTCCCACAACATATTCACCGGACGAGGCATTCGTAGCTTCGGTAAAATATTTTAAAGGGGATGATCTCGCAGCCCGTGTTTGGGTGAACAAATATGCCCTAAAGGATTCATATGGGAATATTTTTGAGTTGACACCTGATGACCTTCATCGACGTTTGGCCTCAGAGATTGCAAGGATCGAGATAAAATACCCGAATCCACTTTCGGAAGAAGAGTTATTTGAACTTTTCAGGGATTTCAAATATATCGTGCCTCAGGGGGGACCAATGACCGGAATAGGAAATAACTTTCAGGTCGGATCGTTATCCAATTGCTTTGTGGTGGGGAATGGTGCTGATTCTTATGGAGGGATTATCATGATCGATCAGGAACAAGTACAACTGATGAAAAGACGAGGAGGAGTGGGACACGATCTATCGCATATCCGTCCCAAAGGGTCTCCGGTTAAAAATTCGGCACTGACTTCTACCGGGATAGTTCCATTCATGGAACGCTTCTCCAATTCGACCCGCGAAGTGGCTCAGGATGGAAGGCGTGGTGCGCTGATGTTATCGGTATCCATCAAACATCCCGATTCTGAAGAGTTCATCGATGCAAAAATGGACGAGGGCAAAGTTACAGGTGCCAATGTATCGGTAAAGATTGATGATGAATTTATGCAAGCTGTACGAAATAAGGCCACCTATAATCAGAAATACCCGATCGACAGCAATGCTCCAATTTACTCGAAAGAGACAGATGCAGCAAAGTTATGGGAAAAGATAGTTTTCAATGCCTGGAAATCTGCTGAACCCGGTATTCTTTTCTGGGATACGATCATCCGTGAGTCGGTTCCTGACTGTTATGCAGATCTGGGTTATAAAACGGTTTCAACCAATCCTTGCGGTGAAATCCCACTTTGTCCTTATGACAGTTGCAGATTGATCGCCTTGAATTTGTATTCGTATGTAGATGAGCCGTTTACTAACAAAGCAAAGTTTGATTTTGATTTGTTTAGGAAACATATCCGTCAGACTCAACAGATTATGGACGATATCATCGATCTGGAACTTGAGAAAATTGATGCTATTTATAATAAAATTGTCGCTGATCCTGAAACTGAAGAAATTAAAAGAGTTGAAATTAACCTCTGGGAAAAGATCAGGAAGATGGCAGTCAACGGGCGCCGTACCGGTATTGGTATTACTGCAGAAGGGGATATGCTTGCTGCACTTGGATTACGTTATGGATCTGAATCTGCCGTTGAATTTTCTGTTGAGGTACACAAAATTGTGGCTTTGGAAGCCTATAGGGGATCGGTTATCCTGGCCAAAGATAGAGGTGCCTTTCCGATTTATGATGCGAAACGCGAAAAGAATAATCCGTTCATCCAACGGCTGGCCCAGGCCGATCCCGAGCTATACAAAGACATGACCCGGTTCGGAAGGAGAAATATTGCATTATTGACAATTGCTCCAACGGGAACAACAAGCCTGATGACGCAGACCACCTCCGGTATTGAGCCGGTTTTTATGCCTGTTTATAAACGTCGTCGGAAAGTTAATCCCAATGATAAAGAGGCCAGAATAGATTTTGTTGATGATATGGGCGACAGCTGGGAAGAATACATGGTATTTCATCACAAGTTTAAAACCTGGATGGAAGTAAATGGATATCAGCTTAAGAGAAATTATTCAAATGATGAGTTAGATGCGCTGGTTGCCAAATCACCTTATTACAAGGCGTCATCAAATGATATCGATTGGCTATCAAAAGTGAGGATGCAGGGACAGATTCAAAAATGGGTTGATCATTCAATCTCTGTTACCATCAATTTACCGGAAGAGGCTACTGAGGAATTGGTGAATAAGCTCTATTTTGCAGCATGGGAAAGTGGTTGTAAAGGGGTAACTGTCTATCGTGAAGGGTCTCGTTCCGGGGTACTGATCTCTACCAAAGACAAAAAGCAAGAGGGAATATTTCCGACCAAACGGCCTGAAGTACTGGAAGCTGATATTGTCAGACTTCAGAATAATAAGGAGAAATGGATCGCCTTTATTGGATTGATTGATGGTAAACCATATGAGATTTTTACTGGATTGGCAGATGATGAAGACGGAATTCTCTTACCACGTTCTGTAACTTCAGGTTGGATTATTAAAAGCCGCGATGAGGCCGGTGCTTCACGTTATGATTTTCAATATCGCAACTCAAGAGGGTACAAAACCACAATTGAAGGATTGTCATTTAAATTCAACCCGATCTTCTGGAATTATGCGAAACTAATATCAAGTGTATTACGCCACAGTATGCCGATTCAGAAAGTTGTTGAGCTGGTTACCAGTCTTCAGTTTGATGTTGAGTCAATTAATACCTGGAAAAATGGTGTAGCCCGTGCACTAAAGAAGTATATTCCTAACGGCACAGCTGCTGAAGATGCCAAATGTGAAGGTTGCGGTTCATCAAATGTGATATATCAGGAAGGTTGCCTGATTTGCCAGGATTGTGGCTCTTCAAAGTGTGGATAATTTTTTCAACACTATATATTATCAGGGAGGCTCGGAAACGGGCCTCTTTTTCATTTTAAGTTTAAAAAACCGGAAGTTTAAACCTCATTACTACTTCGCCAGTTGATTTGTCAACTTCGATCTTTTGATTTTCGAGGCCAAGCTCCTTTCCTGTCGACATTTTAAATAGCCCGGCGAGGAACTGCATCCCATTATTCATCACCTGCTCCATCTCAATAGCTTTTTCTTCCTGAAGTTTTAACACTTCTGGTTTTTCAGGAACTGTCTGCTCAATCATAGGCAGTACTTCTTCTTCAACCTCTTCCGCAATATCAATGTTGCCAGATTCCTGCAAAATTTCCGCCGATGCAAACATCTCTTTTGCCTCGTTTATGAAAGCATCCTGAATTTGAGTATTTTCGGTTTCCGAAATAAAAGCTTCAAGCTGTTGAATAAACTGCGAACGCCCTTTGGTAGAGAAATCAACAAAATTTGTTTTACTTCCGCGATCCAAAACACCGTCGAACAGACTTTGTTTTACCAATAGCCCCGAGGCAATCTGCTGCTCGATTGAGCCACGTGTAATGAAATTAAAAATTGTCAGTTTGGTGCTCTTCTGACCAATCCGGTCAATGCGGCCGATTCGCTGGTTCTTTTTTGCGGGATTCCATGGAAGTTCAAAATTGATCAATGTATCGGCCACCTGAAGATTTAGGCCCGATCCACCCGCTTCGGTAGATAGAAAAATCTTGCAATTTGGATTCGTCTCGAATTTCCGTATCAGTTCACCCCTCAGTTTTACGGGTACAGTCCCGTTTAGTTCGGTAAATCCGATATTGTTTTCACGCAGAATATGGCCGATAAGTTTGTGCACCTTCACCCATTCTGAAAAGATAATGATCTTGCGGTCTGAATTAATTACGTCAAGTTTTTCGAGAAGGATATATTTCAGTTCTTCTAATTTAGGCGATTCATTTGTCTCTTCATCAATTAGATAGGTGGAATCGCACACCATGCGCATGCTGGCCAGAAGGAGCTGCAATTTTTGCAGGTCAAAAGGTGTAAGGAATTTTTTGCGGATAATGGATGCAATTCCTTTTGTATAGGAGGCGTGATAATCAGCCTGTAATGGGGATAAATTGACCGAAACGTTGATCTGTTGAACATTTGGTAATTGCTCGAGCACGTTTCGCTTTTCGCGCCGGATCAATATTGGTTCAAGCATGTTGTTCAGCTTTTGCAGGTTGTAGTAACCATTAATTTTATTGTGTTTTTCAGGGTCGAACAAGCAGTGTTGGTAGGAGAATTCCCAAAGTGGCCCAAAGAAATGGGGATTTATGGCGCTTATAATTGAGAAGATATCTATCAATCTGTTTTCAATTGGGGTGCCCGTAATGATTAGTACATGCTTAAAAAGCAACTTCCGGATAGAGGAAGCTGTTTTTGTTTCATAGTTTTTGATTCTTTGCGCTTCGTCGAGAATCAGAAAATCGAATCCGGCTGCGTTAAGCGTTAAATGGTCGCGGAGAATAGTTTCGTAATTGACAATAAAAAAGAAATGATCATTGTTCATGTATTGTTTTTCGCGTTCATCAGGTAATCCATTAATTATCAGAGCTTTTTCATCAGAGAACTTTTCAATCTCCTTTTTCCATTGCTCTTTTAACGAGGCGGGACAAACTACTAAAGTTTTTCCGAAATTGAAGATCTCTTTCTTCAAAACTGCTACCCCGATGGCCTGAATTGTCTTACCCAACCCCATTTCATCGGCTATGATTGCTGCTTTGCGGAAAAGGGCAAAATCAATTCCCTCTTTTTGATAAGGGAAAAGATCTCCCTTTATGATTGAATAATCGGGGAGATAAGCTGCTTTCAGGTTATCAAGAACCCATTCTTCGAAAGCCGCTTCAATCTTTTCCTGAACCTCAGGTCTGATTCGAATTCGCGGGTATTCACCTGCCTCTGCGATAAAGTCCAGAAATTCTTTAAGTTCAGTATCTTCAATAAAGGTTGAATTTTTAAAATATTTCGAAATCAAAAGTTGTTCATTCACCTGCATCTTTGAGGGGTAGTACCAAGATATTTTATAATCATTGAGAGGGTCACAAAATATTTCTATAAAAGGAAATGTTTTGCTCAATCTGTCAAAAAGGTTTTTGTCATCTTTTAACATCCTGAAAGCAAACATGATGTGTTTTGTAGTACCGAGTTTATTGATCCGCGAATCCATACTGTCACTATAGCCCGTTTCATTTTCGAAATCGCGCAGAAAGACGTTGTATTTTAAACCGTTCTCGTTAGTGAGGATATGGTTTCCAAAGATATTTGAGGCCCATTTTATCCGGTAGTTGGCTTTCTCGGCCTTTTGGCGCCGTTCAGCCATCACCCGTTTGATCATCCCTTCGCGGGAGTATTTTTTATGTTCGATTGGTTCTTTTGGATCGAGAAGGTGCAACTCATTTTCGACCTGGAGCAAACAGGCGTATGAAAACTGGTCCCACCCTGCGCGATCTTCGTTTCTGGATGGGATTATATCATCATCAAACAGATGGAGCACATATTCAACCTGCCCCTCTTCACTTTGAGTATCAACAATCAGTTCGAACCTGACAGCCGACTGTGACAATACCTGACAACCATTGTTACTGAAAATAATTTCACCCAAAGCACGCTCCGTTTTGTTTAACAGGTTCCTGAGTTTTTCAATTTGCAGTTCGATCAATAATTTGATGTCCATTTTGTGTTTATTTTTATGGGATTCAAATATAAGTAAGATTGCCAACTCATTTATAAGATTGGCAATAATTTTAACGAAAGTTTGGATTTGTTAGATTACCTGAAATAGTATTAAAACAGACTACTGCAAACAAATATTTTTGGATAAGGAAATAAATGAACATTAACTGAAATTACAGGTTTTGGTAGTTTAGTACTACCTTAAATTATTTGCTAACTTTGAAAAATGAATGGAGATAAAAACAAAAATCGGCCCTTAGCAGAAGTTTTCGGATTTCCAATTGAAAATGAATCGGATAGAGCCAGAAGATATAGAGACAATAAGCTCTGTCCGTTTAATAATATTGTTTCAAGTTGTACCAAGAATAGTATAGAATTTCCATTAGGAGTTTGTAGCCTATATCATAAAGAGAAACCTGTAATTATATGTCCCATAAGATTCAGAGAGGATTGGACAATCATCAGTGATGCCGCAAGTTTTATTTTTAATGATAAAACTGCATGGACACACGTAGGAGAAGTGCGGCTGATTGATAAACATGGAAAATCAGCTGGAAATATTGACTATGTTTTAGTTTCCTACGACGATAAAGGTCGTGTTCTGGATTTTGGTTCCCTTGAAGTGCAGTCAGTTTATATTTCAGGCAATTTAACGGGTCCCTTTAGTGCATATTTGGAAAATCCAACAGAGTCTTTTAACTGGGCACAAGCTTTTAAATACCCTAAACCTGATTATCTTTCTTCATCACGTAAACGGCTTATCCCTCAGATTATTGCAAAAGGATCCATTTTGAAACAATGGGATAAAAAGCAAACTGTTGCATTGCAAACTGCATTTTATAACACTCTACCTCCACTGCCTGAATGTAATAAGGCAGAAGCTGATTTTGCATTTTTTCTGTATGACCTTTTGCCAGACAAGGTGACCCAAGCTTTATCTCTTAGATTAGAGCGAATTGTTTATACAAAATTTGCAAACGCATTGGAACAAATTGCAAAATTTGAAGCTGGATCAGTAAGTCAATTTACCGAACTGTTGCAGAAGAAACTTAATTCTAAGCTTTCGGGAAAATCTCATATTGATAACCCGGAAAATATTGTAGTTGAATAATGGACCGTCAATTGACACTCTATGAAATGACTGAAAACAGCAGAGTAGATCCTGTTGTTAATGTTTCATCGGTTCCCCAACGGAGCCCATTCAGATATCCTGGTGGCAAAACCTGGCTAATTCCTACGGTGAGAAAATGGTTAAGGCAAAATGGTAAGGTAAATTCATTAATTGAACCTTTCGTTGGTGGGGGAATTGTGAGTTTAACGGCAGCTTTTGAAGGGTTATCGGACCAAATAACAATGGTTGAATTGGATGAAGAAATAGCGGCAGTTTGGAGCGCGATTTTAAGCGAAAAAAACACATGGTTAGCGCAAAAAATATTATCGTTTGAACTTACCCTCAGTAACGTAAAAGCTGAATTAGACAAACCTAATAAGTTACCACAAGAAATTGCTTTCTGCACTATTTTGAAAAACCGGATCTTTCATGGCGGGATATTGGCAAAGGGTTCAGGGATGATAAAAAATGGAGAAAACGGTAAGGGAATAGCTTCCAGATGGTACCCAAAAACACTTCATGACAGAATTCGTGCAATTGAATATGTAAAGAATAAGATTGAATTTATCTCAGGAGATGCATTCAAAATTATTCAACAAAATCTGGGGCAAAAGAATGTATTCTTTTTCATTGATCCTCCATATACCATAGCCGGAAAGCGCTTATATACGCATTATCAAATTGACCATGAACATTTATTCCAACTGACAGCGCAACTAAAGGGGAAATTTATGCTTACTTATGACGATAGTTTAGAGATTAGGCAACTTGCTGAAAAGTACAATTTGCAATTCAAAACAATCCCAATGAAAACAACACATCACCTTCAGAAAAGTGAAATCATAATTTCGGATAATTTTGAATGGTGGTTATAATTGTTATAGCATTGATAAACAGATATTAACCTTGGAGGATTATTCGAATTAAGTAAGTTTATTATTTTATGCCGTAGTGCGATGAGAGAATGGACGAAAACCACGATCCGGGGAGTACTCGCTTAAGTACAACTGCAAATTTTTGTTCAAGAGTGGCAATAATATAGTTGTGGCAAGGATGTTTTTTCTCAAGGATTTTTGCAAGCTTTCCGGCAAGGAAATCAGGAGATAATCCCCCGTTTTCATCTTTTTCAATAATGGAGAGTGTCTTTAGAGACTGTGCTTTATAAGAACTTACTGTTTCTGACTGCTTCAAAGGTTTGCGGTTGGCCGTGAAATTGGTACGAAAGTCGCCAGGTCGGATTACAATTACCTTGACTTTAAAGGGGAGCAACTCCATCCTAAGTGCTTCGCTGAGCCCCTCCACGGCAAATTTACTTGCTGAATAAAATCCCTGGTACGGTAACCCCATTATTCCGCCAATTGAACTTATATTGACAATTGTGGCGCCACCATGTTTACGCATTGATGGCAGAACCGCCTGAATCATATTTACATAGCCAATAAAATTTGTTCTCATCAGCAATTGAATATCCTCAGGTGAGGAATCTTCTATGGAACCTGTGATTCCCATACCTGCATTATTGACCAGCACATCAATACGGCCTTCGATACCGATAAGTGTAGAAACTGCTTTTTCTACTGAATTCATATCAGTAACGTCCCCCTGAAGCACTTTGATCTCTCCGGTCAAATCTTCACTTTGTTTACGACTGAGTCCGTAAACGATATTTCCTTTAGCGGAAAGAACCCGGGCAATTGATTTACCAAAACCTGAAGAAATTCCGGTAATCAATACGACTTTGGCCATTTAAAAAAGAGATTAATTATTACAAATAATTTTTATTTAGGGCAACTTCATCAGCAAATACTCCAAGTTCTTTTGATACAGAGGTGATCTTTTCGATGGCCCTGTCGATTTGGTCATAAGTGTGCGTTGCCATTAAAGAGAATCGGATAATGCAATCTTCCCGTGGTACTGCAGGAGAAACGACCGGGTTAATAAAAACCCCCTCTTCGAGCAATCGTTTAGCCATTTGTAAAGCTTTCAGGTCGTCGCGGATGAAAAGTGGAATAATCGGGGACTCTGATTTTCCGGTATCGAAACCTAATTCGTTAAATCTATTTCGGGCATAACTGGTGAGGTCCCACAGATTTTTAATTCTTTCAGGCTCGTTTTTCATAATCTCAATTGCAGCCAGAACACTTGCTGCAGACGAAGGTGTCATACTTGCACTGAACATCAGAGCGCGGGAATTGTGTTTGATATAGTTTATCGCGGCTTTGTCTGCTGCTATAAACCCACCGAGTGAGGCCAGTGATTTAGAAAATGTTCCCATGATCAGATCCACTTTATCGGTTAGTCCGAAATGGGAAGCGGTACCGGCACCTTTTTCCCCAAGAACACCAAGCGAATGTGCATCATCAACCATAATTGACGCCTGATATTTTTCAGAGAGACGGACAATCTCAGGAAGATTGGCAATGTCCCCTTCCATCGAAAAGATTCCGTCAATTACAATAAGTTTTACCCTGCCATGTTCACAACTCTTTAGTTTATGCTCAAGATCCGTCATATTGTTATGGGCAAATTTTAGCACCTTGGCAAAAGAAAGGCGGCTTCCATCGATAATGGAAGCATGATCCAGGTCGTCGAGGATGACGTAGTCGTTACGGCCAGTTACACATGAGATCACACCCTGGTTGACCTGAAAGCCGGTGCTGTAGCACAAAGCTGCCTCCTTATTGACCAATTGGGCAAGTTTTTCTTCAAGTTCGATATGGATATCCAGGGTTCCATTAAGAAATCTTGAACCGGCACACCCTGTTCCATATTTGTCGATCGCTTTTTTTGCCGCTTCTTTAACTTTTGGATGACAAGTGAGGCCAAGATAGCTGTTTGAGCCAAACATGAGTACTCTTTTTCCGTTAATTGTCACTTCTGTATCCTGATCAGATTCAATAATACGGAAATATGGATACACGCCCGCAGCAATTAGCTTTTGGGGTATATCAAAATTTGAAAGTTTATCATGCAGAATTCCCATAGGAAATAGTTAAGAATTTGACCAAAATTAGTTAAAAAAAATTATTACATTACGTTATAATTAATTTATTTATAGGT
>Ga0118677_10008914_pt1 | contig 15881 bp, 13 predicted proteins | sample AliMusrvi5mmetaG_FD_86154 | JGI IMG/M metagenome (GOLD analysis project Ga0118677, IMG submission 86154) | reverse complement strand
CGGCCAAATGGTCGATGCTGGTATCTTTCTTCTCCACATCGGCGGTTTTTTCCCCGTGCGTGATGATCACATAGCGATCCGCCACCTGGTATGCGTGATACATGTTGTGCGTTATGAAGATGACGGAAAGCCCCTCATCCCTGAGTTGTTTCATGAAATCCATCACCTGCTGGGATTCCTTGACCGAAAGCGCGATCGTCGGCTCGTCGAGAATGACCAGCTTCGCCTTGAAATAGAGCACACGCGCGATGGCCACCCCCTGACGCTGGCCTCCCGAAAGTGTTTCCACAATGGATTCCGAATTCCTGAGGTGCAGGCCGATCTTGGCGAGGGCGGCGAGGCTTTCCCTGGCCATCACCTTGCGGTCCAGAAACCCCAAAGCGGTGGTTGGCTCCCTTCCCATGAACACGTTTCGCGCGATGGATACGTGCGGCGCCAGAGCTTGCTCCTGGTAAACCGTCTCGATCCCGAGCACCTTCGCATCGCGAGGGCTGTGTATGTTGGCTTTCTTGCCTTCAAACCAGATCTCCCCCTTGTCAGGCAGGTGAAACCCGGAAAGGATTTTGATGAGGGTCGACTTGCCTGCGCCGTTGTCGCCGATCAGGCCAAGTATCTCGTTTCTTCTTACGGTTACGTCCACTCCCCGCAGGGCATAGACCGGGCCGAACCATTTGTGGATGCTTCGCATCTCCACGAGGTTTTCGGAATCGCTCATTGTTGTCCATTCCTTTTCCCGGACGGCGACACCGCGGCTTGCGCAAGCAGGCTCAGTCGCTCGATACCGACGTTGAGGATCACGAAGAGTATGACGGCGGCGCCGATGAAGGCATTGATCCCAAAAACGGGCGCTCCCATGAGGATCAGCCCATTCTCTATTATCTGGATGGTGAGGGTCCCGAAGAAGACTCCGGGGATGTTGCCGATCCCGCCAGTGAGGGCCACGCCGCCCACGACACATGAGGCGACGGCTCGCAGGTCGATTCCCACTCCCTGTGTCGCCGCGAAGCTCTCAATGCGCAGCGCCTGCATCATCGCCATGAAGCTGCACACCACTCCCACCATCACGTAGCACAGGGTCTTCACCAAGTCGGTGTTGATGCCCATGGCCCGCGCCAGCGAGATGTCCTCGCGGTAGCGGTGGCGGAAGTCCACCGAGTTGCCGTAGCGATCTTCTTCGGCATGGGTTTCGTTCCAGCGCGCGATGTTGGAGTCGAAGTGGCCGCCCTCGCTCTGGAATCCCGAGCAAGAGACGCCCCAGATGAAGTCATGCGGCAACGTGGCCGCGGCCGCCTTCGTGTCCGCACGGGGCTGCCGCTCGATCCAGGCCCACACCCCAATCGCCAGTACCAGTACGCTGATGGTAATGGCAAGCCACTTCAGCATCTTGACAAGCACTTTCATCGCCGCTTCTCCTTGTTCTTTTGCTGCTATCGTCCGCCGCCTGCCGCAACGCGGCGAGGCCCCATGTCTCAAGCAGGTGGTTGCAAACATGATAGGCCCGAATTTGCACTTGTCACGTGCCAGGGAACACTTGTCGCACAAAGCGCAAAGCGGGAAGAGGCTTCCTGGCCTCGAGTTTGGGTGCGGGAAGCAAGGAAGGAGAAAACGCGCTTAGTATACTTGTGAGGATCGGCGAACGCGCTTCGTCAAGGGAAATACCCACCCGCATGAAGCGTTTCAGCTCTATGCTTGGCAGTTATTAATCCATGAAGATTCGTGCCCTTAAGACTTTTCTTGTTCCTCCCCGCTGGCTCTTTCTCAAGATCGAGACCGACGAGGAATTGTGCGGTTGGGGTGAGCCCGTGCTTGAGGGGCGGGCGCACACAGTGGCCGCGGCAGTTGAAGAGCTGGCAGACTACCTTGTCGGCAAAGATCCCTTACCCGTCGAGGATCACTGGAATGTTCTTTACCGCAGCGGATTCTATCGCGGCGGCGGCGTGCACATGAGCGCGCTTGCCGGAATCGACCAGGCTTTGTGGGATCTGCGAGGGAAGGCTCTGGGACAGCCTGTTCATCGGCTGTTGGGCGGTCCCGTGCGCGATTCGATCCGGCTGTATTCGTGGGTCGGCGGAGATCGTCCCGGGGATCTTGCCCGGGGATCGCGCGAAGTGGCTGCGCAGGGGTTTACCGCGCTGAAGATGAACGGCACGGAGGAACTGCAGTATATCGACTCATTCGCAAAGATCGACCGCGTGCTGGGGAATATCGCCGAGATCCGCGAAGCGGTTGGGAACGATTTCGGAGTCGCCGTTGATTTTCACGGCAGAGTGCATCGGCCCATGGCCAAGCCGCTCCTCCGTGCGCTCGAACCGTTCCGGCTCATGTTCGTGGAGGAACCGGTGCTCAGCGAACATGCCGACGCGCTGGGCGATCTTGCCGCGCAGTCCGGCATCCCCATTGCACTGGGTGAGCGGCTGTATTCGCGATGGGATTTCAAGCAGGTGCTTCAGTCCGGCCATGTAGACATTATTCAGCCGGATCCCTCCCATGCGGGCGGGATTACGGAAACACGCAAGATTGCCTCAATGGCTGAGTGCTACGATGTCGCGCTTGCTCTGCACTGCCCGCTCGGCCCCATCGCCCTGGCGGCTTGCCTGCAATTGGATGCGGTTTGCTATAACGCCACAATTCAGGAACAGTCGCTCGGGATTCACTATAACCAGACGAACGACCTTCTGGACTACATCAAGAATCCCTCGGTCTTCCAGCACAAGGACGGTTATCTCCCCATCCCCAGCGGGCCGGGGCTGGGCATCGAGGTCATCGAGGAGTATGTCGTGGAGCGATCCAAAGTCGGGCACCGCTGGCGGTGTCCGGTTTGGCGTCATCGTGACGGAAGCGTGGCCGAGTGGTGAGTATCGCTCGACACAAAGATTTACTCGACAATGAGCAAATCAGTTCCCGTGGCCGGCCCACACGGCACCGCTTCTTCATCTCCTGGATGCTCTTTGTCTGCGTGCTGATCAACTACCTTGACCGCAGCAATCTCTCCATCGTTGCGCCGAAGCTCGCGGAAGATTTGCACCTGAGCCCGGTTTCGCTTGGCTTCCTGCTCTCGGCCTTCGGATGGACCTACGCGCTTTTTCAAATTCCGGCCAGCCGATTTGTCGACCGCGTCAACCCGCGACTGCTGTTTGCAGTGGCGCTGGCAATGTGGTCGGTGGCCACGTTTCTGATGGGCATTGCCGGGACTTTCTTCGCGCTCATTGCCTTGAGGCTTGCTGTTGGCGTACTTGAGGCGCCTTCATTCCCCATCAGCAATCGTGTTGTAACTACATGGTTTCCGGAAGCGGAACGGGCTGGCGCAATCGGCTTCTACACGTCGGCGCAGTTCGTCGGACTCGCATTCCTGACCCCGCTTCTGGCATGGCTTGAGGCGCGTTATGGCTGGCGGTTCATCTTCGAGGCCACCGGGGCCGCAGGTATAACCTGGGCTCTGGCGTGGTGGCTGCTCTATCGCGATCCGGCCGAGTCGCGCAGTGTCAATCAAGCCGAGTTGCGTCTGATCGAAGAAGGCGGCGGTATCCCGGAGCTGAGCCGGAAGTTCCATCAATCGCAATCGGTCTCTGTGTGGGCGGATCTCGGGATTGTTCTGGGCAAGCGGAAGCTATGGGGCATTTACATTGGCCAATTCGGCCTTTCCTCTACGCTATGGTTCTATCTCACATGGTTTCCCACTTACCTGGTCAGATACCGGCACATCGCGCTCGAGAAGGCCGGATTCCTTTCCTCTGCCCCGTTCCTCGCCGCCTTTGTTGGTGTCATCTCAGGCGGATTTCTCTCCGACTGGTTGCTTCGCAAAGGCATCGGCGTTACGCTAGCCAGAAAGATTCCCATCGTGGCCGGTCTGCTATTGGCCAGCCTGATTTTTCTCGCCAATGGTTTCAGTGACCCGAGGCTGGTCATCGCTTGCATGGCCTGCTCCTCCTTCGGCTGCGGGTTTGCCTCAATCACCTGGTCGGTCATTTCCACGGTCGCACCGGAGCGGCTAATCGGCCTGACAGGCGGCGTGTTCAACTTCATCTCCAACTGCTCGGCAATCGTGGTTCCAACCGTGGTAGGTTTCCTCATCAGGGGCGAGAGCTTCACCTACCCTTTGATCTTTATCTCGTGCATGGCCGTCGTGGGGATATGCTCGTACGTCTTTGTTGTCGGTGACATTCAGCGCATTGCAGAGTAGGAGTGAACGATGATCGCGGTCAATTGGGGAACGTCAAACTTCCGCGCGTTCAGGATTGACGCCAAAGGAAACCTGGAGGCCGAGAAGACCTCATCGACGGGCGCGCTTTCAGTCCCGCCATGTGAATTTCTGGACGCTCTTATGGCAGAAGTGGGCGACTGGATAAGTGCCGGCGAAAAGAAGATTCTGATGTCCGGGATGGTGGGCGCGCGCCAGGGATGGAAGGAAGCTCCTTACGTTTCAGTGCCGGCAACGCTTGGCCAAGTGGCTGGCGGTGTTGTCCCTTTGCAGATCGATTGTTTGGACGCGCGAATCGTGCCTGGCGTCATCGGAGCCGATGAATATGGAATCCCCGAAGTCATGCGCGGAGAGGAGACTGAGATCTTCGGCTGCGACAGTGAAGGAGCATGCCATTCCTGTCTGTGCCTTCCGGGAACCCACACAAAGTGGGTGCGCATGGAAGATGCACGCATTGCAGGTTTCACGACCTGCATGACGGGAGACCTCTACAAGGCAATTCGCGAAGGCTCAATCCTGCGCAGTTTTGCGGGGCAAGACCTGATCGACGACGCTACTTTCCTGCTCGGCGTGGCGCACTCGAGGCAAGCGGGAGCGCTTGCCCATCACCTGTTCGGTGTGAGGACGCTGGTTCTGACCGCAAGAATCGATGAGTCCTCTGCATCGTCTTATTTGTCTGGACTCCTGATCGGGCACGAAGTCAAGACAATGGCGCGCGAAGGCGAATCCGTTCATCTTATCGGCGACGCTGCGCTGTGCTCACTGTATGCGCGAGCGCTGGCTGAGTTTGATGTCCAAACGTCCGTGGAACCCGCGGGTGCAGATTTACGTGGCTTGACACGAATTGCAGGGAGGCTTTCATGGTAATTAGTCAGTGGTTAAACAGATGTCCGTTGGTCGCCATTCTGCGAGGGATTGAAACCTCTGAGGTGCACGATATCTTCTCTGAGCTTCTGGCCGCGGGAATCGTAATCGCCGAAATCCCGCTCAATTCTCCTCAACCCCTGGCAAGCATCAAATGCGCCGCGGAGAAATTCGGAAACAGAATGCTGGTGGGCGCCGGAACGGTAACACATGTATCGGAGGTCGAGCAGGTGCATGAGGCTGGAGGAAGGCTTATCGTGTCTCCTCACGCGGATGCGGCGATCGTGCGAGAAGGAAAGCGGCTCGGCCTCATCGTAATACCGGGCATTGGAACGGCCACCGAAGCTTTTGCAATGGTCGCGGCGGGGGCCGACGCGCTGAAGCTCTTTCCGGCCGATGTCGTCGGGCCTCGAATGCTCAAGGGTTTGAAGGTGGTTCTGCCCAAGGGTACTCTCATCGTCCCTGTCGGGGGAGTAGATTCAGACACGATTCCGGCATGGCGAAGTTCCGGAGCCGACGGCTTTGGTGTCGGCACGGCACTTTATCAACCGGGCACCTCAAGCAAACAAATCGGGGCCAATGCGGAGGAACTTCTTCTGAGCCTGAGAAAGTCTTGAGGCGAACAAGCTTGCCTCAAGCTGTTGGCTAGAGTTCTCCAAGTCGGCTGGGTTACGCCTTGCTGAGATTGCGTCGAAGGATATCCGTTTCTCGCCGCAGTAGAGTGGGCCTCCGAGCCGGCCTCAGTCTCTTCAAAGGCTGGCCAGCTCTTTATCACGCATTCACAGCGTTGTTCGACAGCTGCGTACATGGGTTATTTATGGAACTCTATCTCGCCGTAGAAGCCGCGCCGGATTCCCGCGGGAGATCCGGGATCGTAGACGAACTCTTCGTGATGAGGTTGAAAAAGATTCTGGCCCACGGCTTTGAACCGGATGTGACGGCTTGCAGCCCATTGCACTGTGGCATCCCCTGTCCAATATGAAGGCACCTGAAGAGCGGGCAGTGCGCGGACATATCGCACCTGCATGTCCGCGGTAACCGACTTTGGCAAATCGAATCCGCTCTGGATGCGCACCTGGCTCTGAGGACTTGATCCTTGCACGATCGGCGCGCTTCCGATGTCCTTCGAGTTCGTACCTCTCTTCACGTGCATATCGAGGAAGGAGTACGAGCCGCGTATGCGCCACCAGGGCTCCGGACGCCACTCCGGCGCGACCTCCACTCCGGTTGTGCTCGCCACCAGCCCATTGCCGAATTGCGCCGGGATCAAAACGTGAGTCGGAGGCGGATTCGTTTCAATGACCGCGGGGCCGAGCAGGTCTTCGCTGAACAGGTCGCCGTAATGGTTATAGAAGCCGCTCATGTCGAAATAGAACTTCGAGCTTGCAAGTCCGCGATAGCCGAGTTCGTAGCCGTTCAACTGCTCAGACCTGAACGCGGGGTTTGCGCTGAAGCGCGCAAAAATGGGCAACCCATTCGATGCGTACCCGAGAAAACTTGAAAGATTGAAATCGCGCTCTACGTCGGCAGGGGTGCGCAATGCATGCGTGTATGCTGCCCAGAGCGTCTGCGTCGAAGTCGGTGTGTACAAAAGGCGAACGCTCGGCTCGGCAAGAACACCGGTGTAATTTGTTTTCAGGACCTTGCTTCCCGCTACGAGCGACAGGCGATTCTTCACGAGCGGAATTTCGTCTTGTATGAATCCCTGGTAGAGCCGGTCAGTGCGCTGCGGCGGCACAAAGGTGAGTCCAGAAACAACTTCGACCTCGTGTCCATGGCTGAATCGCAGCGTGAAACCCCACGATAGCTGCTGGCCGCGCATAGGAAATCGATCGAGGAAATCAATATCCACGGTGTTGCGAAGGTCGCCGAAGTTCAGCTCGTTCCGTGTAGTGTGGTCGTAATACGCAGAAAGCTGAATGTCCCGGCCTTCCCCCTGCACTCTTCTCCAGTTCCAGAGAATGTTTCCCCCGCAAAGACGAGCATCGCCATGAATTACCGTGGTCGTTGGCGGGTCGTAGGTTGTGACCGGTACTCTCTCGCCAAAATCCTGGCCGTACACGTCGCCTTGCAGCCGGAAGGTATCGCGCCGATTCGCGTTCCAGTCCAGGCGGAACCCACCCTGCCCTCCGTGCCAGTCGTCGTAGTCGTCGCCATCGGGATGATACTCCGGAGCCCATCCAAATCCTTTGGCATAGACTCGGTACGTGAGTCCCCTGCCGGTACCAGACCCGTAGCGGGCACCTCCGAGATCCTCCTGGACATTGCCACCGCCGCCCGACGCCAGTATGCCCAGAGTCTCTTCTGTGTTTCTGGTGATGATGTTGATCACGCCGTTCACCGCATTAGGCCCCCAGATCGTACCGCCTGGGCCGCGGATAACCTCAATGCGATTGATGTCCTCCATGAGCGTGTCCTGCGTTTCCCAATACGTACCTGCCGTAAACGTGGAGTAGACCGTGCGACCATCAATCAGCACCAGAACAGAGCGCGAGAGGCGGCTGTTGAAACCGCGAATGCCAATGGCATACTCGCCGGTGGTGATCCGTGCCACCTCGACGCCCGGCGCCAACCGCAAAGCCTCCGGGATGTTCTTGGCCCCGGATCGCTGGATGTCCTCCTGTGTAATCACGTAAATCGCCGCGGGTGTGTTCCAGACCTCCTCCGGTTCTTTTGACACAGTGGTGACCTCGATGTTCCCCAGTTGTTCGAGGCTCATCGATTTCAAGGGATTCTTCTGGCGTCCAGCTGAAGATGTTTGCGCATAGATAAATGGACAGATGAGTGTGATGAAGCCAGCAAAAACGAGCGGCCAAAGCACTTCAGTCCGGAGTTTACGGCCTCGATGCAGGTATGGCTTCACCGCACACGGCACCACCTGAGCTGCAGCCATTGAGAACATTGAGCAGACAGTAAGCGATAGGCGGATCCGCGCTGCCGGTCGGTCTCTTTGAGCGAACGACGAGAGCATCGATTTCCAATTCTTGGGTAATTTGTGCAGGGGGAACAGCACCTGTGGACCCGGTAAAACGATAAACATATTAGATGCAAACTTGCCGAAAACCGGTTGTTCGGGATAAAAACGGCCCCAGTTCAATCCGAAAGCTCTGAGTCTGTTTCCCGACCGCACTTGCTCTGGGGCAATGTGAAGCAGAACTCCGCTCCTCGATCCACTGACCCAGTTGCCCAGACTCTTCCGCCGTGCCGGGCGATGATCCTTTGCACGGTCGCAAGACCGACGCCGGTTCCGGGGAAGTCCGCCTGCGAATGGAGGCGTTGGAATGGACTGAACAGCCGATCCACATAGGCGTTATCAAAACCGGCGCCGTTGTCCTTCACGAAGTAGACGCTCTCATCACCCATGTCTCGGCAGCCGAATTCGATGTGCGCCAGATCTTTACGCGAGGAATATTTCCATGCATTTCGAAGCAGGTTTTCCAGGACAACCGTGATCAGGCCCTCATCGGCAATGGCAACACGACTGTCGGCAATGACTGTTTCAATGTGCCGCTTGTCTCCCAGTACCAGGTTTTCGAGAATCGTTCTCGCTATGGCGCTCAGATCGACCTGAACATGCTTGAGCGGCGCTGTGCCGGCCCGGGACAGGTTCAACAGATCATCGATCAGGGAAGACATTCGGCTGGTCGCAGAGACGAGCTTGCCCAAAAGCGCGCTCGCTTCAGGTGTCTTGCCGTTAACGGCATTCGACTGCAACAGGAATCCGATGTTAGCCACCTGCTGCAACGGTCCGCGGAGGTCATGCGCTACAGTGTAAGAGAAGGCCTCGATCTCGCGGTTTGCCGCGGAGAGTTCAGCGGTGCGTTCTGCAACTTTTTGCTCTAGAACGGCTCTGCCTTTCTCAATTTCATCAAGCATTTCATTGAAGGACTGGACTAAAAATGCCAGCTCATCCCGGCGTCGAGGAACCTTGGCGCGTACGGAGTAGTCCTTTTGCCGCGATACAACATGTGCAGTCTCAGCGAGGTTTTCCAAAGGCCGGATGATCAATCCCCGCATCGTAGAGGTCGCGAGCAGAGCGATGGCGAAGCATAGGAGTAGGATGGCCGCCGAAAGCAAGCCGAATTGCCTTGTTCTATTGGCTATGTCCCTGGTCTCCGCCAGAATGTACACCGAGCCAATGAACTTGCCGTCGGATTTGATTGCATGCCCCAGAAGGACCGACCTGTCCTGAATCCATGATGCGGAGGTCTGACCGACTGCAAGCTTTGGCACAATGGATTGTTTGGCGGAGTCCTGGCGGGCATAAAGCGCGAAGGCGCGGCCGTCGGCCCGGAATATCTCTGCAGCCAAGATGGATGGCGCGCCCCGCAGAGCCGAGAGCGTGGTTTCGGCGGTCTGCTGGTCATCGAACAGAAGCGCACTTTCGCTGTTGAAGCCAATAATCGTGGCTTGTGTTTCAAGCGAATCGATCAGATTGTGGCGAAGGCTGTAAAAATCGAAGGCAAGGAACGAAATGTATGCGAGCAGCAGCGCGGTTCCGCTGACGAAGAGAACCAGCACCCTGAGCCTTCCGGCAATTGACTGTGCAAACCAGAGTTTCATGGCCGCACCCCCGCTGGGGTCTCGCCGTTAACCGAGACTGCTACTTTGAGGAGTTCGGAACTCAAATTGATCTGGGCGCTTCGGACGGCATCGAGATTAACAGCGAACCGAACGTGGTTGCCGATAATGACAAACTGAATCATCCCGCCATGCTGAAGAAAATTGGCAGAATCGCTAACTGTTAAGACAGGCAGTCCGCGAAGGGCGTCGAGATCGGTTCGAACATGCGCGCCTTCTGCAGAACTGATGTAAGCAATGGCACAAGTACGCGCCTCTCCGGCGGTCTTCATCCGCGCGACGCGAACGGGCTTACCATCGAGCCGTTCATTCGCGGTCAGGTCATCCAGAGCGAGTCCAAGCGGATCCTCGCCCACAATGCAGATATCAAAAGTCCGGCGATTGTTAACCGCATCCGAAGGCGCGAACCGGACAAACCTACCGAAATTGAAAAGGTACGCAGCTTTAACGGCGTATTCAGAGACCCGGTTCTGAGCGGAAACCGCTGCCGCAATGGCGCACAACGCGATGATGGCCACGCTTCGCACTGTCCGGGGCACATGGGCCTCCAGTGCCCGCCACCAGGGCGTTTCGACTGAAGCAACGGCTTTGGATGGACAAAGCGTGATCATCCCGGAGTGTTTGCCTGATGGTCTCGAATATGGAAGGAACAGAAGGGCCTGCCTCCCGTTCGGCGAAAGTACCGGACGGGGTACTCTCCCGTCCCAAGTCCATTTTTCGTAACTCAGCTTAACACTTCGATGCATCCAATCATGGCAGACGCCGCCAGCCTGTCACTTTGCATAAGACAAGTCCCTGGATCGGTTTCTGGAGCTTCTGGGCCATCACCTTTTGATCTCTTGAGCGATGAAAATGGCAGTCTCACGCAGAGAGCAGATTTAACTCAAGCAAACACTCATTGAGCCGCGCGAAGTCAGCATCAAGCCACTTGACGCAAAGCATGGAGCCGTACGAAGCTATAGGCTCAACGGCGTCGGGCGCGGCTCTTCTTCTCCTGCAAGTGTCAAATTGAGAGCGTTCTTCGATCATTATCCATGCCCAAGGCAGGCCATGACCGATCACTCTGAAGGACATCCATCGCTGGTTTCCTTTGCGCCGGAGTCTGCGCTCAATGAGGTTGAAGATCGCCTTGCCTCCGAATCCAGAATCAAAGCCGCGGTAATGGCAGGCGAAGGTGAGATGCCCCGCTTCATGCGAGCAATGGACTGGACAAAGTCCCCACTAGGGCTAGTTTCAAACTGGCCGCAGAGCCTCAGAACCGCCCTGAGCATTTGCCTGAATTCCCGGTTCCCAATAGCGATTTGGTGGGGTCCGGAATTGGTTCTGCTCTATAACGACTCTTGGCGTCTGATCTTCGCCGATGAGCACCCCTGGATGGTCGGTCGGCCCGGACATGAATACTGCCCGGAAACCTGGGATGTGATTGGCTCCATGTTGAAAGATTTGCTTGAAACAGGGAGGGGCGTTTATTCCGACGACAAGACTCTCTCGGTTAAGGAGCACGGCAAGATTCATGAGCGTTATTACAGTTGGTCGCATAGCCCAATCCGAAGCGATGATGGCGGAGTGGGGGGTGTATTCACAACTGTCACGGAAACTACCAGCCATGTAATGGCGACGCGGGAACTCAAAACACTTCCCGATTTCGGATCGTACCGGCAAGAATCCCAGTTGCAGGAAAGCATTTTCGAGACCTGGAAGATGGCTGCTGAAGCAGTGGAACTGGTCAGCGATGGCGTTTACATTTACGACTCCGATTGGCGCCTTAACTACTTGAATCCTGCTGCCGAAGCGCAATCGAGAGCGCCGAGACAGTTTTTTATAGGAAGAACGGTTTGGGAAAGTTTTCCTGAAGTGCTCGGTTCCGACCTCGAGGTTCAATTCCGGAAGGCCATGGAGTCAAGACAGCCTGCAGACTACCAGTACTATCATGAGCCTTGGGAACGATGGTTCTCGCATCGGCTTTATCCGGCTCCGGACGGCGGCCTTACGGTCTACGTTCGCGACATCACTGAAACTAAACTCGCGGAGCAGGCATTAAAGCGCGCGGATCAGCTTGCTGTGGCCGGACGCCTTGCCGCGAGCATTGCGCACGAGATCAACAATCCCCTGGAAGCCGTGACCAACCTCCTCTTCCTGGCGTCAAATGAGCCGTCGATATCCCCAGCCGCCAGGCAGATGCTTGAAATTGCTGATCAGGAGTTACGGCGTCTGAACCACATCGCTAGTACCGGCCTAAAGTTCTATCGGCAAGTGTCGGCTCCCGCGTGCGTATCGGCAGAGGAACTTCTGGAAAGCGTTCTCTTCGTGAGCGAAGCCAGATTCAAAATGCTCCGGATTGAGCTTCGTAAAAGGTTTGTGCCGAGCCCTCCAATCGAATGTTATCCGGCAGAAGTCCAGCAGGTTTTCACCAATCTGATCGGGAACGCCATCGACGCCATCGGTGAAAACGGGCAGATCGAAATCCGCATTCGTCCAGTGTCCTCCTTTCGAGGACACTCCGAAGCTGTGCGGATCACGTTCGCAGACAATGGGCATGGAATGACTGGCGCCACACGGCGCCGATTATTCGAAGCTTTCTTCACCACCAAGAAAGAGACGGGGACCGGGTTGGGCCTTTGGGTTTCGAAGGGCATTGTCGAAAAGCATGGCGGCCGCATTCACGTCCGCAGCCGCTCTGGCGTAGGGACGGTGTTTTCTTTGGTGTTGCCGTGCAAGTTCAGCCAAGCAATCCATCATCCCGGCGACGCCGGTCAAATGACGCCAACATCCCGTTCCGCCTCATCTGGTTCTCCTGGTAAGACTGCCGCGGAGACTTGATTCGCGCGTTCGGTTTTTACTTCGCCAAGCATCTTGTACCAACCGGATTGACCATACCGTTTTGCGAAAGGCCCAACTATGACGATCAGTCGGAGGGTTCTCATTCTGGACGACGACCCCTCGCACCTTGACGTCTACGGAATCATGGTGCAAACGGCTGGTTTCGAATCCATCCCGGTTCTGGTCAGGTTCTCCGGCCCGGATCCCATTCCTGACTCAGGAATAGACCTTGTCTTGCTCGACTACCGTCTCAACTCGCTCAAAACGGCACCTGAAATCGCTCAGGAGGTCCGACTGAAGTATCCTGACGCGCCGATCGTGCTACTGACCGATTTATGGGCACCCCCATCCGATGTCGCTCAGTTCATCACCCATTTCGTTCGAAAAGGCAATCCAGCCAAACTGCTGGAAGTTCTTCGCTCTCATTTTCCCGTCAAATGAATCCGCTATTTCCGGCAATCAGGGAAGCCGCAATAACGCGGCCGTTACGCCAATGCCAACCTTGCCGAGTGCCGCGTTCCAGTCTGCGCAGATGTAAGTACCGTCGACGTCACAGTGGTCGATATACCCGATGCCAAATTCAACCCGCTAGGTGCGCGCGGAATCGGCGAATCAGGCATCCCCGGCGCCGCGGGAAATGCAATCTTTCAGGACACAGGGAAGCGCGTTCGCGGTTTTCCCATCACGCTCGACAAGCTGATGAAGGCGCAGTGCCTGTCGCAGGCCCCTGGACTCATGAATGCGAACACTCCATACTCCTCAGAGACTCAGATTCAAACTACTGAAAAAGCAACACCTTATTGGCTCAATTTAGAACCGATTCCATGTATTCTTTCCTCTTGGGGTGAACCGGGCTTTCGCACCCTTCCGTAAACAGAGGTCCTCTTGATGAATCAGGATTTCGCCGCGATCATTCTAGGTGGCACCGGGCAAGTCGGCGGTGCAGCGGTCGAAGAACTGCTGGCAATTCCGGAATGCCGGGAAGTGGTGATGGTCACCAGAAAGCCCATTGCCCGACGATCGCGGGTGCGCAACGTGGTTCTTGATTCCGGCGCTCAAGACTTTGCCGAGCGCACTGCCGTCCTTGCCCGCGAGGTTTTAAGCCAAGGTCCCGTCAGCGCGGTGAGCTGTGTGGGTGTCGGTTCCGGATCGATGCGATGGAGCGAAGAAGAATTGAAGCGGCTTGAAGTCGGCGTCGTCGGCGCCTTTGCGCGTGGCTGCCATGACGCTGGAATAGCCCAGTTTTGCCTGCTTTCCGCCGTAGGAAGCACTGCCCGCAGCCGGCTTCGCTATGCCCGGGTTATGGGCATGAAGGAAGACACTGTGCGCAACGTCGGTTTCGCCCGCCTCGGCATCTTTCGTCCCGGCATCATCGTGGGCAACGCCCATACCCCGGCCTGGGTCGGTTGGTTGGGACGCCTCGTGCCTGGATCGTTCGGCAATATCGATCAGCGAATTCTCGGTCGCTCAATCGCCGCGGAGATAGCGTTGCACAGTCGAGATACCGGCGAAGTTATCCGCGAAAACGCGGCGATGAAAAAACTCGCTGCGCAGTTCAATGTCGTCCCTTAATGTTTCTTGTGTGGGCTCCGGGCTAGATGAATTGCGAGAGATGAGATCGCCACCGAATCCGCAGTTGTGTCTTCTCTGCGAAATTCAAAACGAACTGGTGCAACGGTTGCGATGTGCACTGTGCCGTGTACCGTTCCGGGGAGAAAATGATCATGAGTACTGCTGGATTGGATCTGGAGAAGATGCTGGATATGGCGTGGGTGCGTTCACAGTTCCCCTCGCTCGAAATGCAGGTTAACGGGCAGCGCGCAGCCTTTCTTGACGGCCCTGCGGGTACGCAGGTGCCCGCCCAGGTCATTGCCGCAATCCAGAATTACCTTGTGAATTTCAACTCCAATCACGGCGGAACATTCCAGACCAGCCGGCGTAGCGATGAGATGATCGCGAACACCCGCGCGGCGATGGCGGATTTTTTTCATTGTGACGCGAGCGAGATTGTCTTTGGTCAAAACATGACAACCCTTACCTTTGCAATGTCGCGGGCAATTGGACGAGAACTGCAGTCCGGCGATGAAATTTTGCTGACTACGCTCGATCACGACGCCAATTTCTCGCCGTGGAAGGCACTCGAGGAAAAGGGTGTGGTGATTCGGGTGGTGGATATTCGCGAGGAGGACTGTACGCTCGATCTCACGGACCTGAGAAATAAATTGAGCGAACGAACGCGGCTCGTGGCCGTAGGCTATGCGTCCAACGCGGTGGGAACCATCAATCCGGTGGGAGAGATCACGCGCCTGGCGCACGCTGCCGACGCAATGACGTTTGTTGACGCGGTGCACTTTGCCCCTCATGGACTCATCGATGTCCGGCATCTTGACTGCGATTTCCTGGTCTGCTCCCCGTATAAGTTCTATGGGCCGCATATGGGTACGCTTTATGGAAAGCGCGAACATTTAGAGCGGCTCCAACCGTACAAGGTGCGGCCGGCGGCGGATCAAATTCCGGAAAGGTGGGAAACGGGCACCCAGGTGCACGAACTGATCGCCGGGATTGGCGCGGCGGTCGAATACATCGCCGGGGTGGGCCGTCACTCTGATCCGGCCGCTCGGACGCGCCGGGAGGCGCTGGCAGCGGCCTTTCGCACCACGGTCGCCTACGAGCGGCGGCTCATCACGAGGTTGATCGAAGGTTTGCAATCGATTCCCGGTGTACGCATCTACGGCATCACCGCCCCCAAACGATTTGAGGAGCGCTGCTCGACGCTCTCGCTCCGCATTGGCGATCATCCACCGGCGGCGATTGCCCGATTTCTGGCCGAGCGCGGCATCTTCACCTGGGACGGCAACTACTACGCTCTCAACTTGACGGAGCGCCTTCAATTGGAGCAAAAAGGTGGGATGCTGCGGATCGGGCTGGTGCATTACAACACGCTGGAAGAAGTGGAGCGTCTGCTCAGCGCCCTCGACGAATTCGCGTCGCAGTAAGGAGGCTAACTACCAACTGCCCCTCTGCTGTACCATATCGTTTGCGAATCTATCTCTCTGGAGCCCCTCATGCAACAGGCCTTGCAAAATCTGGAACCGAAGTCCATTTGGCAGCACTTTGACCGCATCGCAGCCATCCCCCGCGCCTCGACCAAGGAAGCCGCAGTTCGTCAGTACGTACTTGACGAAGCCGCTCGCCTCGGCCTGAAGGCCACGCAAGATGCGGCCGGCAACGTGGTGGTCGGCAAGCCAGCGCATCCCGGACGCGAATCCGCCATGCCCGCTCTGTTGCAGGGCCACCTCGACATGGTGTGCGAGAAGAACGAGGGCACTCCCTTTAATTTTGATACTGACGGCATTCGCATTTTGCGCGACGGCGACTGGCTGAAGGCCGACGGAACCACACTTGGCTCAGACAACGG
>Ga0118677_10008912_pt1 | contig 15883 bp, 10 predicted proteins | sample AliMusrvi5mmetaG_FD_86154 | JGI IMG/M metagenome (GOLD analysis project Ga0118677, IMG submission 86154) | reverse complement strand
CGCTCGCGTTCGCGGGCCCGAACGCCGGCATCTTCCAGATTGGCGGGGCGTCATTTATCATCAGCAATTCCATCAATTGAATGCCAAATTTGTTGCGCAGATGATCGAGGGTCCGGTATACCTGCTTCTTTACGGTGTCAGGATTCATCTCTAATAATTGTCCTATTTCTGAATAATTGAGCCCGGTAGTGAATTTCAAAAAAAGCAACTCCCTCTTTTGTGGATCAAGGGTTTGAAGAATGCTTTTTAATTTTTCTATTCTAAGCCGATCCGATTCAGGATCGAAATCATCCTGCTCAATATTAAACTGCAGACCAAATACTGCCATCTCCTGAATTGGCAGGCTATCCGTCTTTTTGTTCTCTTTAAATCGATGGAGAATGGCGTTCTTCAGAGATTTAAAAAGATAAAATTCAATATACTCAGGATGGTTAAGATCCGGATTTAGGCGTTGAAGGTCAATGAAAATATCCTGAATACAGTCTTTTATAAGTTCACGATCACGGGTTAGTTTGTTGCCATAGGCAAAAAGGGAATCGATAAACGCTTCATAAATTTCACCGAAAGCAGCACGATTTCCTGTACGAAAACGGGTCCATACTTCCAGCCAATGGAATCTATCTTTGATGGAGTTAATCACAAATGCCGCCTTGTTAGTTTCTTGCTTTTCGTATAAGAGACGGTCAAAGATATTAAAATAATTGAACTCTTAAATTGAGTTAAATTTGAATTCGGAAGCTTCAAAAATCACTGTCAGACCTTAAGGACTTTACTTAATCTTTCTTCCAGGCCCCCTACGCTAAATGAAAACAAGTACTTACCAGCTATCAGTCCGAAAGGGAAAAACCGGCAAACCTGTTGAATCAAACAAATCGGGGAGGGCCTCATTGGTGAAACAATAACGAACTGCCATGGGGTTTGGTACGCTGTCTGAGCTTAGTTCGATACTTCCGTCATTTAAAATAGTTGCACCTGCCTGATAGAATTTTTTATCTGCTCCGGCGAGTTGAAAGTCTCTTATTTTATGATTATTGGAGGTCAACTTTCCGATTGTGGTAAACCAAATATATACTTTATTTCCGGTGGGTTCAAAATGTTCAAATCTAGGAGAATAGGGTCGTATTTCATTCATTTTATATTGTTCCTTCAGGACCAGATTCGCCAGGCGTTCGCCTACTGCACGCTTCTGGCGGGGATGAATGTTCGAAACATCATCAACCAGATCCGAAACCGTAATCATTCCAGTGCCGGGCACCTTCAAAACCATCTCCTGCTGCTCGCGCAGGAAAGCGCTTTTAATTGCGTCATATCCATTCCATGGAGCGATCTGGACATAGCAAAACGGGAAATTGTATTGAAAAGCGTCCCTCCATCCTCCGATCATTGCTTCAAGAAGTTTGGAGTAAACACCAGATTCATTCGATACATTCGCTTCACCCTGATACCAGAGCGCTCCGGCGATACGAAAGGGGGTAACAGGATAAATCATTGAATTGTACAATAATTTAGCTCCTTTAGGCGCTCCGGTCCAAGGTTCTATATTCTCATTAAATTTTTTCAATTCTGGTTTTTGATCCAAAGCTTCAGACGGGATCCAAGACTGAATACAGGTCCCACCCCAGTACGCTCCGATCAGACCGACCGGAACATTTAACCGATCGTTAACCCTGCGACCAAAGAAGTAACCAACAGCACTAAATTGCTGCATTGAATTTTCATCACATAATTCCCACTTCCCTTCACATCTGGTCTGCGGAAATTTATCATAGGATTGTCCTATCTGGAAAAAGCGAATCTGATTGTTTCGACAGGTTTTCAAGGCATCACGCGCATCGGTTACGCCCCATTTCATATTAAACTCCATATTTGACTGACCGGAACATAACCATACCTCACCAAGAACAATATCTTCAATTATTATTTTCTGCTTTTCGCATATAAACTGGATTGAATGTGTACCACCTGCTGCCGGTGTTTGGAGTTTGGCCTCCCAGTCACAATCGGGGCCAATTTTCGCAAACACAGTATCTGACTTATTCCAGCTGCATACAACCGCAACTTTTGATGAACCCGGTCCCCATCCCCAAACTTTGACATCGGCTTTTTGTTGCAGGACAGCATGGTCTGAGAGTATCGAAGGCAGCCGAAGGGGAATTTGAGCGCTTGCTCCGAATGTTGTAATGAACAGAAAAAGAAGGAATAAGGTTCTCATTTATTCATTTTATGAATTGGTTCGGCGATTTTGAATTGTTATCAATTAAATATAATATGTCGTCCTCTGATCCGGAAAAGTCTGGAAAATGGACTCTGGTAGCCAGTTGTGCCTACAGTCACTATTGAAAAAAGTACTTTTCGGGGATTGATAGTTGATTTTCTGGAAATTTTGAAGTTTGAAAGCGTTGTATTAGCCAAAACCGTTCTACGGAAACCACCCCCTTTGATACCTTCAAAAATCAGAATCTCAAATTTACACTCATCCGGTTTGACTGAAGAATTTGTCTTCCAGGAGATTTCCCAATCGCTGCGCGACTTAATCACACAGAATTGCTCCGGTATCGGAAGTGTTTTGTCAATACTCGATTTATACCTTATTTTAAGGGTGTCAGCAATTGTTTTTTTATCTGCTAATAGGATTTCGTTCACTTCCTTACTGACACTTGCAGGTTTTTCAGGTTCTGAATTATTTACTAAATCAATTGGTTGCGGCGCCTCAGTCTTTGGAGGAAACAAGCTGATTGAAAGTTCTGCAAGCGCTGATTCAGACAATCGGGCCAGTTGGGATGCGCTATAAAGTGAGAATCCCCCTACGTTATCAAAATTTCGCAATATGCTGATTTGTTCACTTATCTCCTTTGGATTTTCAAAAACCCGCTCTTCCCCTGTTGATTTAAACAGGGCCTGACCTATATACAGTGGTTTTCCGAAACAATGGTCATTCCACCACTTTACCATTTCCTTAAAATCACCAAATCTGTTTCCCTGTTCCCAGTATATTTGGGGAATAACATAATCTATCCAGTCATTGGCGAGCCAATGATAAACATCCGCGTATAAATCGTCATAGGAGCTGGTTCCTTTAACGCCGGGAGAACCGTTTGGATCGCTGCTTTTATTTCTCCAGATTCCAAACGGACTCACTCCCAGTTTGACCGATGGCTTCACAGCCTTTATGCTGTCGCGGATGGCGCCAATAAACAGGTTGATGTTATTACGCCGCCAGTCATTTAGCCTTGTCGGATAGTAACCATTCCCATATTGTCTGAATGTTTTCTGATCCGGAAACTTAAGGCCTGTTTTTGGGTAGGGGTAAAAATAGTCATCAAAGTGTATCGCATCAATATTATATTTTCGGACTACCTCCATGATTACCCTGTTTATATGCTCCCGAACCTGTGGAAAACCGGGATCGAGAAAGAATTTGTGATCGTACTCGTGAACATATTGAGGATTTTGAGCTGCAAAACTATGGGGATCAAGTTTGTAGAATCCCAGATTCCGCACCCTAAAGGGATTAAACCAGGCATGAAGTTCCATCCCTTTGGAGTGGCAAAGGTCGATCGCGAATTGTAACGGATCAAAGGATGGCGAGGGGGATTGCCCTTGTTTCCCTGTCAAAAAATATGACCAGGGTTCGATATCAGATTGGTAAAAGGTATCGGAGGCCGGCCTTACCTGGAAAATCACAACATTGAGATTTAGCTTTCCGATATGGTCGATCAGCTCTTTGAGCTCTCTTTTCTGAACCGCATCCGGTAGACCCGGAGCTGATGGCCAGTCAACATTGTTAATTGTTGCAATCCAGACACCACGGAACTCTTTTTTTTGAGGAATATCTGCAAAACTTTCTGAAACAGCGAAAATCTGCAGAAACAATAGGAATCTGCAGATTTGTCGCTGTATTGGATTAAAAAGCGCGATTAAAAATCGCGGGACCCGGCTTAAGATCACGTTTAGACTCAAGGATAATATTTTACAAAAGCTTCCATCGCTTCGTACTCAGCCATTCCAAGTTCATCATACAACCTTGCCGTTGCCCGATTTCGTTGTTCTGCCCTTTCCCAGAACTCGCGATCGTCTTCACCCATAAACATAGCACCCTCTTTTTGAGACTGATGCCTTAATATTGCTTCCCGCTTTCTTGTGAGTTCGATCGGACTGATTGGCACTGCCATTTCGATCTCATCAGCTTCCCACTCTGCCCAGGCACCCCGATAAAGCCATACCCAACAATTTTTCATCCACTCTTTTTCCTTGATTTGTTCAAGTGCAACGAAAATAGCATCCAGACATACCTTATGGGTGCCATGCGGATCAGCAAGGTCGCCTGCTGCAAATATTTGATGCGGCTCGACTTTGTTGAGGAGCTCCATGATAATTTCTACATCCGCTTCAGCGATGGGAAGTTTCAGTTTCATTCCCGATTCATAAAATGGGAGGTCAAGGAAATGGATATTTTCTTCCGGAATTCCGAAGTAGCGCAACGCCGACCTGGCTTCCATTCTCCTTATGAGGCTCTTGACCTTTTTAAGTTCAGGAATATCAACCATATTCCCCTTTTTGTTTTTTATAAATGAGAGTATTTTTTGCTCCTGATCATTTGCCTTTTCGTTATTGGCATCGTAGTAGTTTATATATTCGGCGTGGAAATCGAGAAAACGGGTAACGTACTCATCCGATACGGCATAATTTCCCGACACCTGATAGGCAACATGAACATCATGCCCTTGTTCAACTAACCGAAGGAGGGTGCCCCCCATCGAAATCACATCGTCATCGGGGTGAGGACTGAAAATAATAATCCGTTTCCGGGCAGGTTCAGCACGTTCAGGCCTGTATGTGTCTTCAATTCCCGGTTTTCCTCCCGGCCAGCCGGTTATGGTATGTTGAAGGTCATTGAATACTTTTATGTTGATTTTATATTGGGCTCCTACAATGGCAAGCAGATCGCTTAATCCATAATCGTTGTAGTCCTTACCGGTAAGTTTCAAAATCGGTTTCTTAGTTTGTCCACATAACCAAAGAACCGCTTTACGCACGAGGCGATCGTCTGTCCAGTCCAAACTATCCAAGAGCCATGGCGTTCTTACCCTTATCAACTGTTGTGAAGCACTACTGTCAAGAATGAATTTGGCATTTGGATGCAACTGAATAAAAGATGCTGGAATAAGGCTGTCAGGATCTTCCTCAACTGCTTTCTGGATTACTTTTGCTTTATACTCCCCAAAGGCTGTAAGAATAATTTTCCGTGCACTTAAAATCGTGTCGATTCCCATTGTAATTGCTCTGCGGGGAACATTTCCAATCCCCTGAAACTGGTTCGCATCTTCCTGACGCGTGACTGTGTCGAGTGTAATAATTCTGGTGTGGGTGTTACGGCCTGATCCCGGTTCATTAAACCCAATATGACCGGTCCTGCCAATTCCCAGTAACATCAAATCGATTCCACCCGCATCATCAACTTTCTTCTCATATTCCCGACAATAGTCATGGACCGTTTCAAGAATTATTGTTCCATCAGGGATGTGAATATTTTCAGGGAGAATATCAATATGATTAAACAGATGGGTGCGCATATATTGATGATAGCTCTGGAAAGAGTGAGAGGAAATCGGATAATATTCGTCAATATTAAACGTTACTACATTCTTAAAACTCAACCCTTCCTCCTTATGCAACCTCACAAGTTCGCTGTAAATTCCAATCTGGGTAGAACCTGTAGGAAGACCCAGGATGCATTTTTCCCCTTTTTTTTGCTTCTCCAAAATCAGTGCGGCGATTTCAGCTGCTACTGCCACCGCTGCTTCGGAGCTTTCTGCATAAATATAAGTGGGTATTTTTTCGTATTTTGTCAACATGTCTCTGTGAGTCAGGCTTGTAGGCAGGAATGAGAGAGAGCTGTCGAAAACCGGATTGTTACTCTGAAGTTTAACTGAAAGATCCATAATGATACTTTTTATATTGTTCTAAAGATCGTAAATTATTTGTTGATGATGCGAAACTAATAAAAATATTTTAATTAAACTCTCCGTATCTGTAGGTTTAAATGATATGCCCGATCATTTTATTCTCGTGAGAATCATAGGTCGAATAAGGATTTGTCCCAGTCATCTACCCCTGTGATTACCATAAAAGTGCATTCAAAAGTTCTCTTTTATTCCGGGTGGTAACCGAAAGGCCTGTTAAAACTGGAATTATCATTATCAAAATACCGGTTCTTATCTTGCTAGTGTCCCTAATTTAACTCAATAGTTTTTCCTGTAAATTCAATGGTTTTTCTTAGCGAATTCTGATCCGGGACATTTCCACAAACAGCGATTTCAAATTTTCCCGGTTCAATGACTTGTTTTGAATCGCCATTAGTAATTGTAAAATCTTCCTGATTTACTGTAAATGTCACCGTTTGCGTCTCCCCCTTTTTAAGCTTAATCCGTTTAAAGCCTTTTAAAGCGACAATCGGTACGAATGTTTTGGCTGATTTATTGGATAAATAGAGCTGAACAACTTCCTCGCCGTCCATTTGGCCGGTATTTTTCACTGCTACCGAAACGGTAAATTTAGATGTTTCGGTAGGCACTGTCGCCGTGTTGTTTCCTTCTATTTCTAAATTTGCATATTCGAATGTGGTATAACTTAACCCAAAGCCAAAAGGGAATAATGGTTTGCCCGTGAAATACCGGTAAGTCCGTCCCTGCATATCGTAATTGGAGAATTCTGGGATATCCTTTTCTGATTTGTAAAAGGTAACCGGCAGGCGACCCGAAGGATTAAATTCCCCCCAAAGCAATCTGGTAAGTGCAGTTCCTGTTGTTTCTCCGGGATAGAAACCCTGAACGATGGCAGGGAGGTTCTCATTTTCCCAGTTCAATGCAATGGCGCTGCCACTGAAATTGATAAAAACGACAGGCTTTCCGGTTTTGAAAAGATCCTTAAGCAATTCTTCCTGGACTTTTGGCAGATTGATATGAGTGCGGTCACCATGTGAAAATCCATCGATTTCCAATGGCATCTCTTCCCCCTCTAGTTCTGCGGATATTCCTCCACAGAAAATGATAACATCCGATTTGGAAGCGGCTTCAAGCGCCTCACGATGGTAGTCTCGTGAGGTTTCTACCCAGGAGAGTGTCGCCGATGGTTCGATAATATTGGCATAGGGGGAGGTTTCAATCCGAAGTTCCGCGGAGAGCTCGTATTTCTCGCCTTTTTGTAACGTAATTTCTCTGGAGTCTAAATTTTTATTCCCAATTCTGACGGTTACATTCCCCCCAAACCTGAAGGTCCCGGAATGATCCGGAATCAGTATTCCACTCCAACGAACAGAAAACTGATCTTCAACAAGATTGTTAATTGGAGATCTCATCCAGTAGAAATCAATCTTTGGATCAATTGCTACAAGTTTCGGAATCCCTTCGAATTTGGTGTTTGCAAAGTATTCCCCTTTGAGCCCCTGCTTTAATTTACCATTTTCGATATGATACAAGTTATTGGCGTCAACTATTTTGAAGTCAGTGAAAAGACCAGGAACGATGGGGCATCCTGGTGAATAAAAGACATTCCGGTTTCCCAGTTTATCTACCAAAGCTTTTAGAGGCGTTATCGGATGAATTGGTTGTCCGTTGTAATTGCCAATAAGTATCGAGAAATTATTCGCGTTTGGGCCAATAAGGGCTATTTTTTTAACATTTTTAAGTGGGAGTATTCCATTGTTTTTAAGTAAAACCATAGACTTCTCAGCTGCTTCCTGGGAAAGTTTAAGATTTTTTTCTGATCCAACAGTTGAGAATGGAATTTTTGACCAGAGCACCTGCTCATCCGGATCAAACATCCCCAGCATAAATTTGGCCTTATAGAGCCTTTTTACAGAGGTATTAATATCTTTTTCATTAATTACACCAACACGGATAGCAGAATCAAGATTGTTTAAAAGAAAACTTCGCCCTTCCTCACAGTTAATATCCGTTCCTGCCGATAAAGACCATCCCCAGGCCTGTGTTGAAGTTGGAACTGTATGATGACCAATTTTTGTGAAAAAATCGGAGATCGCCCCACAGTCAGAAACAATATAACCCGTAAATCCAAAACGTTGCCGAAGGATTGTGCTTAATAAAAGATCGTTTCCACAGCATGGCTTGTCCCGGAAACGATTATAGGCGCACATTACCGACTGCACGTTGGCATCCCGGACAACCGCCTTAAATGCAGGAAGGTAAGTGTCAAAGAGATCGCGGTCGTTTACATAGATATTGTCTACATGACGCGTGAATTCGGGACCGCTGTGAACCGCATAATGTTTTGCTGTTGCGACTGTTTTCAGATATTTAGGGTCATTTCCCTGAAGACCTTTTATAAAGCTGACAGCCATACGTCCGGTAAGATAGGGATCCTCGCCGTAGGTTTCCTGTCCGCGGCCCCATCGTGGATCCCTGAAAATATTGATATTGGGGGTCCAGAAAGTCAGCCCCGTGTAAATACTCCTTACCTTGTTTGCAATAAAATAGTTGTGTTTGGCTCTGGCCTCGTCGCTTATGGCATCAGCAACACGGTACATCAGGTCCTGGTCAAAAGTAGCAGACAACCCAATAGCCTGTGGGAATACAGTCGCTTTTCCTGCCCTGGCAACACCGTGTAAACATTCATTCCACCAGTTATAGGCAGGAATGCCTAGTCGTTCGATGGGGGCGGCCTGATTAAATAGCTGAGTTGTTTTTTCCTGAAGTGTCATCCGTGAAACAAGGTCATCAACCCTTTGATCAACTGATAATTTGGGATTTTGATAAGGTAAGACGGTCACCGACTGACCCATAATGGTGATGGTCGATAGTACAGTTAATAGTCCTGTGAGAAGGAAAAAATGAATTTTCATTATGTTTTATTTACAGTGATTGTTTTTTGCTTGCCAGCCATGAAAATGAATCACTTCTGCAGGGTATTCAATTTCAGGCAGATAGCTGTTGTCTGGCAGCCTAATTCAGGAAAGTGTGGCTTAATTGTTTTGTCACTCTGGTTGAAAGGCCGCTTTTATTGTAGACTTCGGAAAACTCCGGATCAAGTTCAATAGACTTTTCAAAATCAATTGCCGCTCCTTTATGGTCCTGACAATAAGTTTTTAAAATTCCGCGAAGAAAATAGGCATTTGCAAATCGGGGATTAATTTCAATTGCCTTGTCAAAGTCAGTAATGGCACCGGCATATTTATTGAACATTACATCCCCAATGCTTTTCCCACCTTGAAATGCTTCTCTTTTAACGGTATCAATTGGTTTATTCTTTAAAATAAGTATGATCTCCTGGCAAAGATCCTGAGCGAATATTTTCAACACCCCTCTGCTGCAGTAGGCCTTGGCATGTTTGGGATTAATTTGAATTGCCATATCAAAATCGGCAATGATTCCAACAAAATCTTTGGATGGATAATTTGCTGCAAAATCTTCGTCAAACTTTCCTGTGGCGAACCTGCCATCGAACTCAATTGTCTGAACCGGATTCACTAATTCAGAGACCTGATTCCGGAAGTAATTTTTAACCAAGCCTCTGCAATAATAGGCATCAGCAAATTCGGGATTGATCTCAATAGCTTTATCAAAATCGGCGATTGCCCCGGCATAATCTTTAATCTGGTTGTCAATAGCGAGTGCCTGAATTATTAAGGCCCCGGCAAAATTTAAATCAATTTCCTGAACCTTGGATAAGTCATTATTAGAATCAGGAAAATTTGACCTGTAATTCTTTGCAAGTCCCCGGGAGTAATAGGCTTCTGCAAATTCAGGATCAATCTCTATAGCCTTATCAAAATCTGCCATTACACCAGCATAATCATCCTGCCGTATTTCATTGATATGCGTTTTTTTGAAATTGGACTTTGGATAGCCGAATTTTTTGTCGCCTAAATTAGGCACAGATACCCTTGTATGATTGTTAAATCCGCTTTTCACCCTCCCTCTGCTGTAATAAGCCTTCGCAAACCATGGATTTATGCCGATAGCTTTGTCAAAATCTGCGATTACAGTGGCTGCATATTGAGTGGAAGACTCGGCTTTAAAACCCTGACCGAAATTGGTATTTGATTCAACAGATTCGAAATCCAAACTTTTATTGAAGTTAAATGCCCCTTCCTGATCCTGATTGAAGTTTTTAGCAATTCCCCTGTTTAAATAGGCTAAAGCAAATTCGGGATTGATCTCTATTCCTTTATCAAAGTAGGTAATTGCTCCGGCATAATCTTTATACGATACTTTTTTCTTACCCTGGTTAAGGAAGTGTTGTGCAACTTTCATTGGTTCATATAAATCGATTCTTGCAAATTTATTAACAATATCCGGAAAATAAAAATATTACACCGCATAGTTTGGGGCAATATGATCTAATTAAGGAAATAAGCCGGATGGATCTTCGTTTCGATAGAAATATATGGATTCTAAATTAGTAATTCCGGTTTATTCGACGCCTCGTACTTTCATCCGAATTCCAAAAACCGATTTTTCGGTAGTGATAAAGAGCAAATGACGGTCTTTTCCGCCGAAACAGACATTCGTAGTCCAGCTCTCAGCAGTGGCAATTTTTAAAATCAGAGCGCCTTCATTATTGAAAACGGTCACCCCATTACCTGTCATATAGATATTTCCCTGATTATCAATGGTCATTCCGTCTGAGCCTTGTTCAGCAAAAAGTTTTTTCCGGGTTAATATCCCCTTTTTGCCAATATTGTATCGCCATGTTTTTTTTGCCCGGATGTCAGCAACATATAAATATTTCCCGTCGGGTGTTCCTATAATGCCATTAGGTTGTTCAAAATCATCGGCCGCTTTTGTGAGTTTTACCGCACCCGGGGCGAGGTAATAAATATCCTGATGCTCCAATTCAGGTTTGTCATGGTCCCACCACGATCGTTTATAAAACGGATCAGTGATATATATACCCCCGTCAGGTGCAATCCAGAGGTCATTCGGACCATTTAGTTTCTTCCCTTCAAAATCCGTGACCAGTACAGTTACCTTTCCATCAGGAGAAATTGACCAGAGCTCATTTTTTTCGTCAGAACAAGTAATAAGGTTTCCTCGTTTATCGAAATAGGTACCGTTTGCACGACCGGAATGATCTTTAAAGAGTGACAATTTGCCATCCGTAGACCATTTCATAATCCGGTTGTTAGGCTGATCAGTAAAGAATATATTGCCATTTCGGTCACAAGCCGGACCTTCAGTAAACTTAAAATCTCCGGCCAGCTTTTCCGGTTTTGACCCTTCAGCAACTAACTCCCTGAATTTGTTTTTTGCTGAAGCTTCAGTGCAAAAAAGTTGCAGAGTAATTATTACCGATACAATTGGGATAATTGATTTAAAGCAAAAACTTGCGACAGCGTTTTTGTGAAACTCAAAATTTTGGGATTCCATTTTTTAGTTTAGTTAGATTCAAAGTTGTCAATTATTATTCAACTTTTAATCACATTTTTTTATAATTTCGGTCAATGAGTATAATCATTCAATTATAAAGTAATTATTTAATACAAATTGCCATGAGTAAAGAAAAAAGTCCTACCAAAGATAAGAATAAGAAAGAACCGGAAAAAAACCTGAAGGAGAAACGTGCGGAAAAAAAGGCTAAACGTGATAATAAACGTTAGACAAAAAAAAGGTATTTGTAGGGGCGGGGCATCGGATGCGAAGGGATAAAATAATTGGTAAGACGACAAGTCCAAAATCACAGATAATTGCACTTGATGTGTTAAATTGCTTTTACACGCATTCTGAAGCTTTTTTGCAATATACAAATCGCTTTTTAGGGTTTTCCCAATAAATTTTCGGCTGATTCATCTGAGAACTCTTTCGGGTGTAGCTGTCAATTGACAGATTCAATGTACCTTTGTCCCGAATTAAAACCGGACAAAGGTGATTTTTGAAGAATTAAATTTAAGTAACGCATTGCTCAAGGCGTTGGCGGATGTAGCGTTCGTAAATCCAACTCCAATTCAGGAGAAGGCATTTCCGGTGATTATGTCAGGAAAAGATGTAATCGGAATAGCTCAGACAGGTACGGGCAAAACTTTGGCCTATTTACTTCCTATATTGCGTCAATATACTTTTTCCAACCAAAAGGATCCGAGGATTTTAATCCTTGTTCCCACCCGCGAACTAGTTTTGCAGGTTGTGGAGGAGATTCGGAAGCTAACCACTTATATGTCTGTCAGAGTGGTGGGAGTCTACGGGGGCACCAATATTAACAATCAAAAAGAGCAATTATACGCAGGGCTTGATATCCTGGTCGCTACTCCTGGGCGGTTGGTTGATCTTGCCATGACTGGTCTTTTGCGACTCAAATCAATTCAGAAACTGGTCATTGATGAGGTTGACGAGATGCTTAACCTGGGTTTTCGTCCGCAACTGACCAGCTTGATGGAGATTATCTCTCCAAAGCGGCAAAATCTTATGTTCAGCGCAACGCTTACGGAGGATGTTGACCGCCTGATTACCGATTTCTTTTCAAATACCCAGCGGATTGAAGTTGTGCCTCATGGTACTCCATTGGAAAAGATTTCTCAGGTGATCTACCGTGTTCCCAATTATTATACCAAAGTCAATCTGTTGGAATTGTTGCTTCATGAGAATCCTGATTTTAACAGGGTTTTGGTATTTGTAAATAAAAAGAAGACGGCTGACAGGCTCTATGAGACCATACATGGTAAGTTTCCGGGACAAATTGGGGTCCTTCACTCCAATAAATCTCAGAATTTCAGGATCAATGCATTAAAATATTTTGAGGAGGGTATCTACCGTGTTCTTGTTACGACTGACCTTGTCGCCAGAGGATTGGATATCGATAATATATCGCATGTTATTAATTTTGAGATGGCAGAGACTGCAGGTGATTATGTCAATCGTATTGGTCGTACAGGAAGGGCTGATAAAGAGGGCGCTGCTATCTCATTTGTTACTGTAAAGGAGCAGGCTGATCAACTCGCCGCCGAGGAATTAATGAAGTGGACCATCCCGGAGGTTCAATTGCCTGAAAATCTTATCCTTTCGCATGAATTCACAGAGGAAGAGAGTCCCACAACCTTATTTGATAAAAACTACTTTAATTCAACCTCCGCATTTAAAGAGTCACAGGGCGCTTATCATGAAAAAAAATTAAAAAACAAGAAGATAAATCTGGGTGGTCCTGGTACGCGAAATCCGAAATTCGGAGTGAAAAAGAAACAACCCACACCCGTTATTAAACCTCCGAAGTTTAAATTCTAATTGCTTTCTTATTCGATTTTGTGATGAATAATGATCAGAAAAATAATCCATTGCATGGAATCACACTTGAAACGATTCTGAGACAGCTTGTCGAATATTATGGCTGGGATGGCCTGGGGGATCGGATCAGGATCAACTGTTTTTTAAGTGATCCAAGTGTTTCCTCGAGCCTGAAATTTCTGAGAAAGACTCCCTGGGCAAGGAATAAAGTTGAGGAACTTTATGTCAATTGGTTAAGTGATCGAAATTTAAGTCTATAGCCTGATATAACAGCTCATGGAACGTGCTTATCTGGAAATAATTTTTCTTTGCGGAATGGTTTTGCAGGTTCTCCTCCTTTTGCCTTACTTTCCGGATTATCTGGCAAAGAAATACCGGCATTATTTCAACAAAAAGGAACGGCAATATTTGATCTTGATTTTTATTGGATATCTGACTCTTCCGTTTATCTATGTTTTCTCAACCTGGTTCTCCTGGTTTGATTATAATCTTCCCAAATGGCTGGGCTTTCCAGCAGTTTTCCTCTTTGGATTTGGATTTTGGCTTTTTTATAAGTCGTACAATGAGCTTGGTTCATCCTGGTCTCCTGGTTTTGATGTGCGAACGGATAGTCAGCTTATTGTAACAGGACTCTATCGTTGGGTAAGACATCCTATGTATGCTGCTTTCCTTGTTGTTGCTGTTTCACAGCTATTTATGCTGCAAAACTGGATGATTGGCCCGTCCTTTTTGCTTCTGGCAATCCCCTTTTACCGTTACCGGATTTTAAGAGAGGAGCAACGGTTGGTTCTCCATTTTGGGGATGAGTATATCAACTACCGCAAACAAACGAATGCATTGATTCCAAAGATTGATCAGCTTGGATTGCCCCGGTATCTGGACAAATTTAAAGTTTTTGCCTCTGAAAAATTAAAGTCCAATTTCAGTAAGAGGGCGAAATAGTGGTATTTATTTTATTACAGCCTTTAAATCCCGTAGGGCAAGCGCTCTGCGCATTGGAAGCAAATAGTTTTTTGATCCTCTCTTAACATCGCATTTCCCTTTGTAATGAATGAGATAAGTACACTGAATAGCCTGGATGGAGTCAAGTTCACAGATCTCAATCAATGATTCAATTACATAGTCAAATGTGTGATAATCATCATTGTGAATGATTAAAGTACAGGTATTTTCCTTGTCTGTACCGGTCGGTGATTCGAGATCCTTATGCTTCTCAATTGTCATATAGTCAGAAATCAATTATCGGTTTATTTTGATGGAAGTTCTTTAACGACTGAGGTTACCGGAACCCTAATACCATTTTTAAATGCTGCTAAAAATGCCCCCTTAACCCCTTCCATAATCAGTTGGTTTTTGAGTAGCGTAGCGTCTTTGTAAATTGAAAAATTACCGATTGTATATATTTCGTATTTCTTTTCGTCGGTATATTTATCGATTTTCCTAAACTTCGATAGCTTAGCATATCTGACTTTGAAAGCAGGGGTTAGTTTGCCGTTTAGAAAAGAACCGATCTGAACTTTAAATACAATTACATCCTTCTGCAGCGATGGAATGACTTTAGGGATTTCTGTTTGTTGCAGTGAATCAGAAGGGCTTCCTACAGACAGAGAATCCGGGATTGAGGTTTGAGGCACAACAACAGTTTCAATAGGGTGGATTTCAGTCTTTTTCTTTTCCAAAACCATTCGTTCACCGCGAACACGTTCCCGCTCAGTTATTTCTGCGATGAAACTGGCCATCGCATCAGCGCCGGCTTTCTCCCAGAAGCCCGACTCTTTTACCCTGGCCTGCTCGAAATATTTCTCGCGGTCACGAAGTAACTGGTATGAAGCCTGTTCCGCTTCAACAATTCTTGAAACCAGCGCAAGCCTGGTCTGAACACTGTTTGTCTCTTCATGTGCCTTTCGGAGCAGGTCTGTATTGGTAACTATTGAATCGTTTTTGCCCGTTGCTATCCATGCCCTGGCGAAAAGTATTCTGGCTGCCTCACTTCTGAAATCGGAAATGCTATGATAGGTCAGCTGACTGTTTATCTGAAAGTTAAACCATTCCGTTTTCAGTGAATCGGGAATAGAAAAGATTTTTTCATCAAGTTGTGTAGCCGGGGTTTTTATTGTATCCACAAAAATTGTTTTCTCATCCCCCTTATCCACCTTAAAAGGATTGATCCGTTTTAGACACAGATTAAGATATTTTTCATATTCAAGCTCCCTCCGCTCATGCTTATTCCCTTTATACCTTTTATAGAAATCAAGTGCTTCGGCCCAGTTTTCAAGGGCATGAAAATAATTCCCAAGGTAGAAATTGGCGTTTGCAGGGGTTTTATCCACAACCGCATTTAATAATGCCTCCTTCGTAGCTGTTTCAAAGTGATTATTCTTAAGCAGTGTTACGCCATAATAGTAATTGAACATGGCATTATCGGGTGAATTATTAATAAGCTCAGTAAATAATGGCAAGGCTTTTTCATATTTTTTTTGCTTGAAATATTCAATTGCAAGATTCTCATTTCCAATGGTTTCCTGCTCTCTGGATCGAAGCGGAAGTGCCAGGATCAAAACTGATAGAAAAATATAGCAAATGCCGTTGATAAAACCACCCATGACTTTTAATACGTAATAAATTAATGAGCTAAAATTATACATTTTAGC
>Ga0118677_10008910_pt1 | contig 15887 bp, 13 predicted proteins | sample AliMusrvi5mmetaG_FD_86154 | JGI IMG/M metagenome (GOLD analysis project Ga0118677, IMG submission 86154) | reverse complement strand
AGCCGAACTGACTAAAGAAGGAGCGCCCGTAAATTTTGATAATGGACGACTCACCGGTGATGAGAAATGAGTTTTCCTTGAGAGATGGAAGATTTTCGGCCCAGTTGGGGAAGCGTTCGTCGCCGCTTTTCGGCAGGTCGTCATAGACCATCAGCCAGTCATAGTGATGGCACTGTTGGTCGAAGATAAAGTCACAGGCACCCCAGCTTGGCACCCGGTTGGGAAAGCGCTTGAGCCACAGGTCGTAGTTGTTATCCGAAGCTTGCGACTTGGACAAGAACTTGACCCGGATGCGTTTGCCGCTGGTGGTGATCATCGGTGGTTAACTGATATTGTTCGGCTAGCCATGAAGAAAAGAGAATTTAACCGCAGATGAACGCAGATAGACGCAGATGAAGAATGGGATATTTTGATTTTATCAGCGTTCATCTGCGACCATCTGCGGTTGGAAATTCTTAACCTGGAGGCACTGGGTTAGGGCGGCGGCTATTTCGTCGAGCATGGCATAGCGGCGGTTATACATCGGGCGTTTCTGTGGCTTCATCTCCTCGCGGGGGCGACGAGCGCTGGTCAGTGGCAGTGCTAGGAACGCAGAGCCATCGCGCACTCCGTCGCATTCTTCCCAGAACGCGTCATAGTCAAAGAACATTTTCTGGCGTTCTCCGGATTGGCGGCGCTCATCGGTGCTGTAGGCATGCGAGGCGGCAGTGGTGGCCAGGATGCGCTGGCAGCCTAACTGGCATGCCAGTAATTGAGCGGCGATCACAATGAGGCTCTTGGGGCGCAGCCCGTGCAAATCCCGGCCAGCGTCCTTGATGGCCGGGGCACCCAGCGCGCGATCCGCCCCCTGGAGGCCGCCGATATACAGCGCCAGGATTCCCTCTTCGGTGGGGGCGAGGGTGGCGGATAGAAGAGCGAGTTCGCCCTCACCCAGCTCTGGGCAGAGCAGGCTGAGGGTGAGTTCGCCTTCCTGATAGAACCTCGGATCGTGGGTGAGCCGCAACCGATATGTCCGGTTGGCGCTCCACTCCGCTAGGATAAACTCGTCGCTCAGAAAGATTTTTTCCAAGTTGTCGGGGGGCAGCGCGGCCTGCAGGAGGGCATAGTTGGCCTGCAATGCGGCGAGGGTGCGGGCCTTGCTCCATGAGGCGGATAGGTATGGGCGGTAGAGTTTCCGATAGATCCGGTGATCGTGGGCGGCGAGCTTGCGCAGGAAGCCGTCGCGGCGCAGCAACTCGAACCAGCGCAGATTGAACTGGCGGTTAGGCCAACTTCGGCAGATGAATTTCATGCGCTTCATCACGCTTCCGTTTCTACCGATAGGAAACGCATGGTGGCTGGCGTGGTGCAGGAGCGTGAACGTATGAATCAGGGACATCGGGAAGTTGTTATTTGTGCTGGATCAGAATCCGTGCTGGCGTTTGAGCATGCATTGGACGCGGTTGACTCCTTTGGTGAGGAGGAATCTAACGCGAAGCAGGCCGGCACGCAGGTGATAGACGATCATGCCGCAGGCATGCAAATGCGCCTGATGATCGGCTTCGGATTGTGTGACGACTAGATGGGCACCGGCACGCTGGCCGATGTCCGAAAAACTCGAGTAATGCCCGATGAGACCCGGGGACACCGCGTACACCGTGAGGTGGCCGGACAGGTTGCGGGCATACCAGCGGTCAATCGCGCGGTGCCGGGCCACCCAGGCCCAAATGGTTTCCTCGGTGGGCAGGTTGGCTAGCAACCACTCGAATGAGTTGCGTTTCACGAGATAGGCGAATGTTCCAGTGCAGCCAAAGATTTGATAGAGTGTTCGGGTATCATCCAAGCGGCGCAGTTTGAGGGATGGGCCGACTTGTTGAGAGAGACCGAGAAAGCACATCTGCCACGGGTTGGGGCAAGCTGCCGAGCCAGCGAGAAAACTTAGCACTGCGGCGTCGAAGGCCTCGCCAGGTTCGACGTCATCCTCGAGAATCAAGACACTGTTCCAACCCGCAGCGTGGGCATGGGCAATGGCCTTGCGGTGCGAAAGCGTGCATCCGGCACGACCGGCCCAGCACTTGTCGCGGTGTCGCTGGCGAAACCACGGGGGGGCGCCGTAGCCGGGAAGTTCCATGCCATTGACCGCCGGGATGCGCTGCCAACCGTCCAGCACGCGGGTTAGGCTAGCCATTTTCGCAAAGCGCTCCAGCCGTTCGGGGCGCTGGTCGAGGTTGATGACCAGCACGCCGTCTGCTAGACGGAGGGTTGGTGGGGCTGAGCTAGGCGCGGTCATAGGGAGGCGGCGATGTAGTCTGGAATTTCCGCGTGGCAGGACGCGCCGAGCCAATCTTGTAGCATGCGGCATGCTCGATGATAGAACGTATGTTCGCGCAGTACCCGGAGGTGGCCCGCGCGGGTGATAGCCAGGGCTTGTTCAGGGTGGCGGAGGATGGACCTGACCATCTCGGCGAGGTTAGCTGCAGAGTGGAACACCAGCACTTCCTCATGGGGGGTGAAGCAGCGGGCGAGATCCGGCACCGACGGATAGGATGCGAGGCCGCCGGCGCAGGGGATTTCGAAGGCGCGTAAATTCAGGCCATGAGTGGTGTTGCCGGTCTGAAGCAGGTTGAGATTGACCAGGTATTGTTGATAGACCCGGGCCAGGGCGGCAGATGACAGTTTGCGATTGCGCCACAACTGGGGCCAATTGCCGGCATGCAGGCCATAGAGATCGAGGGGGAGACCGAGGCGGCGCAATTCGGCGGCGAAGCGTTGGCGGGATGGGGTGCAATTGCCGGCAAACACCAAACTTGCCTGGCGATCAGCAATATTGATAGGACGGCAGGCATAGCGGCGCGGGTTGGCTGCCAGCGGCAGAAATTCCAGTCGTGCCGGCGAGTTTCGGTAGTGATCTAACAAAGTTGGCAGACTGGCCGAATCAAAATAGTAAACTCCGTCAAGCAAGGCGTCATGGCCCGCTGGCAGCGCCTCGACGCTGTCGCACAGCCAACCGACTATCGGCACCCCCGGCCCCAGTGTTTGGCGCAGGAGAGCGGCGGTTTCATGTGGGAGGCTCGGATAGTTGAGGAAAATCAGCAGATCCGGCGCAAACCCGCCGAGCGTGCTTGCCAGCCTCTGCGATGTGGCCGTATTCAATAATAAGCGCTGGTTTTTGGCATGGCGCAGCCACCGCTCGCTCATGGTCGAGGGGCGGCAATTGGCGGTTAGGGTGATAGCACCCGCCTCGCGAAACGCAGATGCCAAGTCAGTGCTCCAGGTGAGCAGCCCGTCGCTTTTTTGAATAATCGCCACCCGCGGCCGGGTGCCGCGACCTGCAGTAGGGAATGTTTTATTAAGAGAGGATGGCATCAGGAATCAACTGGGGTTGTCGCGGAGATCTAGGCTTTTATAGGTGCTGAAGAGTATGACGTGACAGACGTCTGCATAATTCATGCAGCGGCCTTCCACAAGGGCAATCCGCTGCGCGGGGTGGTCTCACAAGGAGCGCCGAAGCGGAAGAGATGCGTTGTAGCGGCGCCTCTATGAGCGCCGAAGCGAATGAGAAGCGTTGTAGCGGCGCCTCTATGAGCGCCGAAGCGGAAGAGAAGCGTTGTAGCGGCGCCTCTATGAGCGCCGAAGCGAATGAGATGCGTTGTAGCGGCGCCTCTATGAGCGCCGAAGCGAATGAGAAGCGTTGTAGCGGCGCCTCTATGAGCGCCGAAGCGAATGAGATGCGTTGTAGCGGCGCCTCTATGAGCGCCGAAGCGAATGAGATGCGTTGTAGCGGCGCCTCTATGAGCGCCGAAGCGAATGAGAAGCCGCCGGCGGGAACGTGGGTTTCATGGCGGTTCATGGGCATCGGCGGTCATAGACGCGCCGCTACAAGGCGGCAGGCTATTGGCCGCTCATGGGCAGAGAGGCTTGGGCGGCACGCGCCACCAGGCCGCGCCACCAGGCCACGTCCTGCGGGTGGCTAACACAAAAATTGTGGTGAGCTTCGATCCAGGTGGTTCGGATGGCGTTCCACTCACCGTCCAGGAGGTTCACGCCGAGAGGGTCTGGGACAGCGGTGGCACCGGGGTGTCCGGCGAAGAGCGTGTCTAACAGTCTATTGCCTAGCGTGCTGCTGGAGTGGCCGAGGTCGAACCAGCCCGGCACGGCTTGGCAAGCAGCGCCGGGCGCTGGCATTGGGATGGAGGTGAATGCATTGAAGGTGAGGAAGCTCCAGAGTTGCACTGGAGGCGCGGGGGCGGCGAGGGTATTGGCCTTGCTACAGATATCTCTCAGTGCTTTCAGGTCGCTTTCCCAACCCATGGCATCCGGTCGATCCACACTGGGATGAATTTGTTTCAACGCATGCTGCGGCGGGATGATCATATACATTGCGATGCCGGCTTGACGCACGCGGGCGATGAATTCGGCCAATAGTTTGGCCTTGTGCTGCTCCAGGATTTGCGGCCGCATGTTCCATTGGTCGACACTGGCATCAAAGGGCATCGATTCGACAAAGGCACGCAGGTTCTCGTGGTCACCGGGTTGGAGCATTTGCCCGAGTGGGCTGAATTTTGGCTGTATGCCTTGCCAATGGCGCCGCAGTGTCTCGATGGATTCGGTGAATGCGTGCCAGCCAATCACCTGGTTGATGTCGCGCTCGAGGGAGTGGTTATTGTCAGCAAACGGGGATTGGTAAAAGTGATTCGAGTTGCGGCTGTCGTTGCCACTGTGAAGATCGCCCGTATCGACGCCAAAGATTATCGTCTTGAGTTGTGGGTTGCGATCAAGGGTATAACCGGCAACCGTTAGATTTTCCAGCAAGCCGGCACCTGACATTGCGAGATTGACGCAGCGATGGGGCGGCAGCGCCGGGTGGGATGGGTCGAGGCCGATTTCCACGCGCGATGAGCCGATGATGACGGCCTTCCAGTTTCCGCGATTGGCGAGGGCCGCTTTGCCGACACGGCGGGCTTGGCTGATTTCGCGGGATGCGTCGAGGGAGTTTATCGCCCAAGGAGCGGCGTTGATGCGCCACGGGTCCACGGTGGTGGAAAGTACCGCAGTGAGGACCAAATAGCCGCCCATCAGCGCAGCGAACCAACGCAGGAAACGGGAGAAAGGACGGCGGTACATGGCGTTGGTGGATGGACCGGAGGCGGGGCTTAAAACTGGAAATAGATGAACTCGCCGCCACTATCAATTTCGAGGGTGACGATGAGCAACAGCACGAAGACAAAGGCGGCGGCGAGCGGAATGGGCCGCCACCCCCACCAGCGGCGGCGCTGGCAGGCCGGTTCGCGGGCAGCGCGGAAGTGCGGCGAGAAGCGCCCGAGGAATTGTTGGGTGTTAGGTAACAAAAAGGCTATCAGCAGACCATTGATGAGCGGGCGGATGGCACGCTGGACCTTCATGATGTCGCCATCGGTGACGGGCGTCCACAGCGGCCCGCGCGGTGGAAGCAGCATGGCTTGATAGAAACGGGCGCTGGTGTGCCAGGCGAGTTGGGCATTGCCGGCGGCGGCGAGTTCGAAGTTGCCGGCGCGGAACGGCACCCAGGCGCACACCACCGCCACGAACGTGAGCAGGCCGGCGAGGGCGGCGGGCATCGGGTGCCAGCCGAGGGAAAGGCGCAGGCCGCGCCAGGCGTGGTTGATGCACAGATAGAGGCCGTGCAGCGTGCCCCACAATACGAAGCTGATGCCCGCGCCATGCCACAGGCCGCCGAGCACCATGGTAAGCATCAGGTTGGTGTAGCGGCGCAGCGGACCGCAGCGGTTGCCGCCCAGCGGGATGTAGAGGTATTCGCGCAGGAAGCGCGACAGTGTCATGTGCCAGCGGCCCCAGAAGTCGATGATCGAGGTGGCCTTATAGGGCGAGTTGAAATTGAGCGGCAGGCGAATGCCAAACAGCGACGAAACCCCGATCGCCATGTCCGAATAACCGGAAAAATCAAAGTAAATTTGCAGGGTGTAGGCGAGCGCGCCGACCCACGCTTCGCCCATGGTCAGGGCGCGGGTGGCGGTGGCGGCAAATTGGAAAATCGGGGTGGCGGTGTCCGCCAGGCCGTCGGCGATGACGACTTTTTTGAACAATCCGATAGCCAGCACGGTACATCCGATGGCCAGACAACTGGGACTGGGCTTGGTGATGCGCGGGCGAAACTGGCCGATGAGTTCGCGATGATGGACGATAGGCCCGGCAATCAAATGGGGGAAAAACGTCACAAATAACAGGTAATCACCAAAGCTATAGTCGGTCGGATCGCCCCGGTACACATCCACCAGAAAGGCGATTTGCAAAAAGGTGAAAAATGACACCGCGAGCGGCAGGATCAGGTGCGGCACGGCGTGCGGCCAGCCAGTGAGGGCGTGGGACCAAGTGGCGAAGATGCCGAGGTATTTGAAGTAAAACAAAAGCAGGAGGTTGACGGCCACTCCGAGGGTGACGAGCGCCCGGCGTTTTGTCGGATTGGAGGATCGGGCAATTGTGTTGCCGCAAACATAGTTGCCGGCGCAGGACGATACGATGAGGATGAGAAACCACGGCGTCCATGGCTGGTTAGCCTCGGGTTTCCACCAAGCGTAAAATACCAGGCTACAGGCAGTCAGCCAGACGGTACTCCAGCGCCAGTGCAGACGCCCCAGCAGGAAAAATCCCGCCAGTGTCAGAGGCAGGAAAACCAGCAGGAATGTATAGGTGCTGAAAAGCATGATGGGGCAGGCGCCTGCATAATTCAGGAATGCGGGTTCCACAAGGCCAATCCGCCGGACAGGGCGGCATCAAAAGGAGCGCCGAGATGGGAGGGGCGACATTCCTTGTCCCCACGCCCGTGGAGCGTGTATGTCCGAGTCGCTAGGCGGCGGTCTTCGCTCTGAACATCGGCAGGCCGGCTCAAGCCAGCTCTCCGGAGGAGGCGCATTGTGAGGGCGGGGGCAATTTTTGCCCCCGTGCTCATGGCACGCGCTAGAGGGCACCTCCGAGCGGCGACCCTCCTTCTGCGCATGGGCGGCCGACTTAAAACCGGCGCTCCGGACGAGGCGCTTCCCGGCTCTCTTGTTCCGCACGCTACTTTCTGCTTGCTGCCGGTGTTCTCACGCGCCATTTTGCCCGTCCCACCCCATGAGCCAGCCTCAAGCCCCCTTTGCACCGATCGCGGATTTGGAAATCAAAGACGCACGCATCATCTTCGACCCCATCTGGGACGATCTGGAGGAGCAATATGGCCCTGAGAACCTCCGTTTTCCCAAGGAAATCATTCTGCTGGGAGGTGCCCCCGGTTCCGGCAAGGGCACGAACACCGCGTTCATTTCCAAAACCCGCGGCCTCACCAGCGCCCCCATCGTCATGAGTTCCTTGTTGGACTCACCTGCCATGAAGGCCGTCAAGGACGCCGGCGGTATGATCGGCGACCGCGAGGTGCTCTCCGCGCTGCTCCACGAATTGCTCAAGCCCGAGCACCGCGACGGGGTCATCCTCGATGGCTTTCCGCGCACCACAGTGCAGGTGGAGTGCCTCAAGATGATTTATGAGAAAATGACCCGGCTGTGGCGCGAGCACTACGGCACGCCGCTGGCCAGCCGTTTCCGTCAGCCGGTGGTGCAGATCATCGTACTCTTCGTCAATGAACGCGAAAGTATTGCACGCCAGATCAAGCGCGGCCGCGAGGCTAAGGCGCACAACGAGGAGGTTCGGCGCACGCATCACGGAGAGTTATTAGAAAAACGTCCGACCGACTTTGATGAGCGTCTCGCAGGCCGTCGTTACCGCGTGTTCAAGGAACAGACGTGGGATGCGCTGCTGTCCCTCAAGGATGTTTTTCATTATCATCTGATCAATGCCCAGGGCCCCATCGCAGAGGTCGAGCAAAATATCCTCAAGGAACTCGAATACCAAAGCTCTCTCGAACTCGACCCGCTCACCTATAACCGCCTGCGCACCCTGCCGGTGGCCAGCGACATCATCATTCACGCTCGTCAGGAACTCGTCAAACGCCTCGATGGCTATGAACTCAATACGCCGGAACTCTTCCAGCGCGTGGTGAATTTCATCGAAAACACGATGATGCCCGTCATCCAACTGCATGCCATCTCCGGCCATGCGAACATCAACAGTGAGGACGTTTTGCTAGGCGATCCCGCCACCCTCGGCATGTTGATCGATATCTTTTCCGAGCGCGGTTATCATGCCGTGGTCGATGTGCATCTCATCGAAATCCCTGAACAGATAGACCTAGCCACCGGCAAAATTTCCTGCCGAATCAAAAAGGTGTATCGCATCAACATCCGCTTCAAGGGCTCAGAAATCCGCCGCGGCTGAGCCTCGGAACTCAGTGTCCACCCTCGCTTTCGACAACTGAGCGAGCAAGTCGGATTCTTTACGTGACGGCTCCGCACTGTAGCGGGCTCCGCACTGTAGCGGGCTCCGCACTGTAGCGGGCTCCGCACTGTAGCGGGCTCCGCAGGCTCCGCACCGCAGCGGGCAAGCCCGCACTCCCAGGCGGTGGCAAGCCACCGCACTCCCAGGCGGTGGCAAGCCACCGCACTCCCAGGCGGTGCCAAGCCACCGCACTCCCAGGCGGTGGCGAGCCACCGCACTCCCAGGCGGTGGCAAGCCACCGCACTCCCAGGCGGTGGCAAGCCACCGCACTCCCAGGCGGTGGCAAGCCACCGCACTCCCAGGCGGTGGCAAGCCACCGCACTCCTAGGCGGTGGCGAAATCTGAGGTGTCTTGTAGCGGCGTGTCTATGAGCGCCGCTGCCCCTGAACCGCCAATGAACCCGTCATTTCTTGATCTCCAGGGCGACTTCCTTGCCGGCAGCCAGAGTCACCTGCTGGCTGGAGCCAGCGGCTTCCAAGCGGATTGTTTGGTCGATGGCGGAGAGCAAGGCCACTTTGATGAGGCCCTTGTTCCAGGCGAGGCGGGTGAGGGTGATCTGGCCGCGGCACGAAACGCCGGCGATTTCACCGGTGGGCCAGGCGGCCGGTACGGCGGGCAACAGTTTGATGAGGCCGGGTTCGGAGGCTGCCAACATTTTGATGATGACCGCAGGCATGCCGCCACTGATATCCATGTTGAACAGGGATTTGTGATTGTGCATGGAGGCGAGGTTGCTTAGCCAGTAGCGGTTCACCAAGGGAATCAGGCATTGATAGGCAAGCTCCGGTTCGCCGAGACTCGTGGATGCCTGGCCAAGTTGCACCAGCCCGAAGGACATGAAGCCGGACGTGTTGCCGCTCCAATGGCGTTGCAGCTTAAGCTCGATCATGTGCTTGAAGGCGTCCTTGAGCTTGAGGTTGTTGGCAATCTCGGACGGAATGCCGTCGTAGAGTGCGTAAAGTTGCGATGAGTGGCGGTGGTTGAGGTCGTCGGTGAGTTTCGGGGTGGCCCATTCCTTGACGAAGCCCTCGTCACTGATCTGATAGTCCGGCATTTTTGCCAGCATCGTCTTCCACAGCGCGATCTTGTCGCGGTTGGTTCCTAAAATCTCAGACCCCTTGATCAGGTTGTTGAATAATTGCTTGGCGGCGGCAATGTCCATCGTCGCGTTGAACGTGCCTTGTGAACCGGTGTTTTTAGGAAAATTCTCTGGTGACTGGGTGGGCGAAAACACATATCTGCCATCCGCACCCTCATACAAATAGTCTTCAAAGAACAGACCGACCTTTTGCATGTAGGGCAGCGCGTGTTCTGCTAGAAACTTGCGGTCTCCGGTATATTCAAAGTAGTCATAGAAAAAATGAGCGGCCCATGCAGCGCCGCCGACCCAGAAGCCGCCGGCGAAGTCGGGAGCCAAGGCATTATTGAAGCCGTTGGTGGTGGAGCGGGACGGGAGCACCACGCCGCGAGCGCCAAACATGTTTTTGGCATTGATTTCCAACCACGGGACGATCGACTCGATGTAGGACGTGTAGGCCAGCAATAGTTCTGGAGTATGGCCCATCAAGGTGCTGGCGATGGCCGAGGGCACATTGCCATTGTGGGTATAGTCGCTGGCCCAGCCGGGGGTATATGTGCCACCCCACACGCCCTGCAAATTAGGCGGGAGTTGGCCGGTGGCGGAGATGATGTTATAGCGGCCTGCGTCGAATTCTTTTTCGATGAGGGCCAGGTTGAGTTGTTCATTGGTGGACTTGGCCTGCAGCTCTTCGGTGGTCAGTTGGCGGTCCGTGCCGCCGCCAAGGTCCAGGCGTACGCGTTTGAACAGATCGCCGTGGATCGCGGCGTGGCGTTTGAGCAGCGCGGAATAATCCGTCCCGATGGCGGCCAGGTGCTTGGTGCTGTCTTCCAACTGGGAAACGGCCGGATCATAGAGCATCCGGATGTCAACCAACACCAATACCTGATCCGCGCCAGTGACCACCAGAGAGTCGCCCTGGGCGGCGGTGCTGCCGCCTTTGGCCACCACGCTGGCTAGTCCTTCCAGCGCATGAATACTCCCGGGATATGCCTTGGAAAATGTGTTTTTGTAGGTTAGGCATGACTTCTCGGCGTGGGTCTTGATGTTTGAGACGTGCTCTTTGAAGACTTCCTCGGATTGCTTGAGCGTCCTCGCGCCGAGTTTCTCATCCACTTGCCGCGGGCAGAGCGCCAGCGTGCAATCCACTGCTCCCTGGCCCGGCCCACTGATAAGCATCACCGCCACTCCGTCGGCACGCGATACAAACAGCCGTCGTTCGTACACGCCGCGGCTGTCGGCCCAGTGGACGGTGGTTTCTCCGGTCTGGAAATCCACGGATCTAACGTAATCCTTGATGTCTTTGCCCGTGTTCATCCCGATGTTCAGGTCGAAGGCGGGTACGAACGGATCGGGATACATGAATCCCTCTTGTTTTGATAAATCAAACTGCAGGTTGGTGGCCTGCTTGTATAAGCCGCGATCTATCAGACTGCGGATCTCAAAAAGCCGCGCCGCATTGTCGGGGGGCATGTGTGGCGGTCCCTGCGGCAAAAATAGCCGTTCATGCGTGAAAATGACGGTTTCCTGCAGGGGGCGGCTCATCACATTAGCGCCGATGGTGCCGTTGCCGGAGATCAAGCCATGTTCCCAGGTTTCCGCAGGTGCCGAGCTGATGAAGCCGCGTTCTGGTGCCACAAAGGCAGGGGTTTTCTGGGCTTGTGCCATTCCCGGCGCGCCGCCGAGGATTCCGCTGATCAGGGAAATGAAATACTTGTTCATGGTCGTGATTGAGCCAACCAATACTTCCCGGCAGAGGCACTTCTGTCAAATCCGGTGGATTTTCGCGCCGACAATCAGCCCACCTCCCCGCGGTAGGGGCGGACGGCTTCGGCCGCCCCACTTATCCGCCCGGATGGGCGGCTGCCAGGGCGCAGCGAATGACCTAATGGCCGAGTTTCTGATCTAACAGCCTCCCAATTATTTTTTCGTATCCTGGCCTGGAGGCGAGACTAGGATGAAGAGGTAGTCGCCGAGGGCGGTGATTTCACCGGCGGTCCCGACCAGCGGCGGCATAAACGCTTTGTAGGGCGAATCCGGTTTGGCATCGTGGAGGATGGCCAGCAGCCGGCTGATGGCCTCGCGGTCGCGTCCCGCGAGCAATCCTTTCATCGAGCGGTAGGCGTCTGCGGTGTGGCAGGCCTTGCATTGGCCGCGGAACATACACTGGCCTTGCTCGAGTTCTGTGGCATTTTCCCGCAACCACGGGGAGTTAGGCAGGTAGCCGTCGCGATTGAATTTGGCGACCTCGCTGGTACGCACACCGTTGGAATACATGTGGCGGCCGATCACATAGGGTTTGCGCAGCATTTCACGGGAGTACTCGCCGGCGGCCGTGACCACCAGGCCCAGAAACAAAACCGCCAGGGCATGCGCGCGACCAAACGACAGTGGCAAACGCCAAGCGAGAAAATACACAACCCCAACAACAGTGGCCGAACTCAGGACCATGATCAAGGCCACACGCGTCACCTGGGTGAAGGCACCTGTGCCAATGGTGGTCATGCCCAACTGCAACAGTGCTCGCTGTGACTCCGGAACCGTCCACAAATACCAGCCGAGAATGAACGGCATGACAACAAACGAGGGAATAAGCCATTTGGCGCTCCACCGAACCAATTCGGTTTTCAGGCGCGGCTTGGCCTCTCCATCTATCCGGCTGCACGTCACCAATGCCCAGATGCCGGCCAGCGACACACACACAGCACTGCGCAGTAACAGGCTTGGCCAGTAGGTGGGATTGAAAAATGCCTGCCAAAACCGGCTGGCTTCCTGGCCGGTGCCAGCCACTGCCAGCCATGACTCGCCGGGCATCATCATGAAGCCGAGAATGCCGTTGATAATGACCAGGGTGAGAAACGAGGCACCCGCGTAAACATAACCCACTTTGAGGTGAAGTTCGTTAGAAATTCTGCCCCATGTGTAGTAATAGACCACCGCGGTGCTCAGTTCGACCATGAACAAGACCCACTCGATAGCCCAGCCGAAGACAAAGTTATGGATCAAGGTGCTGGTGCCCTCGGGATTGGCCAGGCCGATGGCAAACCAGATGCCGACGCCGGACACGGTGCCGAACACGCCTGTTAGAATGAGAAAAAACTTGGAGTGGGTTCGCAGTGTTTGCAACCAATCTTCGCGGCCTTCGCGCAATGCTTTGCGTTCGGCCAGTGGTAAGTAAAACCCACCGCCCACAGCAAAGTGCGAGATCATGATGTGAAATATGGCGATCAAGCCAATCACCCAGCCGCTGCCGATATGGGGGACGTCCCAGAATGGATAGTTCATAGTACTCGAAAAATTATTTGGGATTGACTGCCTCGGGAGTAGGCGCGACGCTCAATACTATTGTCTTAACAGGAGGATAGGCATCCTGCCTGTCATGGACGACGGGCTTCCAGCCTGGCGTTTCATGCGCAGACAGGATGGAAGCGCTGTCTTTCCTAACAGGAATCATGTCTGTTTTCCGATCAGTTAACACTAAATTAACAGTATTGGGCACGCCGCTCAACTTGGCCGGTGCAGCCGCAGTGGCAGGTTGGGTTTCTATATGAATGGCCCAGTAACCCCACGCGGTTGTTAGAATCAGAATGACCAATGCCAGCAGCCCGAAATAGGTGGCCCGCCGTCCGCGTCGGCCGTTCTCCCGCGTAGGATCGTAGAGGGGAATGAACGACCACAGCAGCATGCCTAGGCTGAACCACACCAGGCCGAGGATTTCTCCCGCCGCTCCCGGCAACCAGTTGCCAAACACCTTGAGCACCTGAAATTGGCTCATGAAATACCATTCTGGATGAATCCCCCGAGGCGCCGGTTTGAGCGGATCGGCCGCCGCCCCCAAGTCCCACGGGAACATCGCCGCCAGTACCGCCAGCACGTTCAGTGCGATGAGCCACATCGCCATATCCTTCATGATGAAGTTGGGAAAAAATGGAATGCTGCGGCGTTGGGCCACTGGCAGCGCTTCCTCGCTAGGCGGCAGGGCATTGCCGTGTTTTTGCACCAGCCATAGGTGAAAACCTAGCAATGGAACGAACAGCGCGGGAAGCACCACCACATGCAGTGCGAAAAACCGATGCACCGTGAATTCATTGACTTCCAGCCCGCCACGCACCAAGTCGGCCATCACTGGTCCGATGATCGGCATAGAGGCCGGGATTTCCAGACCTACTTTGGTGGCGAAATACGCCAGTTCATTCATGGGCATCAGGTAGCCACTGAACCCGAAGACCATGGCCATCATCAGCAGCCCGATGCCGCTCCACCAGCCGAATTCTCGCGGGCAGCGGTACGCCTTCATGAAAAATACCGAGAACATGTGTACGAAAATAGACACCAACATCAGGTTGGCAGCCCACGCATGGGTGGAGCGGATCAGCCAGCCGAAGTGGATATCGTAGGTGATTTGGCGAACCGATTCATAAGCATCGGGGCCGGGCCGGTAATAGAGCAACAGCAACACACCGCTGATAGCCTGCACCAGAAAGAAAAACAAGGTGACTCCGCCCCAGTAGTACCAGGCTGAATGGCGGTGTTCCGGCACGGTTTTTTTCCGCGCGAAACGCAGCATGTCATCGAGGTCGAGGCGTTGGTTAGCCCAAGCGTAAACAGTATTGAAAAGTGAGTTCATGTTGCGTTTTTATACTCGCGAAACAACCACGGCGCTGTCCGTCACTTCCTTCACCACAAAGCTCTTCAGCGGTTTGGGTGGCGGACCGGCGATATTGTGGCCATTGGTGGGATCGTAGGTTCCACCATGGCATGCGCAGAAAATGCGTTGCTTGTCTCCCTCATACTGCACTGTGCATCCCAGGTGGGTACACTTGGCGCTCAAGGCCACCCATTTGCCCTCTGGCAGATGGATCAGCAGGCAGGGTTCCGCGCCGAACTTGAAGATGAGCGCTGTGCCGGCCGCTAGTTTTTGCGCGTCCTTCAACGAAATTTCACTTATGGCGGCGGCTAGGGTGGCTTTCTCTACCGGTGAATTCAGGAAACGGTACACGGGGTAGCCGATGGCCGCCGCATAACAAAAACCCACGCCGCCGGCCACCACCTTGGCGAAGGTTCGGCGGGTGGCCGGTTGGGAAAAATCCGTCTGCTCCTGCTCTTGTGTGTTAGAATAATCGTGGCTCATGGGTTCACATTTTCCGAAACGGTTTTGGCCCTCATCATGACAGAAATCAACCAGCCCACCACGCCCAATCCTGTGACAAAAATCAGCAGGAACAAGCTAACCACTCCCCAGTTGGTGGCCACCTCTCGGTGCCAAACATCATACCCCTTGGCCAGCAGCGTCAGATCCCGCAGAGCGTCCCGATAGATCGTCATGCTTAATATCCCTATCAGTAACAATGCTGCCCCAGTCCATCCGGTCGCCCGGTTGAGTGGCTGTTTGACCGCCGCCCAAACGCCGAACAGGCCGATCAAGTCAGCGATTCCAAGGCAGGCAAACCCCGCGCAACGGGCGAGCGGATTGGCGGCCAGCGCGTCGAGGATCGCCTGTGGCTGGGCGTGCAAGACCATGGCAGCAGCAAGGGCCTGGGCGACGAGCATGACCACAGCGAGGCGACCGCCGTTGGCTGCTAGATATTTGCGCACCGGTTCTTCAAACACGCAGCGGCCTGCCAACCAGATCATCCAGATGCCAGACACCCATAACCCGCCCGCCATCATGAACAACCAGCGCGGCAAAACGCTCGGATCGTGCGGTGGCAGATGGGTGCCACCCGCAGTCGTGGCATACATTTGCCCCCACACCTCGGGCCGCAACATCAGGGTCATGTTAGTGACGTAAATTTTGGCGATGGCACCTGCCAGTAGCCAGGCGAGCAAGCCTTGCCACCAGGCGGCACGCCCTTTTTCAGCGCCGGCGGCGAATTGGTAGATGAGCCAGTAACAAGCCATCAGAAGAAAAATCACCGCGATCCAGTAGGCACCGATCAGCACGCTGCTGGTGTACAGAGCCCGACCGTAGAGCACTTGCGCGAACAACAACGGCGGCACCCCGAGGTTGATCACATAGGTCATAACCACTGGCAAACGCTTCGCCAGCGCGGCCGCAGCAGTCAAGCGCAAGCCGGCCGCCGGGTCCTGTCGCCGCGCTGCCCCGTAAAAATTCAGCCAGGTGGCCGCGAGCAAGCCGCCGAGTAGCAACTCCACCGAAATGAAGTGCAACGCCAGCGTCAGAATGTGCAAGCCCTTGAAAAGCAACACAGGTGCAGGCAGTGGTATCGGGTCAACAGCGGGAAATGGATTCATGAAAGGGGGACTCGCCGCAGAGCTTACCCGTCTGCCTTGTCCTGCCAAGATTTTTCTGTTTATTTTCCTACTCACCATTCAGAAAACACCGAATGATTGGTGCCGCCTCAATCAGGAAGCAGCGGACGCCAGAGAAAAAAATCCGCTGCTTGTGGGAAATCTGCGCAATACGCCCGATGATCGCCTCCACCGCCTCCCCAGGGCTGAG